>Ga0209717_1003179_pt1 | contig 14616 bp, 8 predicted proteins | sample AD_UKC048_MetaG_FD_184418 | JGI IMG/M metagenome (GOLD analysis project Ga0209717, IMG submission 184418) | Active sludge microbial communities of municipal wastewater-treating anaerobic digesters from USA - AD_UKC048_MetaG (SPAdes) (version 2) | ecosystem: Engineered > Bioreactor > Anaerobic >... | reverse complement strand
GTACCATCGAAAAAATGCTACCCTACCGGCACTTTTCCTACGCCATCTGGTCCTTGTTGATTCTGGAAGAATGGCTACGTCAAAACCGTTGAAGATGGAGCCCAGGAAAAAAATCATGTTTTTGGTGCAGGATCGTCCCAACTGGACGGGTGGGCCCATTATTAACATTCGGCGTTTGTTGCCCGCGTTGAAAGCCGCAGGGTACGATGTGATTGCCCCCACTGGTTATCGGGAAGACGCCCCCAATGCCCGCTATTTAGAAGCCCAGGGCATCCCTTGTCCCTTGTTCAAAATGCCAGCCCCCACAGAGGATTACACAGCCTGGATTTTAGCGCAAGTTGCCCGCCATCAACCCGACGTATTCATTGGCGATACCCACGTTGCCGCAGGTTACGCTTTGCCCTGGCTCAATGCCTGGGGCATTCCCTCGGTGATGATGGTGCGCAGCCTGGACGCCTACAACCTGGAGGTGGCTAATGCCTTTTTTGGGAAAAATTTAGCTCGAAATGCCTCGGCACTGGTTTGTGTGAATGCCCGCATTGTGGAAGAAATTCTCAAAACTGCCCCCCTCCATCCAGACCGTATTCGGGTGATTCCCTCTGGTGCACCAACTTCCCCATACCATGCAGCCTGGCCAAATGTAGAGTCCTTTCACCTCGTGTACGCTGGTGTATTGATGGAAGAACGCAAACGCTTGCTCAAACTTTGGGAGGCTTATTGCTATGCCCTGGAAAAAATGCCCGATTTGCAGCTGACTTTTATAGGCGATGGGCCACTGCGGCCCCAATTGGAGCAACTGGTGGCCAGTGCGGGTCTGCAAAAGCAGGTCAGTTTTACGGGTGTATTGCTGGATGATGCCTACAAACAGAAGTTGTCCCAACAACAAGTACTCCTTTTGTTTTCAGACTATGAAGGCACACCCGGCAGTGTCATGGATGCTATGTCTTGTGGCGTAGTACCCTTGTGCCGCAACATGGAAGGCATCCATAACCTCGTTCATCATGGCGAAAATGGACTCATTTTTGACGGCAGCAAAGAGGATTTTGTCATTCAATTGAAAAAACTGCGGGAAGAGGCGTTTTGGAAACAGCGTTCAGCGGCTGCACTGCGCGATTTTGCTGATCAATTTTCTCTGGATACCACTTTGGCGCGTTGGCAGCGCTTGCTGGAAGAATTGCTTGCTATGCCCTTACCCAAATCGGCGATAAAAGTGCCCACACGGGTCAGTTTACCCCCGGTTCGGTATCATTTTGCCAATGCGGACCGGCGTAAATATCCTTTGTATGCGTTGTTGCGGGGGTTGTACATCTTGTGGGGGCTGATTACGCGGGGGAAATAAGGTCCCCTTTACGCGCAACCAAACAATACCCCAATGGAAATCGATCCGCAGTTTTTGCCCTGAGTTTTCGATACATACGGGTACTCGCCAAAGCTTTAGCCAATCGAAAAAAAAGCCCCGCGAGCCATTTCTTGCGTCCCAAGCCTTTACTCAGCAAATCCAGTAAGACATCGGGGTATCCCCCGTAAGCTTTTAACTCCAAGACTTCCAATTGATTATCGGCGCACATTTTACGCAGTGCAAATTCGGTATAGCGGTAATAGTCGTGCGGGGTTTCGTGCAGCCAGTAAAAAAAAGGCACCATCAACATCAAATCGCCACCGGGCTTGAGCACCCGAGCGGTTTCGCGCATAAAGGCAAAGGGGTCGGCAATGTGTTCCAGCACATCAGAACAAAGGATGCTATCGAAGGTATCATCGGGCAATGGAAAAGGCTGGTTCAAATCGGCGACAAGATCCAAGTGCGGGTTGGCGTGCAAGGAGTTGGCCCAGTCTATACAAACATTTTCGCTGATTTTGTCTTTGTACATGCCGTAAAAAGGCACCATTCCTGCGCCCAGATCCAGGAGTTTTCCCCGGGCATATTGTTGAATGGTTGCCACGTACAGATCAATATACACGGAGATGATGAACCAGGAACCTGGGTATACATGCTGTTGATTGGGAATCCAACGCCCCTGTTGACGTGTAGAAGTTATAAATTTAGATGCCTGCCAGGCTGCCGTGTTTTGCATAGCGTTGTTTAGAGTGCACAAAATTAACTTATTTGGATGCTGCGCAAAATCTATTGTTCAAAAAAACACTTTGTCGGCTAATGTTAAATTTTGCTTTTTGGAGCATAATATTACGTATGTTGATTGTGCAGTGTTGTCGAAGGCCTTAAATTTGCAACAAAATAAATTCCATGAAAATTAAGCTATTAGGGTTATTGATCTGCTTAAGTTATCCCATTTTTACCAATGCTCAAGTTTCGGTCTTTAATGCCCCCAATGTCAACATCAGTCCAGCCAAAATTTTTGCCAGTAAAGAAACCCCGGGGGATTTTCGCATTGTATACACCGCACCCAATAGTTTTGGGGTGTTCACCTTTCAGAATGGCAGCATCTTGTCGAATAACACCTTGCACATTGGTTCAACGGCCCAAGAGCTTCCCCTTGGGCTGCTGGAAGTTGCCCCCAATGACTTCCTGATTCACGGTACGAGCTGGGCACGTACTGGTAATTTTACCTCTTCGATCTTAAGACTTAGAAATGAACGATTGCAATGGGCCAAAGGGTTTTCCATTTGTGAAGATTTTACCAACCTTGGATTTTTTTCGGGAATTGCCCAGCAAGATTCTTCAATTTATGCAATTGGAAGTTCACGAAATACCGCTTGTGGATCTCCGGATAGTGATTTCAGTGCAGTAAAGCTGAATTTTCAGGGAGACATCCAATCTCAGGTATCTTTTATTCCCACCAATGGGGTGAGTTCTGATGGGATGTTTTTTTTACAAGCCTACAACAAGATTTTTTATTACGGTGGATTCAGTACCCTTGTTCCCTGTGGTGGCGGGAATTTCCAAAGCCCAGGATTGGGAACATTTGATGCAAACCTGCAAAATCGACGCTGGTGGACTTATGAAGGAGTTGGTTTTGACCTAAATGGGATAATTTACCAAGCGCATCCATTTCCATTGAATCCCAATCGCCTGGTTTGTAATGTGCGCTTTTCACCCGATGCCTGTACCGATACACCGGCTGGGGTGGGACTATTCGTTGTTGATTCTTTGGGCAACCCAGTTTCGGCGCTCCGTTTTCGAACAAATAATGTCAACGATCTGCTCTTCTGTCGTTACAGTCAGGTCGTTTTGAATGATGGATCTGTAGTACTTGCAGGTCGTTTTACCCCTGAGATTGGGTCACAGCGTGAATTTCTTTTGAGAACAACCCCCATGGGAAATGTACTATTTTGCAAAATTATTGAACCCTCCAATCCCGCTGATCGGGTTACTTTCGAAGACCTTGTTGTTGACGGTCAAAAAATTATTCTGGTTGGAAAACTCCAGACCAATGGCAACGAAAACTTTATCGTACTTCAAACTGACCTCAACGGCGTATTTCCAAGCGGGAGCAATTGTCTCGTTTCCAAAGACCTCAGCCTGACTACTCAAAACCTGAGCATCCGCAAAACGAATCAAAGTTTAGTTGAGTCGCAAAACATGAATTCGTACGATATTCCTTATCGTTTTTCAAAAGAGCGGGTCAGTGATGTAAGTTGTGCCATTTGTCAGAGTGGTAATTTCCCCATCAGTGCAAAAGTTGAAGGCATTTGTGGCAATACTTGCTCCGGGCGTATCGAACTGCAAGGAAGGGATTCCAGTGCCTATACCTATTTGTGGAGCAATGGGCGCAGCAATGCCAGTATTGGCGGATTGTGTGCTGGAAATTATTCAGTAACGATCACCGCCAACGGAGGCTGTGTTCGGGACACCAGTTTTACGATTGCCAGCTTTACTCCTCCCCAACTCAATTTACCGACTACATTCAGGGGTACTCTGGGAGATTCGCTGCGAATCTTGGCGATCATCAACTCACCCAACGGTCCCATCACAACTTACCGTTGGCAGCCCAAAAACCCTTTAAATACCAGCACTTGTCTGAGCTGCTCAACCTTGGGCATCCTCGTGCAAACCCCAGACTCGATTTTTTTACAAATTGAGGATGTACAAGGCTGTACCGCAGAAGGGTTTACTTTGCTGGAAGTATTTACGCCATTCCGCTTCAACGCACGAGCAGATACAACTTGTTTCAACACCTGCCAGGGGGAGATCAACCTGGCAGGCATTATAGACACCACCGGTTTTTCCTTCAATTGGTCAAATGGACAACGAACGTCTAGGCTCAGGGGCCTTTGTGCGGGGAGGTATACGGTCACCGCAAGCGATGCAAATGGCATTACCCGCGATACCAGTATCGTAGTTGGAGCCACCACTTCCATTCGACTTTCTCCGGAAACCGTCAATACCTGCATCAACGAATGTAAGGGCATCCTGCGCATGAACCCGGTTGGGGGTGAAGGTCGCTTAAATTTCCTGTGGAACACTGGGGCTACCACAAGCAGCATCACCGCGCTTTGTGCAGGAAATTACGTGATTACCATTACGGACGCCAAAGGTTGTCTGGTCGAGGATACTTTTCCGGTGGGCAGTAGTAGTCTCAATTTCACCCTTCAGCTGGCCAATATCAATTGTGCTGCTCTACCATCAGCCAGCATTCAGGTTGATTCCCTGCTCGGTGGCCAATCGCCTTATACTTATGCGCTCAATGGGGGGAGTTTTGGTGCACTTGGTCGTTTTCCCAATCTAATGACTGGCCAGCGTTACACCATCAGTGTGAAAGATGCCAACCAGTGTCAATTGAGTAAAGAAATCGCGATCCCTATCCTTACGCCCATTGTATTGAGTCTTCCAAGCTTAGCACCCTTGCCATTTGGAGATACCGTGTTGGTTGTGCCCGTCATTACGAGCGGAGGTTCCGCTTTGACTTATGAATGGCGAGTCCGCAAGGTAGACAACCTGCTGAGTTGTACAGATTGCCCGACTACTACTTTAACCGGAATTGTCAATGATACCCTCTCCTTGATGCTCCGCGATGAGCAAGGCTGTGAGGCAAGTGCATTCACTTTGCTACAGGTATTCGACAACACCAAAATGTACATTCCCAATGTGTTTTCGCCTAACAATGACCAGAAAAACGACATTTTTACGGTCTTTGGAGAGCCAGGTACAGGGGGTGTTTTACTCATGCGCATTTTTGGGCGTTGGGGCGAATTGGTGTACGAAGGTGCCAATTTTGATTTGAATGATCTGGCTAAAGGTTGGGATGGAACTTTCCGCGGCAAACCAGCCAATCCAGGCGTGTATGTATATGTAATTGAAATCCAGTACCGCAGCGGAGCCCGCGCACTTTTTAAAGGTGATCTCCATTTATTGCGTTAATTTGGCATCCATGGAAAGAAATGTTGCTATTGTTACGCCCTTGATTCCAACCTATTCGGAAACGTTTCTGAGGGCCCATATTGAACTATTGCCATTCAAAATGCACCATTTTTATGGCTTGCCCAAAATGGGTTACCACCCCATTTACGACGGTACTGGGGTCCCCCTTTCGAGTGACAACAAGTGGATCAATTACCTGGAAACCGGCATCGATACGCTGTTTTCTGAAAATGGCTGGGGGTATATCCTGCGCAAAAAGGCCATGCTAAAGTACTTTAAAAAACACCAAATCAAAGCGGTACTGGCCGAATACGGCCCTACGGGTACTTATATGATGGATGCTTGCGCCGAGGCTCAAATCCCCCTTCTGGTACATTACCATGGCAGGGATGCTTACCATTATAAAACCTTGCAAAGATTTGGAAACAAATACCGTAAGATGTTTGCATTCGCGGATACGGTACTGCCCGTTTCTACCGATATGCAACAACAATTGCTCAGCCTGGGTGCGCCTCCAGACAAACTTATCCTCAATCCATATGGTCCCAACCCCAACTATTTCAGCTTTCAGGATATCGTTGCTAACCCTCCGGTGTTTTTAACCGTTGGGCGCTTCACCGCCAAAAAAGCACCTCGTCACACCATCCGTGCTTTTGCCCGGGTCTGGTCAGCCTTTCCTGAAGCAAAGATGATCATGCTGGGCGATGGCGAATTGTGGGAGGAAAGCAAACAACTGGCGAAAAGTTTGGGCGTGTATGATCAAATCGATTTTGCTGGTCCTCGTTCTCCCGAACAGATTGCGGAAGCGCATCACGAAGTACGAGTTTTTATACAGCACTCCGTTCGGGCAGCCGATGGCGACTCCGAAGGAACGCCAGTAGCCATTCTCGAAGCCATGAAATCGGGCTTACCAATTGTGGCTACCCGCCATGCCGGCATCAAAGATGTAGTTCTGGAAGGCGAAACCGGATTTTTGGTGGATGAAGGAGATTGGGAAGGAATGGCAGAAGCCATGGTTCAGTTGGCCAAAGATCCTGGATTGGCTGCAGCAATGGGAAAGAAAGGGAGCGCCCGGGCAAATGCCCATTACACCATGGAGCAGCACATCCAACGTTTGGCGGATGCCATTCAAGCCGCCATCGATAACAAAAAGTTAGCTTAACGAATCAAAGCTACTGACCCGGAGTTGACTTTGGGCAACTTCTTGGTGTCTTCGTTCAATTCATACTGAACCACGTAGATATACGTGGCTGAGGGTGCATTTTGGCCTTTGAAAGAGCCATCCCAACCTTCATCGGTAGAGCTAGTTTCAAAGACCATGGCACCAAACCGGTCAAAAACCTTGAGGCTAAATTGTGAAAGGGAACAGGAAGTTCCAGGTACTGCCTTGAACACATCGTTCTTGCTATCGCCATTGGGGCTAAAGACATTGGGAACATAGATTTCACAGGCACAGGTGTTAGTGTTTTCAGTGTGTGGGTAATTGGGAGCTGTGGTCGCTGTGGTCAAAAAAATTAGCACAAACAAAAAAGAAAAAAAGGTCGTCTTCGTTTTCATGGGATGATATAGCATTATTCGCAGTGCAATGATACACCTTATCCATAGACATGCAAAAAAAAAGTAAGTGTATTTCGAGAATGTGTAGTCTCACTTAGCGTATGGGGAGGTTTGGGCTGTAAGCGGTAGGCGAAGTTGATCGGTTTAGGGATGAAAGGTAAAAGCGCATTAAATAAAGTTAGAATTTCTCCGATTGCATCCAATCATCTTTTCAAAAAGTTTTTTATCTTACCCCTCTCAAAACAATTTGCGTTACGCCATGTCTGAGCTTCATCCCACGTCTGATAGCAATACCTTCGTCACCGTCATTCTCCCCATGGCTGTACCCAAACCCTATACCTACGCTGTACCCGAAGAATGGGTGAGCAAGGTACAGGTCGGCGTGCGGGTAGAAGTGCAGTTTGGCCCCAAGCGACAGTACGCAGCCCTGGTTTTGGAGATTTTGAATACCTCGCCCGGGCACAAAACCAAAAGTATCCTTTCTGTCATCGACGATACCCCGATCATTTGGGCCGAGCAATTGCGCTTTTGGCAATGGGTCGGGCAGTATTATTGCTGTACCCTCGGAGAGGTGATGCACGCCGCTTTGCCCGCCAACCTCAAACTCGCCAGCGAAACCAGCATCACCCTGAGTCCTTTGTTCGAGGGCGACATCATGGAACTCGAAGACCGGGCCTACCTCATCGCCGAGGCGCTGACCATTCAGCACGAACTTACCCTAGAGCAGGTGCGCGATATTTTGGGCATCAAAACCATCTACCCACTCATCCGCGACCTGCTGGACAAACGCATCATTTACCTCAAGGAAGACCTTAAGGAAAAATTTAAAGCCAAAACCCTCGCTTGTGTGCGCCTGCGCGAGCCTTACGCGAGCCAACCCGAAACCCTGCAAGATGCCTTTGACAAACTCAGCCGGGCCACCCGTCAAGTGGAAGCCTTGATGGCCTTTCTACAATTGGCGCGGGGACAGGATTACATCCGCCGGGAAGAGCTGTACAAACTTGCCAAAGTGGATTCCAGCGTCATCCAGGCCATGGAAAAAAAGGGCATCCTGGAAGTGTACGAACGGGAAGTCAGCCGCATTGGGGGATACGAAGACGAAATTGTCGAAGCCGATGTCCTCAGCGCCCAGCAAGAACGTGCCATTGCGGAAATCCATGCCCAGTTTGAGGAAAAAAACGTCATTCTGCTGCAAGGGGTCACCGGAAGTGGCAAAACGCGGGTGTACGTGGAGTTGATTCGTGAGGCCATGCGTCGCGGAGAGCAGGTCTTGTACCTTTTGCCCGAAATTGCCCTGACCACTCAAATCATTGAACGCCTGCAACGGGTTTTTGGCGATCAGGTCGACGTGTACCACTCCCGCCTCAACAACAATGAACGGGTGGAGATCTGGAACCGCGCCAAGGAGGGCAAAGCCCTGGTTTTGGGTGCGCGCTCGGCCTTGTTTTTGCCCTTCCGCAACCTCAAATTGGTCATCATCGACGAGGAACACGATCCTTCTTTCAAGCAACAAGACCCCAATCCACGTTACCACGGGCGGGATGCGGGCATTTACCTCGCCCAATTGTTTGGAGCCAAAGTGCTGCTGGGTACGGCGACTCCCTCGGTAGAGTCGTTTTACAATACCCAGGTGGGCAAATACGGACTGGTGCGTATGCCCGAGCGTTTTGGCGGGCTGGAATTGCCGGAAGTAGAGATCGTCGACCTCAAAAAAGCCCTGCGCGCAGGAAGCATGCAATCCCACTTTTCGGTGATCCTGCTCAATGAAATGAAAGCGACCCTGGAACGGGGCGAACAGGTGATTTTGTTCCAAAACCGCCGGGGCTATGCGCCCGTTTACAAGTGCAGTACCTGCAATTGGACCTGCGAGTGCATCCACTGCGACGTGAGCTTAACCTACCACAAAGGGCAAAACAACCTGAAATGCCATTATTGTGGCTACCAAACCCAGTTGCCCAAAGCATGCCCGGCTTGCGGTGGCAAACAGTTGATCGTACAAGGTTTTGGTACGGAAAAAGTGGAAGACGAACTAAAAATATTTCTGCCCGATGCCAAAATTGGGCGCATGGACCTGGATACCGTGCGCAGCAAAAATGCCCATACCAAAATCATCAACGATTTTGAAGAAGGCCGCATCAACGTGCTGGTGGGTACCCAAATGGTCACCAAAGGACTGGATTTTGAAAGAGTTGGGCTGGTTGGCGTGTTGAGCGCCGATCAATTGTTGCAGTTTCCCGATTTTCGCGCCGGAGAGCGGGCTTTTCAATTGATGCTACAGGTGGCAGGCCGGGCCGGGCGCAAACACAAGCGGGGCAAGGTGATCATTCAGTCGCACAATGTGGCCAACCCGGTCATCAAAGAGGTGCTCGACGGCGACTTCAAGGCCTTTTACAGCCGTGAAATCATGGAGCGGCAGGAGTTTTTTTACCCGCCTTTTTACCGCCTCATTCGCATCACTTTGAAGCACAAAAAGCCGGAGGTGGTCAATGCCGCCGCCCAAAAATACGGCAATTTTTTGCGGACAAAACTGGGTGATCGCCTGCGTGGCCCGGCGGTGCCTTACGTGGGGCGGGTGCGCTCCTATTTTCTGATTGATTTTCTGATTAAATTGGAGCGCAATCCGCATTTGATTGCCAGCACCAAAGATTTGATCGCCGCAGCTGATCACTTTTTGTTGCAGGAAGAGGGATATTCGAGTGTGAAGATTGCGGTGGATGTGGATCCGTTTTAGGGTTCGGGGGTTCGTCGTTCGAGGGTTCGGGGGTTACACACAATTCTGCCCAACCCCCGAACCCTCGAACGACGAACCCTCGAACCTCCGAACCCTCGAACTTTCGAACCTTGCATATCATGAAACCAACAATCCTTTTTCTCTGCACACTATTCAGCTTGTCGCTCCGGGCGCAAGACCCGCTTTACCGCATGAGCACCGACAAGCCGCGTTGGGCCACTTTCGAAAATCCCAAAGCCGCACCCGGCGTGGGTGGGATGGAAAACAAAACGGCCAAAGGGCACGCTTACGAGCCCATCCAAGCTGGTGAGGTAAAAACCCTGCTATCGGTGACGGGGATGGGCATCGTGCAACGCATTTGGCTCACCTTCAACGACCGCAGTCCGGCGATGATGCGCGCCTTGCGCATCGACATGTATTGGGACGGTGCCACTCAGCCCGCAGTATCCGCACCCATTGGCGATTTTTTTGGCATTTCCCACGGTCAGATTATGCCTTTTGAAAACGCGCTGTTTTCTAGTCCTGAAGGCCGTTCGTTCAATTGCCGGATACCCATGCCTTTCCGCAAAGGCGCCCGGATCACGGTAACCAATGAATCGGATAAGGAATTGGGTTTGTTCTTTTACGATGTCGATTTTCAACGGGTAACCGCCCTGCCACCCGATGCCTTGTATTTCCATACCCACTGGCGGCGCGAACCCAAAACCGAGTTGGCCAAAGATTTCAACATGCTGCCCGAAGTGACGGGTAAAGGCCGTTTCCTGGGTGTCAACGTTGGCCTGATCACCGCACCGGAGTACGGAACGAGCTGGTGGGGAGAAGGTGAGGTCAAAATTTACCTGGACGGCGACGGTCAATTTCCGACTATCGTGGGCACTGGCGCCGAAGATTACATCGGCTCCGGCTGGGGCCTCGGCAAGTTCATCCAATGGTACCAGGGTTGCCCGGTGGCCAACGACAGCACCCGGCAGTGGTCGTTTTACCGTTTCCACATTCCCGACCCCATTTATTTTCAGCAAAAACTGCGGGCGACGATCCAGGTGCTCGGCGGTCATTCTCGTGATCAGGTGCGGCGAATGCTCAAAGAGGGTACTGCGCTGATTCCGGTTTCGGTCAGCCACGACAAAGGGTTCGTACGCTTGTTTGAAGGCAATCCTCCCGCCCTGGATGCGGCTGATTTCCCAGATGGCTGGGTCAATTTTTACCGCCAGGAAGACTACTGCGCAACGGCGTATTTTTATCTGGACAAACCGGTGAACGGGCTTCCGGTGTTGGCAGCTTTAGCAGTGCGGACTAAAGGGATGTAGGGAATCTTTTTGACCTTAGTCGCTACGCCTGGTTGTTGAAGGCTTTTGAGTACCAGACGCACCACCGGGGGCAGACCACGATTTATATCCGGTTGTTGGGGATTAAACCACCGAATGAGAAGTTGTTTTGAGGGGGATACTACAGACTCGATGGGTTGTGTTAATCCGACAAATCGCGTAGCGATGACCCATCTTGTAGCGGCGGGTTTCAACCCGCCGTCAATGGTATCACCCTGTCAATGGCGTGCCGTAGGTACGACGAATCGAGGCCGAAATAAACCGTACCTACGGCACGCCATTAAAACACGGGGCATTTCATCAGCGGGTTGAAACCCGCCGCTACAAGATGGGTCGTCGCTACGCGACTGGTTTTTTGGCAAATGAAAGTTTGTACGATATTATTGGATATTGGTTTTTCGGCTTTTCTTAGCACTGATCGTCCCTGCGCGCACAGGAATCGAGTGTTAAAAAACGCCCCACTACCCCCACCCCAATTCCCTCCATTTCAATCCATTAAACCAAAAAAAACAGCAACCAACAAGCATCATCACCCCCCATCTGCTTATTTTTCTTCGGGTAGGGCTTGGACGTGGGGGACGAGGCAGGCAGAGATGAGGCCGATGAGTTGGGCACCGTAGAAATGATAATCATCAGGAGATGCTGGATCATAACTGGTTAGAAATACTGCCCCATACAGAACCCAGGCAATCCCCAAAAAAACCATATTGATATAAATTTTGAAGTGACGATGCTTCGTTTTTATCGCAATTAACCAAAATAACATAAATAATCCAATACTTGGGAGAATGATTAAAGACCAAAGAATATTGTCACGACCAGGTATTGCTAAGAAATTTATCAAATAAAACACAATTACGATTTGAAAAATATAGCGTAGAACTAAAAAGGTACTAAAAAAAAGAAGTAAAACTAATGGCATTAGATAACGCCCGATTTGAAAAAAATGCTGCAAAAAAACCCCTTCATGCAAAAACTGACACGCGTGCATTACACTTCTTACGGCATCTTCAATTTGATTGGGTAAACTTGGGATGATGATTAATGGATGTTTTTCCAAAATTACCTGCTTGTTGGTAATTCCATATTGCAATGCCAATGCATCAATCTTTTTGAAATTTTCTTTAGCCTTTAGGGCTGAATAAGCAGAAAGATACAACCGATACTTCAGGTTCGTCTGATGCGACAAATTCAATAAATATGGCACATCTGGCCGGGAGGATCGATAATTTTCATCCGATCTGTAGATCATATACGACAAATCGGATAAACCGGACAAATCCGGCAAGGACAGATCCGAAAGATTAGTCCGAGACGATGAACCATAAGATAATTTAACCAAATAAACCTTGTAACGCTGATTCAATATCTCACCCTCCTTGAGCCATCTTTTTTTAAAGGCTTGTTCTCGAGTTTGAAAAAAGCGGAGCGTATCTAAGGCGATGTTAAGGGAAGTATCCCGATCCAAAAGCATAAACCCATAAGGATAGATGCCACTTTCTTCAATGATCGTCAAATCATCCGGGGCCATCCAAAACCAAGCTGTCTTCACAATCGTCCCCATTCGAAAAGCGCTAGCAGTCACCCCAATCAACAGCCAAAAACACCCAGCATAAATAAGCAAAGTAACCAAGGTATGCTTCAGTTGATAAAAAGGAAAACCAGCCTGAAACTGCCGATAGACCCATAACAAAGAAAAAGTCAATACCGTTATCAAAGGATAAACGTATAAATTGTCCTCCCCAAATTCAATCGGCTTAATCGGGTCAACCACCCAATCAGTGCCATCCTTATGCACAGGATACAAAAATCCTGCCCCAAACAACAACACCGCCCCCATCAACGCATAAAACACCACAAAATGTGCACCAGTATGCCATACTACCGGATACCGCTCCAGCAAATACCGATCCCACCTACGCAGAAAATCCGGAACCACCCATTTATAAATATTCTTCATAAAATTTGGTTTTGACGGAACGACTGATGTCGCGGAAATAACTCACCGACACTTGTTTTTTAGCCAAAAACTGCAGCAATTCCTGTCCCGATACGTCCAGCGACGTGGAGATAAAGGAACTCATGCCATTGTTCCAAAGTTTGAGATGTGGGAAGCCTTCCAGCAAAGCACTGAGTTCCGCAAAGGCCAGGGGTAGACTGAATTCAAAAACATTCACTGTACGTTCCTTGCCCCAATCACGCGTCCGCCCCAAATGCTCCAGCTGCCCATTGCGCATGAACAGCATTTGATCGGCCACCGCTTCAATTTCGTGTAAATGTTGCGAACTGACGATGATGGCAATGGGATGCCGCAGGCTGCTGGCCAGGTTTTTAAGGTCATTCAAAACGATCAATTGGGTTTTGACATCCAAAAAGGCCAGAGGCTCGTCGATGATCAGCAATTGGGCGTTCCAGACAAGGGCTTTGGCCAGGGCAAAGCGCAACTTGTAGCCGCCGGATAGTTCTGCCCAGCTTTTGTCGAGATGGGCAGCTAGTCCCAAACGCTGGATAATGTAGGCGACGGCTTTTTGATTGGCTTCACCTTTGATGCCGTGTAAAGCAGCTTCAAAGCGCAAATTTTCTTCCAGTGAACCCAGCCAAATGGGCAACTCCTGTGGTACGTAAGCGATTTTAGTTTTTAGCTCCGGCCAAAAAAGTTTGTTCCTGGGTGCAAATAAGGGAAATTGTAAAACACCGCTGTCGGGCGCCAAATCGCCCGACAAAATGCGAAATAGTGTGGTTTTCCCAGTCGCGTTTTCGCCTACCAAACCAGTTATTTCGCCCAGGCGTAATTCCAAGTGATCTAGCTCAAGGGTAAAATTGCTGTTAGAGTAACGCTTACGAATGTTTTCAGCTCGCAGTACCACGTTATTGGGGGAGATAAGTTTTTTTGCTGCTTCGGCAAGAGCAGTTTCTTTGGCTTGGCGTTCTTGTAGTGCTTTTGGATTGTATTTTCGTACTATTTCAGTTGTGATTGCTTCAAGTGCTTGCAAAGCTTGCTTCTTTTCTGATTCTTCTTCTGCCAGCATCCAATGTAATTTGGCGATAATGGCATCATCTTCTACTTGAGCATCTGCTCCATATTGCTGAGCAAAATCAATCAATAAATCTGCGCCACGCTCCGGTTGTCGCCGTAGTATTTCAATAATGCTTGTCGCCCGTTGTTGCAGTTGCTCACTCATAGGTTGGTAATTTTAAGGTAGCTGTGCTAAGCGTTTTCAAAATTCTAACCGTAATGCTGTTTTTCTCTTTCCGTAAATCACTGCTGTCCTTAACTCCCAATCGTACCTCTTTTTCCATATCATAATATTCACTACTTATTACTATTGCCTCGATCTCATAATCAGGGTAAAAGGCTTGCGTAAAATCAATAAACAGCTTGAGCGCTAGTTCCCATTGGGCTTGAGCTAAATTATTCTTGATTTCGTCCCTCCGCTGGAGTATGTCGTTTGCAGGAATCAATTTGGGTGGGTACTGGGTTTATGGTGAATAAATTTAATGCCCTGATTTTTAATTCATTGGATTATACGAATGCGTTTTTTCTATTTTTGGTGATGTATGATTTTATTTGTCGATGTGCAATATAAAAGTTTCTGAGGTTTCTTGGGTTTCTTAGGTGTTGAAAAAAGAAAAAAACTGCACATCAGCTTAGTTTCACCACCTTAGAAACCGTAGACACCTAAGGG
>Ga0209717_1003176_pt1 | contig 14631 bp, 10 predicted proteins | sample AD_UKC048_MetaG_FD_184418 | JGI IMG/M metagenome (GOLD analysis project Ga0209717, IMG submission 184418) | Active sludge microbial communities of municipal wastewater-treating anaerobic digesters from USA - AD_UKC048_MetaG (SPAdes) (version 2) | ecosystem: Engineered > Bioreactor > Anaerobic >... | reverse complement strand
AAAACAAAATTGCTTTGGGCTGTCAATGTACAAACAAAGGCGGAGGCCAGCCACAGGTAGCCTCCGCAAAGAATAGGTTTGAATACAAGTCGGGTGCACTTCATACTTTTTGCTCAAAATTGTACTTTGGCCTACAAAGAGGAGTAAACCTGGAACAAGATTTACCACTTTGATCGGTAAAGCCCTTATTTTGTCACAAAACGCCACCATGCCCAACCCACCTTCACTGGATACCTGGACCATTGTTTTTGCCTTGTCGGTTTTTCAGGCCTGGTTTCTCACCCTGATTTTTTTGCTAAAATCGGATCGCGAGCGGCGGGGCAATCTTTGGCTGGCACTACTCTTGTTTTTCTTCGGTTTGATGATGGCCGAAAATGTGATGTGGTGGACGCGTTACATCAACCATTTTCCACACTTTTGTATGCTCAGCTTACAAGTGCCTTTTTTGTTTGGTCCTTTGATGTGGTTTTACCAGCGTTGGGTGTTCGAGCGTTATTTCCCGCGCGGTGCAGACTATCTTTATTTTTTGCCTTTCTTTATTGCCATCCTTCCCTTTTTGCCCTGGTATTTTACTGATGCCGCAGGAAAACTGGAGGCTTTTAGCCAAAAAAAGGGCTATCCGCTTGCATCGTGGGTACGCTCCCTATTGTTGTATGCCCGTTTGTTGTATTTGGGGGGCTTTGCCATTTTGATCATTCGTTATGCTTACCAACAGGCCAAAGTGGATGCTCACATTCAGCGTTGGACCCGGGGTTTGGCCTGGGCTTTTTTGGGCTTCGCCGTTTTTTACGCCAGCTATTTTGTCCTGGTGCGGTTTTCATTTTTTAATCTGAGCTGGGATTATCAAATTTCCCTGGCCATGACCGTTTTTGTGTTTTTCATCGCCTATGCGGGATATACCCAACCGGAAGTGTTTGATGGTTTGGGCTGGAAAAACCCCGTGCTGGCCATAAAAACCCAGTCTTCCGCTTTACCTCAAAGTGTAATGTTGACGATTGAGCGCAAATTGGTAGAAGTGATGGAAAAAGAGGCGCTTTATCAGGAAGCAGAATTGAGCCTGGAGCAGTTGGCACAACGCCTGAACGTATCCAAATATCATCTTTCACAGACCATCAACGAGGTGATTGGCTGCAATTTTTATGAATACATCAACAACTTGAGGGTGGAAAAGGCCAGGGATTTATTGCTCAGCGGCGCAGAACCTGAGTTGTCGGTGAAAGAAATTGCTTATCAGGCTGGCTTTAACAACAAGGTTTCATTTTACAATGCGTTTCGGAAAAAATTTGGTCTGGCGCCCTTGCTTTACAAAGCGGCAATCAAACAAAAAGAAGCCTCAAATTAATTTTGATTAAATTTACTGCCCGCCTACGGCGGCTAGTTTAGAAGTTTTCTCCCGCAGATTTCGCAGATTCCCGCAGATCATGTGTTCTTTTGAAAAAATCTGCGCAAATCTGCGAAATCTGCGGGAGAAAAAAACAAGATTGTATCCTGACGAAGTCAGGGTGCTGAATAGTTACAAGAAGCCTCAAATTAATTGCGGGAATCCTGTCCCCAAGCCAACTTATCGCGCATCGTATCCATGAAGCCGTAATCGTGCAACTGCACCAAATGGATGCAGAAATCATTTTTGCGTACCGCCAGTTGATGCGCTGAAGTGATGGTTTCAAAACGCGAATCCAGGGTACAGAGGAAATTTTCGGCCCGGCCTTCTACATCAAATGAAATGATCGAATCGTCGGAAATAACCACCGGGCGTACATTGAGGTTGTGCGTGGCTACGGGGGTGATCACAAAATTGCCGGAATTGGGGAAAATAATCGGGCCGCCACAGCTCAAGGAATAACCCGTAGAGCCGGTGGGGGTCGCCACAATGATCCCGTCCGCCCAGTAAGTATTCAGGTACGAGCCATTGATGTAAGTATGGATCGTGATCATCGAAGAAGTATCCCGTTTGAGGATGGTAAAGTCATTGAGCGCAAAGCGGGTATCCCCAAAAAGCGGCATGTTGCTTTCCAGGTACAATAGTCCACGTTCTTCGATGGAGTAGCGCCCTTTGGCCAGGAGTTGTACCGCTTCTTTGATGCGCTTTTTTTCAATACTCGCCAAAAAACCCAAACGCCCGAGGTTGATTCCCAAGATGGGAACGCCCGATTCACGCACATGGGTTACCGCGCTCAGGATGGTGCCATCACCACCCAGCGCAATCACAAAATCAAAACTTTTCAGGGTGAAATCGATGTATCCATCAAATTCTCCTACGTCCTTTTGAAACACCACTTTGTCGCGCAGCAAATCCAAAAACGGGCCATACACATAAACCGAGATGTTTTCTGCGTGCAAGGCATCAAAGAGCAATTGGATGTGAGGTACATCGTGGTCTTTCAGCACATAGGCGTATACTACAACCCGCATCAAATATTCATGTTGAAATGAAAGAAAATCCCCGACTCCCACAAGTGATTGAAGCTGTATTCGATTTTGAAAACTTTATCAAAAAAGAATACGGCATCGAGACCTATGCCTTTGCCCCACAACATCCGATTGGTAAATGAATTTGCTCCAAAATCAAAAGGATCGTTGACGTAGCCAATGTCGTTGTTCAGGGCCAAATATAACTTAAAAGGCAATTCCCGCATCCGTTCAATCGGAATTACTCTGCCAAAACACAAACGTTTTTCGGCAATTTTAAACCGGAAACTGGTATTGATGATGCCCATATCTGGCCCGTCGATGACGTAGTACTCGTAGCCCACAAGGTCGTTGTCGGAATAACCAATGGCGCGGTTGTCGTTGTACGGTTGTTGAGTGCGGATAAATGAAAACTTGGTGCGCCCAATGAATGAAAAATTCCAGCGCTCGCTTAAAGGCAAAAAATGCCCATAACGGCTGCTGAAAGTCAGGGCGTTGCGGTCCCTGGATTCGATACCCAGTCCGTCTTTTTCGATCGAGGCAAAAAAGTATTGCCCTTTGAGTGGATATGGTCGGCAATCGCGGGAATCAAAAGTATACGTATAAGCTAGCGAGAGAAAACGTTGATGGCTGCGCCCTTCCAGAAAGAAATTGGGGTTGAGGTCTTTGGCAATGTTTTCGGCTACCTTGTTGTCATCATAGGTGATTTTGGCCTCGTGTTGCTCCCGCAATTTGGGTCGGTAGATCAGGGAGAAACGCGAGCGAAAGCGGTGGTAATTGAATTGGCCTTCATCTTTAAAAAACTGTTGTCGGTTTTCGGTCGTGGCGTAATTGATTTCCCGGTTTTGCGCAAAAGAAACCGCTGCATCAATGCCCAGGGTTTTTTTCCGGTTGATGAAGGGCAACTTGTACCCCAACGAATAATTGCGGGTATAACCATTGGTGAATTTGATCTGAAAACGATCGCGGTTGCCGGAAAAATTGCGGTGTACAAAATCCATTCCGTAAATGATGCGGTCTAGTGCACGATCCTGATCGACCCACCAAACGTTGAAATTGCGATCGGCCAACTCAAAATAGGGTGTCGGATAGATGTACCAGCTTTCGGCCAGTTGTATCGATACTGCGATGTGATTGGCTTTGGATACGCTGGGGGTATATCGAATTTCCCCTTCCCGAAACATGCCCGTGTTGAGCACTTGCTGCTTGCCCCATTCGAGGCGTTCTTTCAGGTTTTTCAGTAAAATGGTGTCTCCAATTTGGAAAGGCAATTCCCGCAGGATAACTTGAATGTGGGTGCGCTTGTGTCCACTGATGGCAATACTGTCTACCACCACATACGCTTCTTGCGCAATGGCCCCGGTGCAATACATCCAGAAACAAAGTGACAGTACAAACCGCATCATGTGAAATTGGAATTGGGCCTCAAATTATTGAGCTGTAAAATACTAATTTTTGGAAAAATGCCGAAGAAAATTAAGTGCGATTGGTCGGCTACAAAACTTTTGGAGGCAACTGATTGGATTCAGCGGTGCTTTTTGATTTTCCTCCGTACTTAAAAAACTTGGACCAACGCATGGCCGGCCGCTCAATCAGGTAATAAAAACCATAGGCCAGGGCCAGCGTAAAACAAAACAACAAAACGAGCATACCCAAGCGGGGCCAATCCCCCTCAACGTAGCGGGCAATCAAGGGAATGAGTTTTTTGCCCAGGGGCAAATGAATCAGGTAGAGTGAATACGAAATCATGCCCAACCAGCGCAGGGCTTTTGCGTGCAAGGATGGAAAAAATGCGATTAAAAACCAGGGAAACATGCCAGCATACATGAACTGTAGGCTGAATTTGTATTCGATGACATAAAAAGCGATGGCGGAAAAAATCAAAAATTCGACTGTCCCCATTTGTTTTTCGATGCGGCGAAAAAGGGCAAACCCAAGTACGAAGTACATGCTGAAATCAAAAAACATAGCCGGATTACTGGTCAACCAGGCAATGGACAAAAGACCCATCGTGACCAGCCAAAAATAAATCCGCTGCTGATGATACAACAAAGGAAAAAGCAAGCCAATCAACAGGTAATACTGAAACTCGATGGCCAGTGTCCAATACACTCCGTTCAACCACTCCAGGGGTGGAAAAAAAGGAAGCAGGTAGCCAACATGCAACAACACTTGCCTGAGCTCAAACGCGGGGCTTTTCACCAGCCACAATGCTGCTGCGGCATTCAAGAGAAGCACAAAAATGATACTCAACAAATAGGGTGGATCAATCCGCACCCAACGTTTTAATATAAAATAAGGGTAGTTCCGCCACTCGTAGCGGCTGCGGGCCATGGAATAGGGAATGATGAATCCCGAAATGACAAAAAAGATTTCTACCCCCAGCCAGCCCTTGCTGAAGAGGTGTTTCACCCAGTTTTCGTCAGAAATAAAAGTATTGTTGCCGTGCGTAAAATGATAAAAACAGACCAAAGTAGCGGCCAGTCCCCGCAACAACTCGATCGTAGAAATGTTGGCATTTTGATCCGGTACGGGCAGTGGACTTGGTTTGGGTGGCATCATTTCAGTTCCAGCGAGAAGCGAATCTTCTGCTCCGGTTCATCCTCACCACGCGTACGCACTTCGGAAAATTTTTCAATGATGTCCATTCCTTTGGTTACTTCTCCGAAAACGGTGTATTTGCCATCCAGATTAGGCGCCCCCCCAATCGTTTCAAAAATTTTAAGCTGTTCGGGGGAATATTTTCCCGCCAAATCCGTCAAGTCTTCATTGAGGAAGCGACGGCCACGTACGATGTAAAATTCAGTGGCCGAAGAATTGTTTTCGGGGTTGCCTTCATCGTAATGCGCCATCGCCAGGGCGCCGTATTTGTGCAAGAGTTCCGGGCTGACCTCGTTGGGTACCAAGTAACGGTACTTCCCCTCGGTTTCACTGCCACCTTGCACCATAAAACTACCGATAATCCGATAAAAATGGCCTTGTTTGTAATGCCCGGCTTTGATCATGCGCACAAAATTGGCGCGGTGCAGAGGGGTCTCGGTGAACAGCCGCAAGTGGATGTCTCCCTTGTTCGTGTGAATGACGGCCTCGGTTTCGGGGTTCTCTTTGCCGTATTCGGTCAATACCTTGGCAACCTGGTTTGGGGGGATTTCCAGGTTCTGATTTTGACAGGAGCTGAGCATTAACCAACAAATGCCCACAGAAAAAAATACTGATCTCATTTCCTACGATTTTCCGCGATTAGAGATTTTAATGGGCTTCCAGCCAGTTCTGCCCGGTGCCAAGTCCCACTTCGATGGGTACTTTTAACTTGGGCAAGGCGGTGCGCATTTTTTCCACAATGATCGGCTTCACGATTTCCAATTCCTCATTGGGCACATCAAATACCAATTCGTCATGCACCTGCAGGATCATTTTGGTTTTTAAACCTTGCTCCAAAAGCGCTTGATGAATATTGACCATCGCCACTTTGATCATATCAGCGGCAGAGCCTTGCACAGGCGTGTTCACCGCAACCCGCTCGGCGTTGCTGCGTTCGAGTGAACTTTTGGAATTGATCTCCCGCAGGTAACGGCGGCGGCCCATCAGGGTGGTGACGTAGCCGTTTTTACGGGCATCTTCTACTACGCTGACCATGTATCCTTTTAGCCCACTATAGAGCGCGAAGTAAGCATCAATTAATTCTTTGGCTTCCGTGCGTTTAATGCTCAATTGACGCGAAAGATTGGTTGCCCCTGCGCCGTACAAAATACTAAAGTTGACCGTTTTGGCCTGGTAACGCTGCTCGCGGGTCACTAGATCGAAGGGCACGTTGAACACCTTGGCGGCGGTTGCCGTATGGATGTCTTGGTTGTTTTGGAAAGCCTCCAGCATGGCCGCGTCGCCGCTGATGTCGGCAATCAGACGCAGTTCGATTTGGGAGTAATCCGCCGACAAAAGGGTATGCTGATCATCACGCGGGATGAAGGCGCGGCGTACTTTGGCCCCTTCGGGGGTGCGGACCGGAATGTTTTGCAGATTGGGGTTGTTTGAGCTCAGGCGTCCGGTAGCAGCCAGTGCCTGATTGAATGAGGAATGGATGCGACCGGTGCGAGGATTGACCATTTTGGGCAGTGCGTCTACGTAAGTCGATTTGAGTTTGGCAAGCCCCCGGAAGTTCAGGATGGTTTGGATGATGGGGAATTCCGGAGCCAACTCCAGTAGTTTGTCTTCGTCGGTAGAATATTGCCCGGTTTTGGTTTTAGCGCCTTTGTAGGGCACTTTCAGGCGTTCAAAAAGCAGGTCGCCTACCTGTTTGGGGGAACCGATGTTGAATTTGACCCCGGCTTGTTCGTAAATGGATTGCTCCAGGGTTTGAATTTGTATGTCCAGTTCTTTGGAATACAGATCCAGATAATCGCTGTCGATGCGAATGCCTTCGTATTCCAGATCGGCCAACACTTTGATCAAAGGGCACTCGATGGTATCAAAAAGTTCCTGCACGCCGCCCTCTTCCAGTTTTGGCGCAAAAAGTTCTTTCAATTGCAAGGTAATGTCGGCATCTTCAGCGGCGTAATCCGTTACTTTTTCCAGATCTACCTGGCTCATATTGAGTTGATCCTTACCTTTTTTGCCAATCAACATTTCGATCGAAATGGGTGAATAACTCAGGTAGGTTTCGGCCAGGTAATCCATACCATGGCGCATTTCAGGCTCCAAGAGGTAGTGGGCCACCATGGTATCGAAGTAGGCTCCGCGCACCTCCACGCCGTACCATTTGAACACAATGGCGTCGTATTTGAGGTTTTGGGCAATCTTGAGGATTTTTTCATTTTCCAACACTGGCCGGAAAATTTCTACCACGGCTTGGGCATTTTCCTTGCCTGCGGGAACGGGCACGTAGTAAGCTTCGCCAGATTTGTAGGCAAAAGACATGCCCACCAACTCAGCCTGAGTAGGTTCTACATGGGTGGTTTCGGTGTCAAAACAAAACTCGCTTTGCTGCGCCAGTTCTGCCGCCAGTTTGTGCATGGCCTCCGGGCTGTTCACCAGGTGGTATTGATGCGGGGTATTGTCGATGGTTTTTTCGGCTACCGCATGCGCGGCCAGGTTGGCCCCTTTTTGAGGGGTATAAATTGCTGGTTCGGTATCGCCAAACAAGGAACCCTGCTGGCCGGGGCCGGGGGTGCTGGGGCGGGTTTCACCTTCCCCCAGGATTTGGGTGGCCAGACTGCGGAATTCCAGTTCTTTAAAAATCTCTGATAAGGCTTCACGGTTCATCGGGTCGATGATGTACTGATCGGCGTTGAACTGGATCGGCACCTGGGTTTCGATGATGGCCAGTTTTTTGGACAACATGGCCTGCTCAGCGTATTGCTCTACCCTTTCTTTTTCCTTGCCCTTGAGTTCGTTGACGTTGGCAATTACGCCTTCGATGGTGTCAAAACGATCGAGTAGCTTGGCGGCAGTTTTTTCACCTACCCCAGGGATGCCGGGGATGTTGTCGACCGCATCGCCCATCAGACCGAGCAGGTCAATGACTTGGTCCACTCGTTTGATGCCCCAGTTTTCACAGACTTCTTTAACCCCCATGATTTCGATGCCGTTGCCCTGGCGCGAGGGTTTGTACATGAAAATGTTTTCAGACACCAATTGGCCGTAGTCTTTATCGGGGGTAACCATGTACACGGTGTAGCCTTCTTTTTCTGCCTGTTTGGCCAGGGTGCCAATCACGTCATCGGCTTCATAACCTTGCACCATCACGATGGGGATGTGCATGGCTTCAATGATTTTTTTGATCCAGGGAATCGCTATGCTGATGTCTTGGGGTTGCTCTTCGCGGTTGGCCTTGTAGGGTTCGTACATGTCGTGCCGAAACGTAGGGCCATGTGGATCAAAAGCCACCGCAATGTGGGTGGGCTTTTCCGTACGCATGAGGTCCCATAACTGGCGGGTGAAGCCATTGATGGCCGAGGTATTGACGCCCTTGGAGTTGACGAGGGGTTTGGTGATGAAGGCGAAATGCGCGCGGTACACGAGCGCGTGCCCGTCCAGCAGGAAGAGTTTTTTATCAGACATGGCGACTTTTTGTTTCCGGGTGGAAGATACGGGGATTTGGGGAAAAGGTAAAACCAAAACGGTTTTTTTGAAAGTTTTAAGTTTTAAGTTTTAAGTTTTAAGTTTTAAGCACCTACCGCTTAAACCGGTGCGCCGTTTTGATCGCCTGTCGCAAATTCTTCCAATCCGTCGTACCAGGTACGGTACACTCTGCACCCAGAATAAATTGTTTGGGTGCGTTTTTCAAAATACCTTCCACTGCTGCGCCTATTTCCCCGGGACTGCCCAGGCTAAGCACCCCGTTTTTTTCCATCCCGCCCATGACGGGTCGTTTAAACATCGTGGCAATATCCTGCCAGGAAAGCAATTGGTTGGTCAGTTGGGGATTACAATTGACCACCTGCCCAGGATAATCAAGCACGGCATCGTAACTTGTGTACATGCCATTGTAATCACAAACATGCAGGATATTGAACGGGCATTTGCTGCTGACCTCTTGCATGGCCACCAGATCGGCAGGTTTGACGTAGTCTGTAAACAGCTTTACATTGCTGAGTTGTTTGCTTTCCGAACCTTGCGTGGACATGTAAAATCCATCTACGCCAATTTCAATACAGGCGCGCACAAAAAGCAGTTGGCTTTCGATCAAAATATCCAGTCCTCGTTTAACCGCCTCAGGGTTTTCCTCCATGTGCTGTAACAAAACGGGTAAAGTAGCACAATGACCCGCCCACATAAAAGGCGAATACAGGGTCATGATGATCAGGGCTTCCTTTTTTGCAGCGCGTACAATTTCTCGCACAGTCTGCAGCTGGGGTTCGTAAAAATCCAGTTTATTGGGGCGCAGATTTGCCCAATCGGCAGGTTTTTTTAAAAATTCAAGTGGCGTATACGCTTGTTCGTATTGGATCTTTACAAAATCCATTCCGGTGTAGCGAAAATACTCCAGGTGCTTTTGAGCCGCCGCAGATCCGACCTTGTGTTGGTCGTCAAAATGGAGAAAAAAAGCCGCCGGGGTGTAAGCAGTTTCGGCTTTGCCATCCAACCATTGCAACATGCGCTCCCGTTTGTTGAAGGGGGCAGCGTTCAAAGCGGTAGCCCACAATTCATGGCCACCCAGTGCAATTCCTGCACCGAGGAGGGAAGATTGTATAAATTTACGTCTTTCCATGGTTAAGCGAATTTAAGGTTGGTGAACGATTGAGGGTTAATGAGGGTTAAGGTTTTTTCTGCATTTGCCGATCCAAAAACTCAAAAGTCGCCTCATAAGCCTTTACCCAACTGCGCTGGAGCAAAAAACTGTGCACCTCATCCGGGAAAATCAACTGCTCAAAAGGCACTTTGCGTTGGCGCAAAACTTTGATCATGTCCTCTGTTTCACTAAAAATAACATTGCGGTCATCGTCTCCGTGAATGAACAGAACCGGGCTTTTCCAGCCTGCGGAATAAAACATCGGCGAGGATTCAAAGGCTTTTTTGGCAATGACAGGGTATTTGAGTGGATCGTAGCCGGGGTTAAAGGTTGGAATGACCTTGTTCCAGTTGTGTACCCCGTGAATGTCCACTCCGGCTGCAAACAAATCACTGCGCCGCGCCAGACCATGCGCCGTCAGGTACCCGCCGTAACTACCGCCCCAGAGACCGATGCGTTTGGGATCAACATCGGCGCGGGTTTTCAGGTATTCGCCTGCGCCAATCAGGTCATTGACTTCACTCGCCCCCGTTCTTCCATAGTTGAGCGCTTCGCGAAAATCAAGGCCATAACCGATTCCACTGCGGAAATTCAGGGCAATGACCACATAGCCTTTGAGGGCAAAATACTGGTTCAGCGCATAGGCATTGGAGTAGTATTGGCTGTAATTAAACCCCAACAACATTTGCCTGCGGCTGCCACCGTGTAAAAAAATAACCGCGGGGTGTTTGTCGCCCGGTTTGTGATTGGGCGGTAAAAACAATTGAGCGGGTATGCTCATCCCATCGGTAGCTTTGATGCTGATTTGCTGTGGTTGCACCAGATCATTAGGATAATCTGAAATAGAAAAAGCGGTAACCAGGTCTTTAAAACCGCCATTGGTGTACAAAGCTGGCCAGGCGGGCTTGCTTGCTGAAGCATGCAGCAGCGCCAAACCCTCTGCAGTGGGTATTGGACTCCATTCAATGCCTCCGCCTTTGGTGATTTGTTCCGCTTGAGCGGTGTTGATGTCCACTTTCCAGATGTGGCGCCGATTGAGGTCGCCAATGTTACAGCTGTAATAAAGGGTTTGGCCATCGGGAGCGAGGGTTACATTTTCTACTTCGCCTGTACCGGGCGTTAGTAGTTTGGAATTCTTTTTTTCGATGTCCAGGGCATACAAATGAACCCAACCATCTTTTTCCCAAGGGAAGATAATTTGCTGTCCCTTGGCCCATAGCAGTTTATTGTCCATCGCCGGAAGGTCGCCTACCAGCACGGAGCCTTTGCCTTCATCGGCTTTCCAAATTTCTTTGGCTTCGCCCGTTTTTACATGGAGCAAACGAATGCTCCAGGGAAAACCAGTCCGGCGGGGTGCAAAAAGAAACTCGTCGGCCTGGATCGGATTGCGGATGTAGGCCAACCACTCGCCGTCGGGACTCCATACCGGGTCCTGGTTTTTATCCGCCGAAGGATCGGGAAAGCTAATACTTTTAGCGGCCAGGTCATAAATGCCAACGAAGGAATGATCGCCACGGGTATTGACAAAAGCCAGTTTACTCCCATCGGGATTCCAACGCAGCGCGCTTACTCCTCCTCTAATTTTAAACAGTACTTGAGGTTTGGTCAGGGTATCCATTAAATTGGCGAGCCAAACCTGGCCCGCATTCAGGTAAGCCACACTGCGGCCATCGGGCGCAATTTTGAAAGCATACCCTGCGGCGATTTTGCGAAAATCCCGCCCATGTTCCAGGTCAGTAATGTACAAAAACCTACCCGTTTCCATTTGCAACTGCGCGGGATTGGCCGCATAGCCCTGCCCATTGGGGGTGTTTCCGCGTACAAAAACGACGTGTTTGCCGGAGGGCGTGAAGCTGAGTTCACTAATCTCGATGCCATTGTCTTTTTCCTCAAAACCGGTAATCCGCGCCCCGTCATTGAAATTGAAGCCCCTGGCTGAGTATACATTGCGGCTGCCGTTGTCGTTGAATACCCAGGCAATGTTTTTGCCATCGGCGCTGGCGGTTAAATTGGTGGGGAAAGGTTGAGCCAACAGGAGTTCAATGCTGGGTTGGGCCAGTAGTCCACTTGCCAGCAGCCACGGCAGGCAAAAAAGCAGTTTTTTCATCCGGTTTATTTTGGTTAAAGTGATGGAGCTGCATCACTTGGCATTTTTAATATCGCTGAGTAATTTACGCAATTCTTGCACCTTCTCCGGGTGCTGCGCATATAAATCTTTGGTTTCTCCAACATCTTCTGCCAGATTGTACAGCTGTCCGGTCGGCCCTCCAGCCGTGGGCACAACATTCCTTGGCTCCGTAAACCCGCCTGAACCCAAACCTTCAATCAATTTCCAGTCCCCATGGCGGATGGCAAAATAGCCAATGGAAGAACTGTGCACCACCGCCGGTTGTCGCGCCACTTGGGTGCTTTTACCCAACAATACGGGAAGAATGCTGTAGCTGTCTTCCACCTTGTAGCGGGCATCTTTCACCTTGAGTATTTCGGCACAAGTGGCCAGTAAATTGGTCAAGGTAGTGGTGGCATTGCTGATGCTTCCAGCTTTTACTTTGCCCGGCCAACGCACAATGAAAGGAATGCGATGCCCCCCTTCAAAAGCGTCGCCTTTCATGCCGCGAAACGGGCCCGCCGCTTTGTGGTTGAACTGCTTGACAAAATTTTCGCGCCAGTACGGCCCATTGTCACTGGTAAAAACGACCAGGGTGTTGTCCGAAAGACCCATACTATCCAGCGTATGAAGCACTTGTCCTACTGCCGCGTCGACCTGTTGCAAAAAATCACCGTATTCGCCTGCTTTGGATTTCCCACGGTAGTCCGGAGTGGGTACCCAAGGAGTATGTGGAGCTGCCAATGGCAGGTACAGGAAAAAAGGTTTTTGTTTGGATTGGCGTTTTAAAAAAGCATTGGCTTTGTCAACAAAGCGGGGCAATACCCCGTAAAAATCAAAAGAAGGCGACTTTTTTCCGGCCCGCCAAAACGGTCCGGTATACCCCGATTCGAGTTTATTGCCATCAGTGTAAGCAGTAGGCAATTCGGTCAATTGCTGGTTTTCGAGGTAGCAATAAGGCGGCATATCCAAGGAAGCGGGCAACACATAAGAGTAGTTGAAACCCACCGTTTGCGGCCCTTGTGCGGCTTTTTGATTAAAATCGATTTGATCAGGCAGCATCTCCGTTTTGATGCCATAGTTTGGTTTTTGGAGCGAGTCCCGATGGGCGGCTTGCGACACCCAATCCAGGCCCAGGTGCCATTTGCCCACTACCGCAGTTTCGTAACCCTGGCTTTTTAACAAAGAAGCAACAGTCGGGCGCTCTGCTTCAATCAAGGTACGGCTATACCCACGCAATACACCTACGGGCAGACGGCTGCGCCAGGGATAACGCCCCGTAAGCAATCCATAACGCGTGGGTGTACATACGGAAGAAGGTGAATGTGCGTCGGTGAACCGCATGCCTTGGGTCGCCAATTTGTCGATGTTAGGGGTAGGAACAGCGCCGCCGGGATTGTAAATGGATACATCGCCGTAGCCCAGGTCATCGGCCAGGATGTAGACGATATTGGGCGGGGTGCTTTTGCGCGCCGGGGTTTTCCAAGCCATAAATGCGGCTACGACAAGAGAACAACCTAGTATAAAAAAAACCTTGTATGAATTGTGCATTTGATTTGGTGTATGATTGCTGTACACAGCGATTTCAATGTAAACGTAGTTTTTTTTCACCGCAGATGAACTGTGATGAAAAGCAAGGAATTAAACACATTTTTTTTGAATAGAGAAATTGGGGTCATACAATCGCCCCGATTTCACAACTCCAAAAACAATACGCGCTAATTTATGCATGACGGCAGTCAAAGCTATTTTACCGTTTTTTTCTTTAGCGATGATACGTTGGTAAAGTGCTTTACAAGTCGGGTTGTGATTCATGGCACTACGGGCACAGTTAAAGAGTAGTCCCCTAATTTTGCTGTTGCCTTTCTTGGTGATGAACCTTCGTCCTCGGACTGATTTACCAGAAGAAAATTCTGATGGAGTGAGTCCCAGGAATTTAGCGAAAGCTTTAGCACATTCAAAAGAACTAAAATCCCCAAAAAGGGTAACCAAGGCTTCGGCGGTGGTTTGACCAATACCTTTGACGGAACTGATTCGCTTAACTAAATCGCATGCTTGAGCCTCTTCGATTTGAGGTTTGATTTGAGCCTCTAAATCCGCAATAGCCAAGCGCACACTATGCAAAACCTGCTCTAAAGCACGCACAGCAACAGGATTAGGGTCTACCAAATATTGAAAAGCATGCAACTGGTTTTTGAGTTGGCCTTCTTGTTTTTGTAGCGAAACAAGAGCAGAAAAAGCCTCTTTTCGATTTTTTTCAATACTACTGGGCATGCGGTAGACTTGAGTTTTAAGGGTCTGCCCTAGTTGAGAAAGTGTCTGAGCATCCTGGTCATCTGTCTTATTGGTTTTCATGAGTAGTTTGGCCATTGAGCGACTTTGAATCGGATTGACAACCGAAAAGGTAGCGCCGACCTTATCTAGGGCATGGATCAGTCTCTGGGAATAAGGCCCAGTATGTTCCAAAATAAAGAATTTGTCTTTTAGTTCAAGCTTGTTCAACCACTCGAAAATGTCAGCTAATTCATTGGTGATTTTGGCTTTCACCCACCCTCCTTGAGCTTGAGGATAGGCTACTACAAGTTCGTCTTTAGAGACATCCACACCAACATAAATTTGCGGCAAAGTTTGCATAATCCGCTTATTTTTGTGTTAACGATTTCTTCGAAGTGCTTCATCACCGATCAGCCATCTTCGTAACGCGGGCTCACGGCCCAATGAACTGTTCAGCTTGGAGTGATGATTGGGAGTGGGATCTAACATCTGCGACGGGCTTTCAAGCCCTAGTAAAGGTCTGATTTTATCCACTCCCCACTTCTTTTCGATTACAAAAAAAACATTTTATTGGACATCGCAAACGTACGAGTAAATGAGTACACGCGGAGTT
>Ga0209717_1003174_pt1 | contig 14635 bp, 10 predicted proteins | sample AD_UKC048_MetaG_FD_184418 | JGI IMG/M metagenome (GOLD analysis project Ga0209717, IMG submission 184418) | Active sludge microbial communities of municipal wastewater-treating anaerobic digesters from USA - AD_UKC048_MetaG (SPAdes) (version 2) | ecosystem: Engineered > Bioreactor > Anaerobic >... | reverse complement strand
GGCAAAGGCTTAATTCAACTCCCCCATCCCGCCCCGGCCCCGCACGCGGGTGATGCGGTATTGCCCAAAGCCGGTCTCCGGGTCAAGCGAGGCTGCGAGGGTCTAAGGAGCAGCCCGAAATCTCCGGCAAGACCCTCAACCATCGTGGCCTGCTATGGCGCATCTGCAAAAACTGCGCCGGCCGCTCCGCGGACGGTTCTTAAGGTTTAAGTTGCCAAAGTTTAAGATTCAAGCACCCAAGGATTAAGTATACCCAGCCTACGGAGGGGACCCTCCCTCCAACACACACCGAAACCCAATATTGCTGATGCGAATATTGGGCGTGTTGTTGCCGCGGTCCGAGGACAACAGAGGGTCGGGGTTGACGTTGATCCACGAAGCCCCGCGCAACACGCGGTATTTCTGGTCGGTGTCATACCAGTCCTCACACCATTGCCACACATTGCCGCCCATGTCATATAACCCATACTGATTGGCCTTGAAGCTCCCCACCGGCGAGGTGCGCGCATAGGCGTCCCGATATCCCTCGATGATGTCATAGTGCGAAGGCCAATCTCTGTCCCGGGTTTCGATCCCCGCATAGTTCCCCGCCCCAGACGGCGGCGGCCACCCACTGCCCCTCGGATAAACGCCTTTGACCTTCCCACTCTTCTCCCGGGGCGTTGCATCAATTTCGGGCGGCAACCCCACCGCCACGCTCCATTCCGCATCCGTCGGCAACCGGTAGCACTGGCCCGATCCTATCCGGCCCTCCGCCCGCTCCTTCTGCGTCAGCCACGCGCAGAACGCCTTCGCATCCTCCCAGCTCACGCATACCACCGGATGCTCGTCGCTCTGCGCAAAACCGGGATCGTTCCAACCATATTCCCAGCCCCGCGGCTTCCAGTCGTCACTCTTCAGGATGAAAGGCTGGCTCCCTTTCTGGTATTCCCAGCCGCCGTTGCCCGCCCGATCCTGCGCAAAGGCCCGGAAGTCCCGCACCCGCACATCCCACACCCTAAACAACACCGCCGTCCCCGCCACCGGCACAAACTTCATCCCCAGGCTGTTCTCCCACGGATGATCCCGTGAAGCTAACCCCCACCAATACCAAGTCCCCAGGCACACTGCCACCAGCGCCAAGAGCCCCCCGGCCCACGCCAGCCGCTTCCTCAGCTTCCGGTGGCGCTGCTGCCGCCGGGCCTGCCCAACCCGGGCCAATCTGTCAAGCCCTCCTGAAATAGCTCCCACGCACCCTTGGCCGCCCGTTTTCACGGCCACGCCGTACTGGCTTTAGCCGGAATGATTCAGATTTCCACTTCCATTCGGCTTCACCAAAGGAGCAAGTCCCTGGTTGTATAGGCGAAAGACATTTACAAACCCGCGGCCAGACCGCTGAGTCCGCCAGCCAAACAGTTCGTTGAGGCTGCCCGCTGGCCTGTCAGGCCCATTTCGGCTCCAATGGAACAGAGGCGCACGGCTGAACTATGCCACGGCAACGTTTCAGGCAAGGCATTTGCGAAGCCAAAAGCCATCCGGGCATCAGCTCGCCCCGGAAAAACCCAATCCCGCCAGCCCCGGATTCATAACTAACTGTTTTTACTGAACTTATTACTCATCGTTCCGTTTCTCCTCGCCGTTCAGGCCTTTTCCGGCATCCGCAGCCACTATCCAGATACCGTGGATATACCCTGCCTTCAGGCCGTGTACAAGGGGTGTACAAGGGATGCCCACCGGGTGTACCAGCTAAAATCCCATGAACTCCCGGTGAGCATCCCTTGTACACCCCTTGTACACGGCCTGAAGGCAGGGTAAGTGCAGGGTAAGCCGAAGCCGGCATGACTGCGGTTTTGCCCCTGTTTTGCCCTTCTCTATGCCTGAATCCTTGATTTTACCGGCGAAAGGCCCTGGATTCAGCGGTTCTGCCCTTGGATTCGCCAAACAAGGGGCTTGCCGGGGCTATGGCTTGGGCGGTTGGGCTCGTCCGGGTTCCGATGTGGCGGGGGTGGGCGGTTGGATTGCCCAACGGTATCGTTTTGGAGCCGGATGCTGCCAAGGCCCTCCCAAGGGAGATTTATGGCCCGGGGGTCATTGATGGCTACGCGCGGTTAGACTTCCACGGTTTCGCCGGGCTGGGGCACGATGACTTTACTGCGGGGGAGCCGGGCGCGAATCTGGTCGGCAAACCACTGGATGGAATCGGCCTCGCCGTGGGTGAGCAGCACGGCGCGCGGTTCGACCTCGCAGACAAAGTCCAGCAGGTCTTCCCGGCTGGCGTGGGCGGTGAGGGAGAAATCCTCGACTTCGCACCGCCGGCGCACCTGGCCGGTCAGGGGGCTGAAGAGGAAGGGTTCCCCGGGGAGGGAGGCTTTGAGCCGTCCGCCCGGGGTGTCGGGATCGGCATAGCCGACGAAGAAGATGGCGTGTTTTTCGTCGGCGAACAGGCGCCGCGCCAGGTGGCAGGAGGCGGTGTGCTCGCTCATCATGCCGGAGGTGATGACGAAGATGCGGCTGCCGGCCAGTTTCAGGTTTTCCACCTGTTCCTGGCCGAGCACCACCAGGTTCAGCGCGTCGCGTAATTGCAGGTTGGGGTATTGGCGATGCGCGCGGTGCGCTTCCAGGTCGTAGATTTCCGTGAACACGCGCCCCAGGCCGCCGATGTAGATGGGCTGGGGTTTGAGGCGGCCCTGGCGCGTCAGCAGGGCCAGCAGGGCCAGGATTTCCTGCGTGCGCCCCATCGCGAAGGCCGGGATGAGAATGGAGCCGCGGCGGCGGAGGACGCGCAGGATGGCCTGGCTGAGGCGTTCCACTTCGGCGTCGCGGGTGAAGCCGGGGGACAGCGGGCGGTTGCCGCGCGTGGTTTCCATGATGAGCACGTCGGCCTTCACGCCCGCGAACCGGGCGCCCCGCAGAATCGTCTGGTCATGAAAGCAGACATCGCCGGTGTAGAAGAGGGTCTCTTTCCGGCCGCACACCCGGATGCCGGCGGAGCCGAGGGTGTGGCCGGCGTCAAAGAATTCCAGGGTGGGGGAGATGAACCCGGCGCGCGTCTTGCGGAACGCGGCCCAATCCACCTCGCGGTTGTATTTGAAGCCCTGAATGCGGGGCGCCAGTTCGTCCACTTCGTCGTGGTGGTACAGCGGGTATTCCTTGAGCCCGAGCTCGTCGCGCTGGCGCTTCATGACGTTGACCGAATTATGGAGCATGCGCTCGATGAGGAAATAGCTCAACTCGGTCGTCAGGATGTGGGCCTGCGGGAAATAGCGCTGCGCCACCGGCAGGGACCCGACGTGGTCGTGGTGGCTGTGCGAGATGGCGATGGCGTCCAATTCCTCGCGCTGGATCAACTCGTACCGGGGCAGCGCGGCGCGGCCTTCGCGGCGGGGGTGGAGGCCGGCGTCCAGCAGCAGCCGGTGCCCCTCGAGGTCAACAAACCAGGCCGACGCGCCGATGCCGCAGTCGGGGTTGAGGTTGAGGATCCTCACTTCAACAAGCCGTACCCGGCCGGCACCTCGAACTGCGCGGCGGCGGGGGGAGCGAACTGGATGCGGGAGAAGCGCAGGCGCACGGTGTTCTGCTTTTCTTTGAGCTCGATTTGCACGGGGAACTCCCGGAGGTCGGCGGCGTTCCAGGTGACGGCGGTCAAAACCCGCTCCTGGCCGCGCTTGACCACCACCTGGTTCTTCACGCAGGCATGGCCGTCCAGGGTCTCCCGGCCCAGTTCCTTCTTTTCCAGCTTCAGATCCTTTTCCGACGCCGCCGCCTCCGCCGGCTCCAGGGGGACGACCTGATACGACTGCACGCCGGGGTAAATCATAAACGTCGCCTTTTTCTCAGGGCGGAAGACGCTGATGATGCGGCTCATGCCCGCCTGCTTCAGGGTGGTCGCCGAGCCCGCCGGAAAATCCCGCCCGCTCACGTCCTCCAGGTTAATCTCCAGGCGAACCTGGCCGTCCCGGACGGCCCAGTCCATCCGCATCAGCACCGCCTCTTTTTGCTGGGCGTCAAAGACGCGCGCCTCGGTTTTGGCCGTGAACGCCTTCACGCCGCCAAACAGCTTCACAAAGGCCGTGTTGATGCCCGCCGGCGACGCGGCCACCGGCACCTGACCCGGCGCGGGGTAGAGGGCGACCCCGAGCACCGCGAGCACCGCAAACAACCGCAGGGGCAAGGCAAGTATTCTCATGGCAGTGATTTTTCTCCACTATACGCACCCGGGCGGCGTTCGGCAAACAAGGTTTGCGGCGGCCCGCGGCCCCGCGGATTGCGGCGGCCCCGGCGGGAGAACCCGGGGCCGCGCGGGCGCCCTCCTCCCGGGCCGGGTGGGGAAGGGCTGGGTGGCCCGGGGAAGCCGGCGCGCGCGGCGGGGAGCGGGGGGATTTTCGCGCGGCTTGCTATTGGCAGGCGGGCCCGGGCCGTTTAGGTTGTGCGCACGAGCATGAAAGAGTTTCAAGCACATCGCCGCCGCCCGGCGCGCCGCGGGCGGGTTCTGGCCCGGTTTATTTTGGCCCTGGCGCTGCCGGGGGCGCTGCCGGGGGCGGGGCAGCAGGTTCCGGTGGAGGAGGAGCACCTGGCCAACGGGATGCGGGTGCTGCTGGTGCCGCGGCACGACGAGCCGACGGTGGCGGGGGGCTGGGTGGCGCATGTGGGCAGCGCGAACGAGCGGCCGGGCGTGACCGGCATCACGCATCTCTTCGAGCACATGATGTTCAAGGGCACCCGGACGATCGGCACCACGAATTACGCGCGCGACCTGGAGATTATCGCCGCGCAGGAGCGGGTCCGCGAGGCGATGCGGCAGGAGGAGCGGCAAATGCGCGCCGCCCACCTGCAGGGCGCGGGGGCGGATCCGCGCCAGCCCGAGAGCCGCACCGCCCGCTACCGCGAGCTGGAAAAGGAGTTTCGCCGGCTGGTGGACGAGCAGCGCGCGCTGCTGGTTAAAAACGAGTTTGACCGCCTGTATAGCGGCGAGGGCGGTTCGGGGATGAACGCCTTTACCACCCAGGACCTGACGGCCTATTTCATTGTCGTGCCGGCCAACAAGCTGGAGTTGTGGGCGTGGATGGAGTCCGAGCGGCTGCTCCACCCGGTTTTCCGCGAGTTTTACGCCGAGCGGGATGTGGTGCTTGAAGAGCGGCGGCTGCGGATCGAATCCACGCCGCTGGGCAAGTTCGAGGAGCAGTTCAACGCCATGTTCTGGGAATCCTCGCCCTACGCCTGGCCGGTGATCGGCTGGCCCTCGGATTTGCTGGCCATTTCCAAGGCGCAGGCGGATGAGTTCTACGCCACGTATTATTCGCCCCAGAACATCACACTCATCCTGGTGGGCGATTTCGCGCCCGCCGCGGCCCGGGCGCTGGTGCGCAAATACTTCGAGCGCATCCCGCGCGGCCCCCGGACGCCGCCGGACGTGGTCACACCGGAAGTGGCGCAGGCGGCCGAAAAGCGCATGTACGCCGAGGCCGAGACGAATCCGCAGGTGGATATCCTGTGGCATACCGTGCCTTTCCGGCACCGGGATTCGTATGCGCTGGAAATCCTCAGCCAGATTCTGGCCACGCGCACCGGCCGGCTGTACAAGGGGCTGGTGCTGGGCAGCGGCCGGGCCACCGAGACCTGGGCCCAGCAGGTTTCCTGGAAATGGGAAGGCTTCTTCAACATCGGCGGCGAGGCCCGCGACGGCCACCGCCCCGAGCAAGTGGAGCAGGAAATCTACGCGCTGCTCGCGGCGCTGCAGCGGGAGCCGGTGCCGCCCGAGGAATTGCAGAAGGTGAAAAACCACTTCGCGGCGACGGCCTACCGGCGGCTTTCCTCCAACTACCCGATTCTGCTCCATCTCATCCGCAACGACGGCGCCGGCCACTGGCGCGAAATCAACGAGGCCGGGCCGAAGATACAGGCCGTCACCGCCGCCGACGTGCAGCGCGTGGCCAGCCAGTACTTCACCCGGGAGAACCGGACGGTGGCCATTTACACGCGCCCCGCCGCCGCCGCCCCCACCCCCGCCGCAACCCCGCAAAAACCATGAAGAACCCGGATTCCGCACCGCTCGACGCGAACCCCGGCGCCCCGGCGATGGCCGCCGGCCAAACCCCGAAACCTCCGCGCCCCGGTTTCCGGCTCGGGTGCCTCCTGGCCGGCGGCGCCGCGCTGCTGGCGGCGGCCAGCCTCACGCCCGCCCGGGCGCAGGGGGACATCCCCGCCCGGCCCGAGCAGCTCACCTATGCGCCGCTGGTTTATGAACCGCCGGCGCCGGAGAAGTTCCGCGTCCCGCTGGCCAGCGGGCCGGTGGCCTACGTGGTGCCGGATCGCGAGCTGCCGCTGATCCAGGTGGTGGTGTATGTCCGCGTTGGCGCCTACCTGGAGCCGGCCGGGCGGGAAGGGCTGGCCGGCCTGGCCGGCTACCTGCTGGCCCGGGGCGGCACGGAGTCGCAGAGCGCGGAAGCCCTCGAGGAGCGGCTGGCGTTCCTGGCCGCCCGGCTGGAATCCAGCATCGGCCCCGACCAGGGCAGCGTCAGCCTGAACCTGCTCGCCAAGGATGCGGACGAGGGCCTGGCCCTCCTGCGCGAGGTTCTGGCGGCGCCCCGTTTCCAGGAGGACAAGATTGCGCTGCGGCGGCAGCAACTGCGGCAGGACATGCAGCAGCGCAACGACCAGTCCGCCGCCATTGAAGAGCGGGAAAAGAACTTCCTGGCCTTTGGCGAAAACTTCTGGGCCAACCGGCTGCCCACGGCGGCCTCCGTGGACGCGATCACCCGCGCCGACCTGGTGCGTTTCCACCGGCAATGGTTTCACCCCGCCAACTTCGTGGTCGCGGCCAGCGGCGATTTCGACCGCGACCAGATGACGAAAAAGCTCACGGCGCTGTTTGCGGACTGGCCGTTCGCGGGGGCAACGCCGCCGCCCATCCCGACCAACACGGTCTTCGCCGCCCCCGGCGTTTACCTGGTCAACAAGGACGTCAACCAGGGGCGCGCGGCCCTGCTGCTGCCGGGCATTCAGCGCGACAACCCGGACTACTTCGCGGTGGGGGTGATGAACGATATCCTCGGCGGGGGCGGGTTCACCTCGCGCATCATGAACCGGGTGCGTTCCGACGAGGGGCTGGCCTACGACGCGCACTCCCGTTTCCCGGGCGGCATCTACTACCCGCTGGTTTTCGAGGCCGGGTTCCAATCCAAATCGCGCACCGTCGCCTATGCGGCGTCGCTGGTGCTCGACGAAATGAAGCGCATCGCCGCCGCGCCGGTCTCCGCCGCCGAGTTGAACGTCTCCCGGCGCGGGTTCATTGAGCGCTTTCCGCGCATCTTCGCGACCAAGGCGCAGATCGCCAGCACCCTGGCTCAGGACGAATTCACCGGGCGCTACGCCCGGCAGCCGGACTTCTGGAAAACCTACCGCGCGCGCCTGGAGGCCCTGGGCCCGGACGACGTGCTGCGCGTGGCCCGGAAATATCTGACCCCCGAAAAGCTGGTCCTGCTCATCGTGGGGCAAAAAGACCCGGTGCTGCTCGGCCACCCGGATCACCCGGTGCGGCTGGCGGAGCTGGCGGGCGGGCGCCTGACGGAGCTGCCCCTGCGCGACCCGCTGACCCTGCAGCCGCTTCCGCTGGCCTCCAACCCGCCGCCGGCGGCGCCGTAGCCGGCCGCCCGGCGAAGGGCTTTAGTTGCGGGCGGTGAGCAAATTGCCTTTCGGCAGCAGGGAAAGGTAATCCCGGAGTATCTGCTGCGCCTCGAGCATGGGCGCGTCCGGGGCCGGCGCGCGCGACTCCGCCGCCTCGTCGTCCGGGTCGTCGGAATCGAGGTCGGCGGTGGCGGTCGTGGTGGCGTTGGTGGCGGCGAGCGGGGGCGGCAGGCCGGGCTGCGCCGCCTGCTGGAGGGTTATTTCATACACCTTTTCCCGCGGTTCCGGGCGCGCCCGGCGTTCGCGCTCGCGCGCCTTCTGGCGGGCCTCGGCATCCTGCTGTTCCTTGAGCCGCTGCTGCAAGTTCAGCGAAAGGGTCTTGTCGGCCTGCTGTTTTTGGAACAGGGCAATGTCCTCGCGCACATAATCGTAGTCCTTGCTGGCGGCGATGCGGGCGGCGGAGCGCTCGCGGAGCTCGGGCAGGTAGGGCTTGACGAGGTCGAAGCGGTCGTAGCGGGCGCTGCGGATGGTGCTCCAGGGCAGCGGGTTGTCGAGCGCGCTTTCCCCGATGTCTTTGGACTCGTTGGCAACGGCGGGCAGGATGATGTCCGGCACGACGCCGCGCAACTGGGTGGATTTGCCGCTGGGCCGGAAGAACGTCTTGATGGTCAGCTTCAGGGCGCCGGGGTCATTGGTGAGCGACGGGACGGGATAGCGAATGTAGGGGCGCAACTGGTTGACGCTCTGGACCGTGCCCTTGCCGTGCGTCGAGGATTCGCCGACGATGAGCGCCCGGCCATAGTCCTGCAGGGCGCCGGCCACAATCTCGGACGCGGAGGCGCTGTGGCGGCTGGTCAGCACCACCAGCGGGCCGTCATACGCCACCAGCGGGTCGGTGTCCACGGCCTCCTGGATCTGGCCGTCGGTCTCGCGCACCTGCACCACCGAGTTGGTCTTGACGAACAGGCCGGTCAGCCGGATGGCCTCCTCCAGCGAGCCGCCGCCGTTGTTGCGCAAATCGAGCAGGAGGCCGGCGATCTTCTCCTGCTTCAGCTTGTCGAGGAGCTTGATGACGTCGTCGGTGGTGCTTTTGGGCTCCGGCTTGTCCTTGGTGTTTTGGGGATCGAAGGTGGCGTAAAAGGACGGCAGGTCAATCACGCCCAGCCGGAGATTTTGGCCGTTCGCATCCGGCCCCTCGATGATCCGGGCCTTGGCCGCCGACTCGGTCAGCGGGATTTCGTCCCGGATCAGGCTCACGACGTTGCGCGTGGCGGACTCGGCGCCGTCGGGAATGATGGTCAGGCGCACTTCCGTGCCCTTGGGGCCGCGGATCAACTGCACCGCCTTGGTCAGGCTCATATCCACAATATCCACGGGCGGCTGGTCGCCTTGCGCCACGGCGACAATGCGGTCGTTGACCTTGATGAGCTTGCTCTTGATGGCCGGCCCGCCGGGCAGCAGCCGGCGAATCTTGCAGTAGCCGTCCACGGATTGCAGCTCGGCGCCGATGCCGAACAGGCTCAAGCTCATGCTGATGGAAAACTGCTCAAGCTGCGCGTGGCCGAAGTAGTCCGAGTGCGGGTCATAGGTGCGGGCCAGCGCGGTCAGATAAAGTTGCAGCACGTCGTCGTTGTTCCAATCGGCGAAAAAGCGCCGGTTGCGCTGATACCGGTGGCGGAGCGTCTCGATGATTTCCTCGTCGTCGCTCTTCTTCGGGGACGCGGCCGGGCCCGTGGCGGCGGACGCCGCGGAGTCCGCTTTCGCGCGGATGCCTTCGATCGCCACCGGCGCGAATACAGCCGGCCGGTCGGTGTCCGCGCGCGCGCCCGCCGCGGAGTCCTTGTCTTTGGGCGAGGCCAGCCGCGTGGGCGATGACCCCCGGCCGGACGGCGGCGCGGCGGAGTGTGGAGGGCTGCCGTTCGTGCCGGCCGCCGATGGCGGGAGCGGGGCCGGCGGGGGCGCGTTGGTTTCCGCGGGCGCCGGTTTTTTGGCGGCGGCGGCCGGCTTCTTCTGGCGGGCGCTGATCTTGCCGAGCAGCTCCTGCAAATAATCGAAGCGCACCCGCTCGCGCCAGAGCTTCCGGGCTTCCTCCAAATCCGCCGGGTACGGCATTTCCTTGCGATTCAGCGTGATCCGCTCGTCGGTGGTGAAGGTGAACTTTTCCCGTTGGAGCAGGGCTTCCGAGTATTCCGCCCGCTGGGCAACCCGCTGCAGGTAGCGGTTGAAGATTTTGCAGGCGGGGGTGACGTCGCCCTCGCCGCGGCGTTTCCCCGCGAGCGTCAGGTGAGCCAGGTTGGCGCGGTAAGGCTCGAACTCCGCCAGGTCCGCCTGGGTGAAATGCAGGCGCATCGGGTCCAGGGTCTCGAAATAGCGATCAAAGAACCGGCTGGCGACCTTTTCATCGAAGGGCTGGCGCAAGTAGTGAAGGTTCTCCAGCATCGAGGCGCTCACGCTTGCAATCTGGCCGTCCACCGGCCCGGGTTTGATGACAGGCAGGGCGTTGGTGGCCGGCGCGGTCGCTTCCGCCGCCCGCGACGGCCCGGAGAGAAAAAGCCCCACAGCCAAAAACAGACCGCGGATGGCAAGGTGTCTAATCATGATGTGTTCTTACGATGCTTAACCATAGCACAGCCGGAGCGCAACCCCGCAAAACTCTTTACGGGGCGGCGGGGCGGTTCCGGGCAATGCGCTGCCGGGCCCACTGGCGGGCGGCGGCGCGGGTGGTGAGCTCGCCCTGCAACTGCTGGTCGCGCAGCTCGGCCAGCAGCGCCCCCAGGGCCGGGCCGGGCGGCTGGCCCAGGGCGATCAGGTCGTGGCCGGTCAGCAGCGGCGGCCGGATTTGGGGCTGCCGCGCCAGCAACCCGGCTTGCGCCACCAAATAATCATAGACTTCCAGCCGTCCATGGGAACCCAGGCAATCGAGCCGGTGCAGCTCCAGCTCCAGCGGGAACGTGGGGCGCAGCAGCAGGCGGCGCAGGGTGGCTTTGCGCATCTGCGGAGCGTCCTTGAACTGCATGTGGCGGCGCACCGCCTGCACGACCGTCTCGATGTGCTTGCGGGGAAACCGGAGGCGCCGCAGGATGACGCCGGCCATCTCCGCCCCGAGCCGCTCGTGGCCGTAGAAGTGGATGCTGCCGGTCGCCGGGTCGGTCGTGGCGGTGAGCGGCTTGGCCACATCATGCAGCAGGACCGCCCAGGGCAGGGCGGGATCGGGCGCGGGCGGCAAATGATGCAGCATCCGGCAAAGGTGGTTGAAGACGGAGCCTTCGGGATGAAACTCCGGGGATTGGCGGCAGGCGACGGTCGCCGCCACCTCCGGGAGGACGTGCTCGAGCAGCCCGCTCTGCCACAGCAACTCCAGCCCGCGCGCGGCGTGCGGCGGCTGGAACAGCTTGACCAGCTCCTCGCGAATGCGCTCGGCGCTGATGCGCCGGATCCGGGCCGCGTGGGCCCGCACCGCGGCGAAGGTTTCCGCTTCCAGGCGGAAGTCCAGTTGCGCGGCAAACCGCACCGCCCGCAGCAGCCGCAGGTGGTCTTCGGCAAAGCGCTCCGCCGGCGCGCCGATGGTGCGGATGACCCGGGCGCGCAGATCCGCCGCGCCGCCCACCCAATCGTGCAACCGCCGGCGCACGGGATCATAAAACAGGCCGTTGACCGTGAAATCGCGGCGGAGCGCGTCCGCCCGGGCATCGCCAAACGCAACCCGCCCCGGACGCCGCCCATCCTGGTAATCAGCTTCGGCGCGGAAGGTGGCCACCTGGAACTGGCATCCCGCCTCGAGCACCACCATGACGCCAAACTTGCGCCCGACGGCAAGGGTGCGCGGGAAGAGCCGCTCGATCTGCTCCGGCCGGGCGGCGGTGGCGAGGTCGTAATCGCCCGGCGGGCGCCCCAGCAGGGCATCGCGGACGCAGCCGCCCACCCAGAACGCCGGGTAGCCGGCTTCCTGCAGCCGCCGGGCAATGTCCCGCGCGGCGCGGCGCAGGATTCGGGCGGGCGGCGCGCTCATGGCCGTTGGCTTCGCGCGGACACGCTCAACCGGCGGGCGAATCCTCGCCCCAAATCCCCTTGAGATGCTCGATGCCGCGCCGGACTTCCGCGACGGGCAGGTTGGGGTTGAGCTCGAACACCTTGATCTGCTCCGGCCGGATAAACGGCTTGAGCGCGGCAAAATCCAGTGTGCCCGTCCCCGGCGCGCAGTGATCCCGGCCGGGGAATTGGACATCGTGGAGATGCAGCCCGAACAGGCGGTCGCGCAGCGACTCGACATGCATCGCGTGGTGCAAAAAGCCGAGGTTCTCCTTGATCTGGGCATGGCCGGTATCATGCCAATAGACGAAGGCGGGGCTGGCCAGTTCGCGGAACAGGAAGGAGAAATCACTGTCGAGCGGCAGCTCCTCCAGCGCCTGGCGGTTTTCCAGGCCCAGCTTGACGCCGTGGGCCTCGGCGGCCGGCCCGAGTTCCTTCAGAAGCGCGCTGAGCCGCTCCATAAACGGCCCCTTCCGGGCCTCGCGCCGGGTGTCCACCTCCTCGCACAGCCGGGCATACTTGTCCGCGACCTTCTCCCGGCGCGGGGCCAGCTCGAGCAGCTTGTCGGTGTAGTTCTTCAGCTCGAGGCTGCCGCAGTGCAGCACGACGGCGGCGGCTTTGACGCGCGCGGCAAACTCGATGGTCTTGAGCGTGTAGCGCCGCGCCAACTCACGCTCGCGGGGGCGCTCGGCGGAGAACTGGTAGAGGTTGGGCGCGGCGTGGTTCACGCCCAGGGGCAGCGGACAAAAGTTATGCACGCTCGAAATCCGGATCTCCCCCGCCGCCACCGCCTCCAGGATGCCGGGCAAAAGGCTGATCCGGGTGCAGTGGCCCAACTCGGCGTAGTCGAACCCCAGGTCGCGAATCTCGCGCAGCATCTGGCGGCCGTCGGTGTGCCGATGCGAGTTCCAGCAAGTGGAAAGCGAATACATAGCGCCACCCCGGGAATCATGCCCGGCGGGCGCGCCGCGCGCCGCGCCCTCGCCCGCCGCCCGGCCCGGCCTCGCGCCGTCCGCCGGCCCCGCCCCATTCGCCCCGATTAAAGTGCATCCTGATCAAAACTTGCTTGCGTCCTTTCCGTCCCCCGGAAACCAACCGGGCCGGGCGGCCGATCATTCCCGCCCGGGTCGTTCGTCCAGCATACCGGGGCGCCGGCCCATGTCAACCGGCCACACCGGAACGCGCTTGCCATCGGCCGGGGCCCGGTGCCATTCTTGGGCATGGGTTTACCCGATCAACCAATCTCGCTGACCCCGCCGCAAATCGCCGAATTGCACCGTCAGTTGACGAAAATGCGCCACGACATCAACAACCACCTGTCGCTGGTCACCGCCTCGCTGGAGTTGGTCCGCTACCGCCCGGAGAAATCCGAGCGCATGCTGGCCACCGTGGCCGAGCAACCCCCGCGCATCGCCGAGGCGCTGCTGCGGTTCTCGGCCGAATTCGAGCGCGCCCTGGGCATCACCGCCCCCTGATCACCGGCCGTCCGCCCGCGCCGCCGGCGCCGGCGAATCCGCGCTCTTCATGTGGCGGTGCACGAAAACGTAATACAACACCCCCACCACCCCAAGAAACCCCACCAGCCAGAAAGTGACCTTGTGCATCTCGCCGTGGCTGATATTGGCCCCGACTTTCACCCCCAGCCAGCACAGAATCCCCGACCAGATCGCCGAGCCGAACAGCGTATAGATCGAGAATTGCAGGTAATCCATGCGCACGATGCCCGCCGGGATGCCGATCAGGTGCCGCACCACGGGCAGCAGCCGCGACGCAAAAATGCCAAACGCGCCGTAGGTGGCCGCCCAGCGTTCCGCCCCCTCAATCTTGGCGGGCGGGATGAAAACATACCGGCCATAGCGCATCACCAGCGGCCGCCCCGCCAGCCGCGACGCCCAATACATGACCGTCGCCCCCAGCCACGACCCCACCGCCCCGGCAACCACCAGCCCCGCTTGCGCGGTCCAGCCGGTAAGCGGCAGCCCGAGAAAAACCAGCCCGTCGTTCCATGCCAGGTGCGCCGCCGGCGGAATGACAATTTCACTGGGCAACGGGACAATCGAGCTTTCAATGGCCATCATCAGGCCCACGACCCAGTAGCCGCCGCTTTTCAACGCTCCGGCATACCACTGCCAGAGCGCGTTGATACTTGCTTTAAGCATGAGCGAGCAGCTTATAGCGGAAAACCCGCGGGGAGGGAATGAGATTCTACGCGCCCCGGACCAACCCGCCAAGACCCTGGGTTTTTACCTCCTGAGCCGGGGAAGTTGAGGCTGCGGATGGGACGGAACTGCGCCTTTCGAAGCGGGTGTCAGGCCATGCGCTCCAAGCTTGGGCTGTTGGGAACAGATGGGGCTGGTTAACATTGCTCGGAATAAGTTCGTCCCCGCCCCTCTGCCCAAACCTCTGGGCCAATTTGCGCTGGCCATGCAGGGGAGCGGCAGTGATGAGCTTGCCATTACAGAAACTCAGCCGCCGGGAACAAAAGCCCCTGCGACCGCAGGCAATCCGGGCAGGCGTGCAGGTGTTTTTCTCAACCGCCGGGCGAACGGCCCTCGAGCGCCGCGTGAGGGCACGCGGCCTACAGGAGAAGGAAGGACACCTCGGCAGGACACATGCCTTCCTGCAACACCTCACTCCCGGCAACCCACAGGCCTCCCCGCACCCTCCCGCCCCCTGTAGGCCGCGTGCCCACACGCGGCGCTTTGCACCGGCCTGCCACCGCCAACCCACAAAAATTGCCCTTGCGCGAAGACCTTCCACCCGCCAGCCTTCCCGCATTACCTCGGGGCGGACTTCCAGCCCAAGGAGTGGCGGGAAGCCGAACCGCCTCCGGGCCGTAATAGGCAGACAATTAAAACAACAATTAGAGAGGACAGACGTTATGAAAGTACTCACATCTCCGCGCACGGGCAGTCTGGGCGCGGAAACATACTACCAATCCCCCTTCGGCGTGTGCGCCCGGCGGCGCACCGTGCCCCGGGACCGGCCTTCTAACCGCAAAGCG
>Ga0209717_1003173_pt1 | contig 14638 bp, 10 predicted proteins | sample AD_UKC048_MetaG_FD_184418 | JGI IMG/M metagenome (GOLD analysis project Ga0209717, IMG submission 184418) | Active sludge microbial communities of municipal wastewater-treating anaerobic digesters from USA - AD_UKC048_MetaG (SPAdes) (version 2) | ecosystem: Engineered > Bioreactor > Anaerobic >... | reverse complement strand
ATGTGCGCCGCGAGGGCCACGAGGTGGTCATCTTCGAGGCCTTCCAGAAGCCGGGCGGCGTGATGGTCTACGGTATCCCGGAGTTCCGCCTGCCCAAGGCCATAGTCCGCGAGGAGGCCGAGAAGCTCGAGCGGATGGGCGTGAGCTTCGAGCTGAACTACCTGGTCGGCCGCACGCGGCCGCTGTCCGCCCTGCTCGAGGAGGACGGCTTCGACGCGGCCTTCGTCGGCGTCGGCGCCGGCCTGCCGAAGTTCATGGGCATACCCGGCGAGAACCTCGTCGGCGTGTTCAGCGCCAACGAGTACCTGACCCGCGCCAACCTGATGCGCGCCTGGGACCGCGGGCGCGCCGCCACGCCGATCTACCCGTCCAGGCGGGTCGCGGTGCTCGGCGGCGGCAACGTCGCGATGGACTCGGCGCGCATGGCCCTGAGGCTCGGCGCCGACGAGGTGCACGTATTGTACCGGCGCACCCGCGACGAGATGCCGGCCCGCGCCGAGGAGGTGGGGCACGCGATCGAGGAAGGCATCGTCTTCGACTTCCTGGCCAGCCCCACCGAGGTGCTCGGCGACGATAAGGGCGCAGTCCGGGGCCTCCGCGTGATGATGTACGAGCTCGGCGAGCCCGACGCGTCCGGTAGGCGCAGCCCCGTCGCGATCAAGGGCTCGGAGCGGGACGTGCCCTACGACACGGTCATCGTCGCCGTGGGCAACGACTCGAATCCGCTCCTGGCCAAGACGACGCCGGGTCTGGCGGTTGACAAGAAGGGCCACGTGCTGGTCGACGAGAACCAGAAGAGCTCGCTCGACGGCGTCTGGGCCGGAGGCGACATTGTGCTCGGCGCCGCGACCGTGATACTCGCGATGGGCGAGGGCCGGCGAGCCGCGGCGGCGATTAACGAGTACCTGAGCCGAGGCGAATAGGGCGCGGGTCATTGATCCGAAGCCCGGCTTCGGCCATAATGGGGGTCGAGGGCGCGTCGATCGGCGTGTCCCCGACCCTTTTCTGTCGTACGGAGAGTCTTGGCATGCGATTCAGCGTCTGTACCGTCACTATCCTCAGCCTCGTCGTCGCCTTGGGTTCCGTCGTGGCCGTATCGGCCCAGGAACCGTCCCAGGCGCCGGCCCAGCCGGACTTGCCGGCTCCGGCGATAGCCGTTCCCGCCCAGGCGCAACCCGCGTTGCCGGTCAAGGCCGACGCCTTGCTCCTGTACCGGCAGGGGCGAGACCTGGAGACGGCCGGCAAGACGGCCGAGGCCGCGGCCAAGTACAGGGAATCGGTAGCGGTCTGCGACCGGGAGCTGGCCACCGACCCGACGAGGATGGACGCCTACACGGTCAAGTGCTGGAGCCTGTTCCGGCTCGAGCGCTACCGCGAGGTGGTCGACATCGGCGCCGCCGCCCTCAAGGTGCGCTTCGACGCGCGCGTGGTCGAGGTGATGGGCGAGGCGTACTTCCACCTGGGGGACGATAAGAGCGCCCTCAAGTACCTGCAGCGCTATCTGGACAACGTCGGGGAGTACGGCGACCGCGTCTCCACCGCCTACTTCTATATGGCCGAGAGCTACTATCGGATGAAACGCTTCGACCACGCCGACATTGCGTACAGCATGGCCGTCTACCGGGAGCCCGGCCTCGCGCGTTGGTGGTTCCGCTACGCGTCGGCGGTCGAGTCGCTCGGCGAGTACACGCGCGCCTTCGACCTCTACGGCAAGGCCCTCAAGCTTAGCCCGAGCATGGCCGAGGCGCAGAGCGGACAGAGCCGCGTCAAGGCCAGGATGTAGGCCGGGCCGCTACCCCGCTAGAGCAGGCTGACCGGGTCCGGGTCTATCTCCACGTAGACGCCGGACGGCGCCTTCCAGCCCGATAGGGCCGCCGATAACGCGGCCCTGCCCGGGCCGGCCTCGGCGGACCGTAGCAGTACCTGCCTGCGGGCATTGCCCGCGACCACCGCTATGGGGCACTCGGCCGGGCCGAGTACCTCGACCTTGTCATGCGTCGTGTCCGCCGTTACCGCGCTAGTCGCCGCCGCCTCGGTAGCGGCGACTATCCTGCCCGCCAGCTCGGCGGCCGTCTCGGTAGCGGCGGCGGCTTCCTTCGACCTGACCACCACCCGTAGCAGCCTCGAGTAGGGCGGGAAGCCCAGCTCCCGCCTGACGGCCAGCTCGTCCGCATAGAAGCCTGCCGCGTCATGGGCCGCGGCGCGAGCGAGCACCGGGCTCGTCGGCCGGTAGGTCTGCACGATCACCCGACCGCCCTTGACGAAGCGGCCGGCGCGGCCGGCTACCTGCGTCACCAGGCCGAACGCGCGCTCCGCCGCCCTGAAGTCCGGCAGGTTAAGGGTCGTGTCGGCGAGTATCACCCCGACGAGCCGTACGCCGGGGAAATTGAGGCCCTTGGCGACCATCTGGGTGCCGAGCAGTACGTCTATCCTGCCGTCGCGGAAGTCGTCGAGGGTGCGCTCGAGCACGCCCTTGCGCGAGGTCGCGTCGGCGTCGAGCCTGGCCACGCTCATGTCGGGGAAGAGCCTCGCGGCTTCCTCCTCGATGCGCTCGGTGCCGAAGCCGGCCCAGCCGGTGTCGAGCGAGCCGCAGACGGGACAGGCCGAAGGCGGAGGCGCCTGGTAGCCGCAGTAGTGGCAGACGAGGCGGCCCCGCTCCTTATGGTAGGTCATGCCGACCGAGCAGTGACGGCACTTCATCTCGGCCCCGCAGCTCCGGCAGCTCCAGAAGTATGAGAAGCCGCGACGGTTGAGGAACAGGATGGACTGGCCGCCTTCCCGCTTGACCCGTCTGACCTCGTCGATCAGTCGTTTCGAGAGGGCGCCCCCCTCGGCCCTCATGTCCACGAGCTCTATCGCCGGCATGTCGCCGCCGGCCAGCCGGCGTGACAGGACGAGCCGCTCCATGCCGCCCTCTCCCATCAGCCGCCACGACTCGACGCTCGGCGTGGCCGAGCCCATGACCAGCCTGGCGCCTTCCGTGCCGGCGCGGCGCATGGCCACCTGGCGGGCGTGGTAGCGCGGCGACGAGCCGGCCTTGTACGAGCCTTCGTGCTCCTCGTCGAGCACGATCAGTCCGAGGTCGCTGACCGGAGCGAATACGGCGCTACGGGCGCCTACGACGACTCTGGCCTCGCCGCGCAGGATGCGCCGCCATTCGGTCAGCTTCTTGGGACCGGTCAGGCCCGAGTGGATGACCGCGCAGGTATCGCCGAATCGGTCCTTGATCGCTTCGACCACCTGCCGCGTCAGCGCTATCTCGGGCACGAGGTAGATGACGCCGCGACCCTCGGCGAGGGTCGCCTCGGCGGCCTCGAGGAAGACCTCGGTCTTGCCCGTGCCGGTGGGGCCGTACAGGTACCAGCGACCGTCGCGGCCGGACAGCACGCGCCCGAGCGCGGCGGCCTGCTCGGCCGACGGCACGAGCGGGGTCGGGGCGACGCGCACGTCGTCGAACGAAGCGGCGTCTCCTACGGAGCTCTCGTCTCCTACGGAGCCGGCGTCTCCGACGTAGCCCTTCCCCGAAGCCGGCTTCTTGGCCTTGCGCCGGCTCTCCCGCTCGGCCGACGGCGTCATCGCCGACAGCGCCTCGCCGAGCGAGCAGTAGTACATGCCGGATAGCCACTCCGCGAGCCTGAGCGTCTCCGGGCCGAACAGGGGCTCGGCGTCGACGAGGCGCAGGTACGGCTTGACGATGGCCGGGTCGCAGTCGACGGTATCGCTCCTGGCGACGACCCAGCCGACCGCGGCCCTGCGGCCGAGCGTCGCCTCGACCCGGGCGCCTACGGGCGCGGACAGGCCCTCGGGCTCCGCGTAGCTCCACTGCCTATCGACGGGCAGGTCGAAGGCGACCGAGACGTAGCTTGGCACGGGCGCTAGGCCCCGAGGCCGTCGAGCAGCGATCGCAGCAGCTTGAGATCTTCCCAGGCCGGGCGCTTCAGGCCCTCGTCGCGCAGGAGGGCGCTCGGGTGGTAGGTGGCGACGAGCGGTCGTCCCTCGAACTCGTAGGCCCGACCGCGCAGCCTGCCGATGCCGTCCTTGACGCCGAGCAACGACTGGGCCGGAATGCGGCCGACCGCCAGTATGACCTTGGGCCTGAGCAGGGCCAGCTGGCGGTCCAGGTAGGGGCGGCAGGCGGCCTGCTCGTCCGGCGCCGGGTCGCGGTTCATCGGAGGGCGGCACTTGACGATGTTGCCGATGAAGCAGTTCAGCTCCCGAGACAGCCCGATCGATGACAGCATCTTGTCGAGGAGCTGGCCGGCCGGGCCGACGAAGGGTAGGCCAGTCTTGTCCTCCTCCGAGCCCGGACCCTCGCCGATGACCATGACGAGGGGCCGGGCCGGACCCTGGCCGGGTACCGAGCGCTTGCGGCCGGCGCCGAGGCGGCAGGCCATGCAGCGGGCGGCTTCGGCCGCGATTCCCGCCAGGCTATCGTCCTGGGGAATCCGCGCCGGACCCTGGGTCGTTCGTGCCTCGGGGGCCCGGGCCGACTCGGCCTGGTCGGCGAATTCCGGGACGGGCGAACGGCTCCGGTAGCCGTCGGCCAGCGCGTCCTCCATCAGCGATAATGCCTCGTAGCAGTATATCCTGTCGTCGTTTCCCATCGTCGCTTACGCCCTCTCGGCCAGCAGATTGCGCATCTCTATCGAGATATCGCGCGCGTTCCTGGCCGCCGCCGCCCCGAGCAGCCGATAGACCGCCCTGCCGACCTTCGGGTCGGAGGCGCAGGCGGCCTTGAGCAGCGGCCCGTCGAAGCGCAGCACCAGCGAGCGCTCTCGCGCGGTCGTCCTCATGTCGCGTCGGGCGCCGTCGAGGAAGGACAGGGCGCCGAACAGCGAGCCGGAGCGCAGCGTCAGCAGCTCCGAGTAGCGCTCGTAGTTCGGCAGCTTGAGCCAGATGGCCACGACGCCCGAGACGACGAAATAGACGTCGTAGGAGTCCCCGTCCTCACAGTAGAACACGTCGCCCTCTGCGGCGCTCACGAGCGATGCGGTCGACGCGATGGCTGACAGCGCCTCGTCGTCGAGCTCGCCGATGAACGGCATGCCCCGTAGTAGTCCGACTATGTCCGATCCGCCGTTCATGGCCCGTCCCCCCGTACGCCGTCGAGCGCGGCTTCGATCTCCCCGAAGCCGCGCGAAGCCAGGAAGTTGGCGACGAGCTCGGGGTCGCCTATCCTGGCCTTCTCCTCCTCGAGGAGGCGCCTGGCTATCCCGCGGCTACGGGCCGACGACTCGTCGGCCGCGCTGGCGCCGGCATAATAGTAGTATATGATCGCGTCTTTATTCGACAAGAGGAAACCGGTGGAGAAGAAGTACGACGCCTCGGCCAGGAAGAAGCCGGCCTCGTCGTCGTCGCCTCGGGCCGAGGCTATCTGCACGAGCAGCATGAGCGCGGTGAAGGTAGGGTAGTAGCACGAGTGCCTGAGCCCGAGGATCAGGGCCTCCCTGGCGGCGGTCTCGGCCTTGCGAGCGTTGCCGGCCACGAAGTGGCACAGGGCGAGGGTCCTGGACGACTCGAGGCGGTCGTAGTCGTTGCGCGCCTTGTCGGCGTAGTACTCGGCCTGCATGAAGGACTCGCGCGCGGCCTTGGCGTCGCCGTACAGGGTGGCCGAGGCGGCGAGCATCGCGTGGGCCTGCGAGACGATCGCGTCGCTCAGGCCGCCCGAGTCGAGCAGCGCCCTGGCCGCCGGCCCGAGGGCCCGGAAGTCGCAGAGTTGCCAGAGCACCTTGAGCCTGAGGTCGTTGCCGAAGAAGCGGGCCACGGCGCCGTAGCTGCCGTCGTTTCGGTCTCCGACCGCCTCGATGGCAGCGAGCGCGCCCCGATAGTCGCCGGAGTACAGGCGCTCCTCCGCCAGGGCGCTCGCGTACTCGAATTCGTCGCGGCCCGGGATCGAGGCGGTGCTCTCGACCATCTGGCGGGCCTCCTCGAAGTTGCCGCGCTGGATCTCCGATAGCGCCACGTGGCGCACGACGTTCTGCACGCTCCTGGCGGCCAGGCCGGATCGGCGGTAGTAGTGCAGGGCCTTCTGGCCGGTGAAGCGGGCCTTCTGGAACGACGAGGCCATCACGTTGTGGGCGCAGATCATGTGGTAGGCGAAGCCCATGCACAGAGGGTTGCGCTCGTTGACCGCGATACGCATCACGCGCTTCAGGTCCTCCTCGGCCTCGTCGATCTTGCCGGCGTTGAAGTTGAGCGCGCTCTTGGTAATCAGGAGCTGCACGGCGGCGTCGGGATCGGTCTTGGCCAGGCGCTTGTACAGCGCGTCGATGATGGATAGGTACTCGTAGCCGTAGTTGCGATCCGGATCCGAGCGTATCACGTCGGCCGCCTCGAGCCAGCGTTCGGCCTTCATCAGGTGGCGGATCAGCCTGAAGCGGTTTCTGGACGGGTAGGACAGCATGATATCGGCTACGACGCCGTGCAAAATGCGCTTGTTATGGTTGAGGATGGTCGCGTACAGGGCCTTTCTGAGCACGTCGAGCGAGAAGGCGAAGCGCTCGCCCGACTGGACGAGAACGCCGTCGGCGCACAGGGCCTCGAGCGAGGCGGGCACCGTGGTCGGATCGCCGCCGGCCGCCTCATAGACGCGCGCGGCCTCCTCGGTGTCGAAGTTCAGCAGGAACACCGAACAGGCCGTGGCCAGCTCGCGCGCGGCCGGCTCGAAGCGCTCGAGGCTCGCTATGAACATGTTCTGGATCGTGCCGGGCAGGCTGGACAGGTCGCGGTGCTTGCGGGCGAACAGCGCGTACTCCCGGATGAACAGCGGGTTGCCCCCGGCCTGGGCTAGCACTGCCTCGAGCAGGCGCTCGGGTACCTGCGGCCAGTAGGCCGAGGCGAGCGCGGCCGCCTCGTCGCGGGCGAGCGGGTAGAGGCGCAGCGCCTTGAGCTCGGGGAACGCGTCGCGCATCGACTGGCCGTGCTCCCGCCCGGCCAGCAGCGCGAAGGGCCGGCACGGGGCGGATTTCAGGTAGTACGCGATGAACTCCGTCGATTGCCGGTCCATCGCCTGGGCGTTGTCGATGAACAGGAAGGCCGGATAGACGGCGCGCTCGTAGCGCCCCATCAGCGCCGAGAAGATCGAGAACAGCGCCAGCACGATCTCCGAGTCCCTGAGCCGGGCGTCGGGGGCGTCCGGCGATAGGAGCGAGGCGAACAGCTCGGCGTGGGCCCGCTCGACCCCGGGCTGCGCGGCCAGGGCCGAGGCTATGGCCTCGGGGCTCGACTGGAAGTCGACGCCCAGGTAGTCGAGCACCAGGTCGACGACGACGGCGTAGCGTAGCGGCCTGAAGCGCTGCGCCTTGGCCGACAGCACCGGCGAGCCGAACTCCGGGAAGCGGCGCACCCGTTCCATGAGCGCGTGGGCCAGGCGGCTCTTGCCTATGCCGGCTTCGCCGACCAGGTACATGCCCGACGTCGCGCGCGGGTCGTGCCGTACGTAGAGCCTGAGCAGCTCCTCGAGCTCGTCGCGCCGGCCGACGAAGGGCCCCTGGTCGCGCGAGCCTTCCTGGGCCTGGCCGACGAGGCGCCAGGCGACGAGCTCGTCGCTCGCGCCCTTGACCGCTAGCCGGAGCGGCCCCTCGAAGTCGAAGTCGGCCTCGCAGCGCTCCTTGACCGCGTCCGAGACGAGCACCCGGTCCGGCTCGGCGGCGGTTTGGAGGCGCTGGGCTATGGCCATCGGGTGCCCGGTGACCACCTTGAACGAGCCGCGGTCGCCGGTAGCTATGAGGCCGGAGTGGACGCCGATCCTGAACGACAGCGTCGCCCCGCGCGGCGCGAGCTCGCCCTCGAGCGCGCGGTTCCGTTCGAGGAAGGCGAGCGCCGACTCGAGCGCGCGCTGCGGGTCGTCCTCGTGCAGCTCCGGTACGCCGAAGACCGCGACGAGGGCGTCGCCTATGTACTTCTCCACGACGCCGCCCCGCGAGACGATGATCTCCTCGAAGGCGCCGAAGACCCTGGTCATCAGCGCGTCCATCTCCTCGGGATCCATGCGCTCCGACAGCGCGGTGAAGCCCTGGAGATCGGCGAAGAGTATGGTCGCGTTCCTGCGCTCGCCCGATTTTATGGAGCTGATCTTGGCCATGGCCCGATACTCTAGCCTAAAAGCGCCGCGCTTGAAAGCGATATGGCCTCGGCCACCCGTACGCCGTCGACGGCCGCCGACATGATGCCGCCGGCGTAGCCGGCTCCCTCGCCGCAGGGGAACAGCCCGCGTAGCGACGACTGCAGGGAGTCGTCCCTGGTTACGCGGACGGGCGACGAGGTGCGCGTCTCGACGCCGCAGAGCGCCGCGTCGGTCCTGCCGAAGCCGGACAGCCTGCGATCGAAGGCGGGCACGGCCTCCCGTATGCCCGACGCGACGAAGGGCGGTAGGCAGGCGCTTAGCTCCGCCAGCGCGTAGGAGCCGCGGACGGATGGCGTCACGCCGCCCAGGCAGGCCGACGCCCGGCCCGCCATGAAGTCGCCGAGGGCCTGGACCGGCAGGGCGGACCTCCCGCGATGGCCGGCCGAAGGGGAGCCCGACGCCTCGCGCGCGGCCTCCCAGGCCAGCCGTTCCCAGCGCCGCTGGTACTCGACGCCGGCCAGGGGGCCCGAGCCTTCGAAGTCGTCGGGGCGCACCGATACGACGATCGCGGCGTTCGCGTTCGGCGCATCGCGGGCGTAGTCGCTCATGCCGTTGCAGGCGGATAGGCCAGGCTCCGAACTGGCGTCGACCACGTAGCCGCCGGGGCACATGCAGAACGTGTAGACGCTCCGCCCGTCGGAGGCGCGGTGGGTCAGCTTGTAGTCGGCGGCGCCGAGGGCCGGATGGTCCCAGGCATCGCCGTACTGCGAGCGCGATATCATTTCCTGAGGGTGCTCGATGCGCAGGCCCATGGCGAAGGGCTTGCGCTCCATCGGCACGCCCTGGGCGGCGAGCGACGCGAAGGTATCGCGCGACGAGTGGCCGATGGCCAGCACGACGGCGCCCGCGTCGATACGGCCCCCGTCGGCCAAGACGACGCCGCGCGCGCGGCCGGCCTCGATCGCCAGGGCCTCGACCCGGGTCCTGAAGCGGATCTCGCCACCGAGCGACTCTATCTTGCGGCGCAGGCCCTTGACCACCTCGACCAGCGTGTCGGTGCCGATATGGGGCTTGCCGTCAAACCGTATCGACTCGGGCGCACCCGCGGCCACGAGCTCATCGAGGACCTGGGCGGCGCGGCCGGACCCGTCGCCGCTCGAGGTCGTCAGTTTGCCGTCCGAGTAGGTGCCGGCGCCGCCCTCGCCGAACTGCATGTTCGACTCCGGGTCGAGCTCGCCCCCGTTCCAGAACGACGATACGGCCAGGCCGCGTTTATCGACCGCGTCGCCGCGCTCGATGACGATGGGCCGATAGCCGGCCTCGGCGAGCATGAGCGCGCAGAAGAGGCCGGCCGGACCCGCTCCGACTATGATCGGTCGGTGCCCTTCTTTTCCCGACGGCTCGGTGGACGGCGCCGGGAAGCGGTATGGTTCGGCAGGCGCCAACTCGGCGGCCTTGGCCCCGAGGCTGCGGGACGGCGACTCGAGCCCCGCGGTGAGCGTATAGACGAAGCGGACGGCGCGCTTGTCGCGCGCGTCGATCGAGCGGCGCTCGATCCCGAAGGCCGCGAGGTGGCCCGGGCGGACGCCGAGCTCCTTGGCCGCGCGCTCGCGGAGGTAGCGCTCGTCGTGGTCGAGCGGGCAGTACACGTTATGGATGCGATAGAGCTTCATGGCTCCAGTATACACGAACGCGATTCGCGATGCTCGCTCGGAAGACTTCAAATCCGAGCACTTTTGTCGTAGAATCGCGATCAATGAAGAAGCTGAGAATAGGCGAGTTGTCCGGTCTCGTCGGCGCGAACGCGTCGGCGCTGCGCTTCTGGGAGGAACGGGGCATCACCGAGCCGGAGAAGGACTCGGACAATAGCTACCGCCTCTATTCCGCGGAGGATTCGTGCCGTTTCCTGATGGCCCGGCGCTATCGCAGCTTCGGCTTCTCGGTGGACGACGCCAAGGCGATGATAGGCGCCGCGGACCCCGAGGCCACCGACGGGCTCCTGGCCAGGCGGCTGGCCGAGCTGGACGAGGAGGCCAGGCGGGCGGCGGCCCTGCGCGACGAACTGGCCCGGTACGGCCGCGCCTGTTCCAGGGCCCGCCTGGAGGTCGGACGCTTCGAGCCCGACGTCCTGGCCGCGGCCAGCTATATCTTTACGATAGAGCGTGGCTCCTTCGTCGGCGACTCCGCCAGGCTGGAGCTATCCAAGCGATGGACCGAGCGGCTACCGTTCGCCACCTTCGCGCTGTACGTGCCTGGCGAGGCCTTCTCGGGAGTGGGCGAGTATCACGTCTCCTGGGGTTTCGGTCTGGGCGACGATCAGCCCGGCTCCCGGGCCATCGTCGGGTCGGCCCGCGCCGCCGGCATGGATATCCTGACCCTCGAGGATCGGCGCTGCGTCCGTACCGCCTTCTATCGCGACGATCCGCGCGACATGAGGCCCGGCGAGCTGTCCCCCATCGTGGACGCCTTCCGGGCTGCCGGGTATGAGGCCACGGGGCCGGCCATCGGACACCTCCTCGAGGTGGACGGCGCGGGAGGCTCGGCGCGCTACCTCTACGCGCTCTATATCCCGGTATGATTCCGTAAACGCGATATCGATACTTAATGCTTTATCTATTGACCTTCAAGCCGCTTGAGGCTTTAGGCTCCTGCTCGCGGACGAATGAGCCGCAAGGAGCGAACGGAAATGAAGAACAACGCGTTCAGGGGCCTCATCGTAGGCCTCGCGTGCGTCGGTATCGCGGCGGCCGCGCTGGTCGGCTGCGGTACCACCGATTCCGCTGGAACGGCGGCCTATACGCCGGGCACCTATACGGCGGTCGGTCAGGGCAACTTCGGCGACGTCGAGGTCAGCGTCACCTTTAGCGCCACCAAGATCGTCTCGATAACGGTCGGCGAACACGGCGAGACTCCCGGCCTGTCCGATCCCGCCCTGGAGGGCATCCCGGCCGCCATCGTCAAGGGACAGACCCTGGCCGTCGACACGGTCTCGGGCGCCACCCACTCGAGCGAGGCCGTCTTGTCGGCCGTGGCCGACTGCGTCAAGCAGGCCGGCGGCGATGTCGAGGCCCTCAAGGCCAAGAAGGGCGCGAAGGCAGCCAAGGGAGCCAGGATCGAGAAGAGCGCCGACGTCGTCATCGTCGGCGGCGGCGGCGCCGGCCTGGCGGCGGCCGTGTCCGCGGCCCAGTCCGGAGCCAAGGTCGTGCTGATCGAGAAGGCCGCGGCCCTCGGCGGCAACACCATCCGCTCGGGCGGCGTGCAGAACGCCGTCGACCCGGCCCGTCAGAAGGCCGTCAAGATGACCGCGCCGCTGATCGGCGACCTCAAGTCCATCCTCGACGCGAAGGAAGCTGATTTCGGCGAGTTCGCCCCGGTCGTGGCCACCCTCAAAGGCCAGATCCGCGATTACCTCGCCTCGGGCTCCGACGTCCTGTTCGACTCGGTCGAGCTGCACATGTACCATAGTTACATAGGCGGCAAGCGCGTCGACCTCAAGGGCCAGGAGATCCATGGCGAGCTGGCTCTCGTCCGGACCCTCGCCGAGGGTTCTCCCAAGGCCATCGAGTGGCTCGAGTCGCTCGGGCTCAAGTTCAACGACGGCATCGGCACCGTGCTCGGCGCCCTGTGGCCGCGCACCCACAGCAATACCAAGCCGGTGGGCACCGGCTACGTGACCGTCCTGTCGGAGACCGCGGCCAAGCTCGGCGTGGAGATCATGCTGGAGACCAAGGCCGAGGAACTCCTCGTCGAGAAAGGCCGGGTCGTCGGCGTCAAGGCTACCAAGGCCGACGGCGCGCCGGTCGTACTCCGGGCGTCCAAGGGCGTCGTGATGGCCACGGGCGGCTTCGGGGCCAATCCCGAGATGCGCGCCAAGTACAACACGTACTGGCCGTCCATGCCGCTGTCGATGCCGACGACCAATACGGCCGACGCCACCGGCGACGGCATCGTCATGGGCGAGAAGGCCGGCGCCAAACTGGTCGGCATGGGCTTCATCCAGCTGATGCCCTCGTCCCACCCGGTCTCCGGCGCCCTCTCCGGAGGGCTCTGGGGTAGCGCCGAGACTCAGGTCTTCGTCAACAAGCAGGGTAAGCGCTTCGTCAACGAGTACGCCGAGCGTGACGTGCTCGCCTCCGCTGCCCTCAAGCAGACCGACGGTATCTTCTATATCATCTGCGACCAGGACTCGGCCGGCAATCCGCAGCCAGGTTCGAAGAACGGCTGGGGCGACGACGTCGACACCCTGATCAGGAACCACGACGTGTACAAGGCCGACACCCTGGCCGGCCTCGAGGAGCAGCTCGGCATGCCCACGGGTAGCCTCCAGGCGGAGATAGCCAAGTATAACGGCTATATCGCCTCCGGAACCGACCCCGACTTCGGCAAGCGCAACTTCGGCGCTCCGCTGGTCAAGCCGCCGTTCTACGCGACGATCCGTTCGCCGTCGGTCCATCACACGATGGGCGGCCTCGCGATCGACGCGTCCGCCCGCGTCCTCGATGCGTCCGGCAAGGCCATCCCCGGCTTCTACGCCGCCGGCGAGGTCACCGGCGGTATCCACGCCGGTAACCGCCTCGGCGGCAACGCCATCGCCGACATCATGGTCTTCGGCCGGATAGCCGGCGCCAGCGCCGCTTCGTCGAAGTAATCGTCTGGCTATATGACCGAAGCCGGCCGGGAACGCTTCCCGGCCGGCGTTTTTTTAGGCCTCGCGCGGTTTGCCGACGACGCGGCCTATGCGCTCTCGGCCGTCGCGTATCCTCCAGCCGTCGCGCGCGTTGAAGTACAGGTACCACAGTCCGTCGGCCTCGCGGAAACGACAGTCGCAGGCGTAGACGTGGGACGAGGCCCAGCCCGGCTTCGGCGCCAGGAGCGGCTCGTCCATCGCCGGCAGCCAGGAGCGTCCGTCTTCGGAGCGCAGCGCGAAGATGGCCGAGCGCGAGCGGCCTTCGGCGTCAACGTAGAGGCGGTTCTGAAGCCCTATCCAGCCGTCGTCCACCCGTATGGCCTTGATCGAGCCCGCGGCGAGGTCCCCGGGGGCCGGCTCGATGACCGGCTCCCGCGTCGGCTCGAAGGGTCCGGTCGGCGACGGCCCGACGGCCAGGCCTATGGTCCTGGGCTCGCAGAAGCCGCAGTCCTCTATCCAGGCCAGCGACGCGGAGAAGTACAGGCGCCACTCGTCTCCGTCGTTCGTCAGGCAGGGGTTCGACACAGACTCGCCGAGCCGTTCGTCGCGCATCCAGTCCAGGGTGGGCTCGAGCAGGGTTCTGGGCGTCGACCAGGAGTCGAGGTCGGTAGAGGCCGAAACCGCTATGGCCGAACTCCACCGCCGCCGGCCGGGCAAGGCAGTCAGGGGCAGGGCGAGCGGACGGTATCGCTCGACGTAGAGGAGAAACCCGCCGCCGATGGCGCGGACGAAGGGCCGCATCGCGTTAGCCACGACGAGGCGGCGCCTGCGCCACGATAGCCCGTCGGCTGACGAGTAGCGGCGCACGCCCCAGGCCGAGTGGGCGAACAGTTCCCAGTCGCCGCCCGGGGTCTCCTCGGGGAACAGGAAGCTCGGGTCGGCGACGACCGGCGAGAAGGGCGGCGGTTCGATGAGCGGGCCCTCGGTCTCGGCCCAGTCCAACGCTATGAAATCGTTTATGGTCATCCCGAAAGCATAGCGCCGCCCATAGGCGAGCGCAAGCTCCGCCCGACGACGCCGCCTTGACGCCGTAGCGCGGCTGGGCCGCGGTTGGTATACTGCGTGACCATGCGACCATCGAACCGATCCGGCCCCGGGGCCTTGACCGACGCGGTCTACGCCCGCATCCGAGACGCCATCGTGAGCGCCGAGCTCAGGCCGAACGTCCGCCTCGTCGAGAGCGAGCTGGCCGTCAGGCTCGACGTCTCGCGGACGCCGGTGCGCGAGGCCCTCCTGCGGCTGGAGCAGGAAGGCTTCGTGAGGCGCGAGCGGGGCTGGGTGGTACGCGAGAACGAGCCCGGGGAAGTGCGCTCAAGGCTCGAGTGCCGCGTGGCCATCGAGGGCTACGCGGCCCGGCTGGCCAGCCAGCGGCGTGACGAGAGGCAGCTCGCGTCGCTGCGCGAGCTGGCCTCCGCGATGCTCGAAGGCGACCGCGAGCCGGGCAGGCTCCACGCGCTGAACGACGCCTTCCATGGGCTGATACTCGAGGCGTCGGGCAACGGGACGCTGGCCGCGCTGCACGCGCAGACCAAGATGAATTACTGGGACCTCAGCGTGCCGGTCGTATTCTCCGCCGAAGCCGACAGGCTGGTCGACGAGCAGCACGCGGCCCTGCTCGCTGCCATAGCCGACCGCGACGCCGGCGAGGCGGAGCGCGTGGCCAGGGCCCACGTACAGGGAACCCTCGACATCGTGCTCCGCGAGCTCACGGCGAGGTACCCGGGCTTCTCGGCCTAGCGGCTCGGCCTAGCGGCTCGGCCTAGCGGCACAGCTTGTCGACGCGCCTCCGGTGGCGTCCGCCCTCGAACTCGGTAGCCATGTAGCGCTCTATCATGTCGACTACCGGCACGGCGTACTCGACTCGGCCGCCGAACGCGATGAAGTTG
>Ga0209717_1003161_pt1 | contig 14708 bp, 14 predicted proteins | sample AD_UKC048_MetaG_FD_184418 | JGI IMG/M metagenome (GOLD analysis project Ga0209717, IMG submission 184418) | Active sludge microbial communities of municipal wastewater-treating anaerobic digesters from USA - AD_UKC048_MetaG (SPAdes) (version 2) | ecosystem: Engineered > Bioreactor > Anaerobic >... | reverse complement strand
GCTGCTGCGCTCACCAGTGGTCCGCCGAGTTCCATTCCGATGGCGTCGGCCCACACCCAGTTGGGAATCGAAGCGGGGGTAGGGTTGCCGGTGCCGCTGTGGGAAAGGCCGGTCCAGTACCAGTAGTAGCGGCTGTATTTCAGGATGGAGATAACAGACAGTACGCGAGGAGCATCGTCGAGGCTGGTGGATGTTGCCAGACCGTTTTCGAGGCCGGTCATAACGGATACGAACTGGCTGAGTTGTTCGGGCGAAGAAACCGGCATTTGGGAAACCTTATTGAACACGTCGAGCACTGCTTTTTTGTCGCGGGCACTCAGTCGCATGGCATCCACCTGGGAAGTGTAATCGGTGTAGGGGCGGAACAGGTCGAGTTCTTTGGCGCGCTGGAGTTCCGCAGCACTGACCGGCAGATCCGATTCTTCCAGAAACTGGGCGACTTGTTCGATGGCGAAGGCCTGAATGGCTGCTTTGTCGCCGGCGATCTGGCGGATTTTTTCCTGATTTTCAGGTTTGTGGAGAATAACCTGCACGGCCAGGTTGTGCAATTGTCCGAGGTTATCCTGCGGATTGCCGGCGTTCACGAGCGGCGCCACAGGTTGAGCCGTTTCAGCGGAAAAAATGACTACTTTGCCCAGCGGCGTGTCGTGTAGCGGATAAAAACCGGCCGGAATAGTATGCGGTGCAGTGCCGTTGCCACCTTCGGTTGTGAAATCTGCTGTCAGCGGAAAATAGTCGCCGAAATAATCATGGGCTTTGTCGCCTTCTTCGAATTGCAGCATGGTGCGGTCGGCGAAGTCGGTGATGGAAGCGCCCCAGCCAATCCAGATACAATTACTGAAACTGTACATGCAGCCTTGCTGGGTGGAAGTGCCGAAATGGATGATGACGCGGTTGCCGGAAGGGATGGTCGGCAGCGGTTCGGTAGGTGTAATCGGGTCGGAGATGGCCTCTTTCTTGCAGGAAACCAGGTGCAGGAAAAGAACGAAAAGCGTCAGTGCGATGGAAGAATTCCGGATTTTCATGATGTAAATTTTTTTGTCGGGATAGTGGTAAAGCGCCTACTCTTTTCTGCGGATTTTCGGCTTGTTCCGTCTGCGTTTTTTTACTTGTAAGCGGCGTTTATTTCTGCTGCTTATACCCATCTATCGGCGTTTGAAAAAAACCTTACCCTCTCTTTGAAAAAAAAATTATCCATCTACCTTTACACAGTCATCAGTGCGAAGTCGTCAGTCCGAAGTCCACATTCACTCGGGTGGCGTGACTTCGCACTTCGCACTGACGACTTCGCACTGTTTTCAGACTTCGCACTGTTTTCAGACTTCGCACTGTTTTCACACTTCGCACTACTATGAATTCCTCCTTACTTTTCCGCTGGTCCATTTCCGTGGCGCTGGCAGGTTTTCTTTTCGGCCTGGATACGGCCGTTATTTCCGGCGCCGAGCAGGCCATTCAGCGGCTCTGGAACCTCGATGATTTTACACACGGACTGGCAGTAGCCATGGCGCTCTGGGGCACGGTGCTGGGCGCCATGCTGGGCGGCATTCCGTCCGATTTGCTGGGGCGAAAACGCACCCTGTTCCTGATCGGGATATTGTTTCTGTTCTCGTCGCTGGGCTCGGCCGTAGCGCCCGACGTGATGATGTTCATGGTTTTTCGTTTTCTGGGTGGACTGGCCATCGGTTCATCGTCCGTCACAGCGCCGCTGTACATCAGCGAGATTGCGCCGCCGGCCTCGCGGGGTCGCCTGGTGGCCCTGTTCCAGTTCAATATCGTACTGGGTATTCTGATTGCCTACGTAGCCAATTATCTCCTGCGCGACATTGGAGGCGACGATGCCTGGCGCTGGATGCTGGGCTGGGTAGCCGTGCCGTCGCTGTTGTTTTCCGTGGCGGTGCTGTTCATTCCGGAGAGTCCGCGCTGGTTGCTGGTCAAAAAAGGCGACGAAGCGGGTGCGCTCAACATTCTGAACCGGATCGACCCGTCGACGGCCCAAAAGCAGATCAACGATATCCGGGCGGGTATGCGCCGGCCCGACGATACGGTGCCCGCTGCTTCGTTTTTTTCCGGGAAATACCGCACGCCGATTGTCCTGGCTTTCCTGTTCGCGTTTTTCAACCAGGTATCGGGTATCAATGCGGTGATTTATTACGCCCCGCGCATTTTTGCCGAAACGGGTATGGGCAAAAGCGCCGCCTTGCTTTCTTCCACCGGCATCGGGGTGGTCAATCTGGTATTCACTCTGATCGGGGTGGCGCTGATCGACCGCATGGGCAGGCGTTTTTTGATGTACATCGGCTCCTGGGGATACATTGCGTCTTTGTCGCTGGTAGCGTATGCGTTTTTTTCCGGCGCGGCGAGCAATAGTATGCTGGTGCCAATTCTGCTGTTCGTGTTTATTGCCGCACATGCCATCGGGCAGGGCGCGGTGATCTGGGTGTTTATTTCGGAAATATTCCCGAATGCGGTACGCTCCTACGGCAATTCGCTGGGCAGCGCTACCCACTGGGTGTTTGCGGCGCTGATCGCCAATATTTTCCCCTGGTTTGCCGGGCGTTTCGGCGGCGGACCGATCTTCGCTTTTTTCGCGGTCATGATGGTGTTTCAGTTGCTGTTTGTGTGGAAAATGATGCCGGAAACGAAGGGGGTATCGCTGGAAGACCTGGAGAAGAAGTTGATTTAAGATTTAAGATTACATGACGTAAGATTTTAGATTTAACGAGATGTCCTCCATCTTAAATCTTACGTCATGTAATCTTAAATCTTAAATCCGACGCCAGGGGTTTCAACCCTGATAACCGATAACGGATAACCGATAACTAAAATGAACAAAAACCGGCTCGAAGCCTTCAGCGATGGTGTGCTCGCCATCATCATCACCATTATGATCCTGGAAATAAAAATTCCGCACAGCGACGACTGGGCGGAATTGCATGATTTGTGGCCTAAATTCCTGAGTTACATATTCAGTTTTACCTTCGTAGGCATTTACTGGGGCAATCACCACCACCTGCTGCACACTGTAAAACGCGTGTCGAGCGGTATCATCTGGTCGAATATGAACCTGTTGTTCTGGCTGTCGCTCATTCCGTTCGCCACAGGCTGGATGGGGGAAACACATTTTTCCCAGAATACGGTGATCACGTATGCGGTGCTTCTGATGATTTGCGGGACTTCCTACTATATTTTACATAAAGTCATTCAAGCAAACCACAAAGCCGATGAAAACATGAAAAAAATGCACATTTCACAAGAGCGGAAAGGCTTGGCTTCGCTGGTGCTGTACTCTCTTTCCATCGTGTTTGCTTTTTACAATACTGCGATTTCGGGGGGACTGTTTGTTGTTGTGGCTGCGATGTGGCTCGTGCCGGATCGGAATATTGAGCGGATGCTGGAGGGGGAGTAGTGAGCGGGAGCTCATAATTGCTTGAATCAGGTGTAGTTAAAACACAGCCTGTACTGATAACATCAAATCCGCGCAGATTCGCTATTTACCCGTGGAATCCGCGTTACAAACCTCCTGCACCACCACACTCGCCATATACAACCCGAAAATCGCCGGCAAATATGATATCGTCCCATAAAACGACTTCTTGAACTTGCTGCCGTCCGTCAGCATCATGTTTTTCCGGTCGACGAGTTCGCAGGAGAACACCGTGGTAACGCCCCGGCGTACGCCCTTGCGCTTGAGCCCTTTACGCATCTGCTGTGCGAACGGGCAGTTATACGTTTCCGAAATATCCGCCACCTGTACTTTGGAAGGATCGATGCGCCCGCCGGCGCCCATGCTGCTGATCACGCGGACACCCTTTTGTTTGCAGGTAACGATCACGTATTGTTTGGGTTGCACCGAATCGATGCAGTCGAACACGTAGTCATATTCGGTCGTAATGAGGTCGCCGACGGTGTACGGCGTCAGGAATTCCTCGCGAACCGTCAGGTCGAGATCCGGATTGATGTCGCGCATTCGCGCAGCCATCACCGATGTTTTGGCCTGACCGACGGTACTGTGCAGGGCCGGCAATTGCCGGTTGGTGTTGGTCAGGTCGACCGTGTCGCCATCGACGATGGTCATGCGCCCCACACCCGATCGCGCCAGGAATTCGGCGGCATAACTGCCCACGCCGCCCAGGCCGATCACCATGACGTGCAGGTTTTTCAGTCGCTCCTGCGCTTCGGCGCCGATGAGCAGTTCGGTCCGCTGTAGCCAGTGCGGACCGGTGAAGTTTTTTTCGGTAGAATTCATAGAAACTAGAAGAGGTGAGAGGGTGAGAGATGTGAGAGGGTGAGAGCCGACTTCGATTACACCGCTTCGTCCTACAATCGCAATGACCGGAGCGAAGCGGTGTAACCGAAGTCGGCTCTCACTCTCTCACATCTCTCACTCCTCTCACTTCTGATTTATTGCATACACGCTTTCACAAACGCCACAAACAACGGGTGCGGACGTTCCACAGTACTTTTTAGTTCGGGGTGAAACTGCACGCCCACAAACCACTTGTGATCTTTTAACTCCATGATTTCCACCAGATTGGATTCCGGATTGATACCGGTGGGCAACATACCCGCTTTTTCAAATTGCTCCAGGTAGGCATTGTTGAACTCCCAACGGTGGCGGTGGCGTTCGCTGATCTCGGTGGATTGATAAGCGGCGTGGGCCAGCGATTTTTTCTTGATATCGCACTGGTAAGCGCCGAGGCGCATGGTGCCGCCTTTTTGAGTAATATTTTTCTGGTCGGCCATCATATCGATGACGGGCTGCGACGTTTTCGGGTTCACTTCCGTGGAAGCGGCATCCTTGAGATGCAAAACGTTGCGGGCAAATTCGATGCAGGCTGTTTGCATGCCCAGGCAAATGCCGAAAAACGGGATGTTGGATTCGCGGGCGTAACGAATGGCGGTCAGTTTGCCTTCGATACCGCGTTCGCCGAAACCGGGGGCTACGAGAATGCCGTTGAGTTGCGACAACGCCTTGCTCACATCCTTGTAATTGCCTTCCAGGTCTTCGGCGTGGATGGGCACCACGCGCACCTTGCACTCGTTCACTGCGCCGGCATGAATGAACGACTCGTAAATGGATTTATACGCGTCGGGCAGTTCGTTGTATTTCCCGATGAGGCCGATCTTGATGTCGTGGAGCGGGTTTTTGAGTTTGCCCAGAAAGTTTTTCCACGAATTCAGGTTCGGTTCCTTGGTGTCTTTCAGGTGGAGTTTGGAAATGACGACCGAGTCCAGACGTTCTTTCAGCAATAGCAGCGGCACGTCGTAAATCGTTTCGGCATCGATCATTTCGATGACCGAACTGGTTTCCACGTTGCAGAATTGTGCCATTTTGCGACGCATATCCACGTTGAGCGCATGTTCGGTGCGGCAGGCCAGGATGTCGGGCTGTACGCCGAGGCTCAACAGTTCCTTGACGGAGTGCTGCGTCGGTTTGGTTTTGAGTTCCTTGGCTGCGTTGAGGTAAGGTACCAGTGTGAGGTGGATGACCAGCGAGTGCTCGCGGCCGAGTTCCCAGCGCAACTGGCGCACCGATTCCACGTAGGGCAGCGACTCGATGTCGCCAACGGTGCCGCCGAGTTCGGTGAGTACGATGTCGTACTTGCCGGACTGGCCGAGCAGCAGCATACGGCGTTTGATCTCGTCGGTGATGTGCGGGATGACCTGCACGGTTTTGCCAAGGTACATGCCTTCGCGTTCCTGGTTGATGACCGTCTGGTAAATCCGGCCGGTGGTCACGTTGTTGGCCTGGGAAGTGGGCGTGTTGAGAAAACGCTCATAGTGGCCGAGGTCGAGGTCCGTTTCCGCGCCATCGTCGGTCACGTAACATTCTCCGTGTTCATAAGGGTTGAGGGTACCGGGATCGACGTTGAGATAGGGGTCGAATTTCTGGATCGTCACCGAAAAACCGCGCGCTTGAAGCAATTTAGCCAGAGATGCGCACAAAATGCCTTTACCAAGCGAGGAGGTGACGCCGCCCGTAACAAAAATGTATTTCGTCATAGTATGGGTTGCTGTTGTTACGGGACGCAAAGGTAAGATTTACTTTAGCAACCCTTCCTTCAGTGGCTGTTTTTCTTTCGATCTTTGCGGCAGGTGTACGGGGAAAGCGGAACGCGCGTGCATACTGCTGTTGAAAATCAATAGTTTAGGTAGCATTGCGCCATGCTAGTTTCGTCGTCTGTTTTTTCCGCCAAACAAGCCTCTCACATTTCTGTTGTAACGGGTATGCAAACGGTACAATTTCAGGATATCGGTCAGATGGACTATGCCGCAGCATGGGATTTTCAAACCGTGCTGCACCGGAATCTGGTAGATAAAAAACTGAATAACAAGCACTTGCCACCGGGTTCGTATCCGCAGGAACATCAACTGCTGCTGGTGGAGCACCCGCCGGTTTATACGCTCGGCAAAAGCGGTTCGATGGACCATCTGCTATTATCGGAGGAGGAAATGACTCAACGCGGTATCCAGTTTTTTCCGATCAACCGGGGCGGCGACATCACGTTTCACGGTCCGGGGCAGATTGTCGGGTACCCGATCCTCGACCTCGATTGTTTTTTTACCGACGTGCATCGTTACGTGCGCAGCATCGAGGAAATTATGATCAGAACCCTGGCCGAATACGACATCGAAGCCATGCGTATCCCGGATTATACGGGTGTGTGGATCGCCGGTAAAGACGGGGTTTCATTTCGGAAAATCTGTGCCATCGGCGTACATCTCAGCCGCTGGGTGACCCTGCACGGCTGGGCTTTTAATGTAAATACGCCGCTCGAATACTTTGATTACATCGTACCTTGCGGCATCAACGACGCAGATAAATCCGTGACCTCGCTGGCAAAAGAACTGGGCCGCCCGGTGGATATGCAGGAGGTGAAAAACAAGATTAAAAGGCATTTTGCTGAAGTATTTGAATGTGATTTGCTTGATATAGGTTGATGGTTTTATGGGTTTATGGGTTTATGGGTTTATAGGTTTATAGGTTTATAGGTTTATAGGTTTATAGGTTTATGGGTGCTTCGCTTAATTTACCTTAAATAATTGAAGCGAAGCACCCATAAACCCATAAACCTATAAACCTATAAACCATAAACCATAAACCATAAACCATAAACCATAAACCATAAACCATAAACTTATAAACCTTCCTCAACCGCTCAACCCTCATCAACTCATCAACCAACAATGATCAAGGATATTCCAATTCAAAAAGTAGAAGACCTCGCTATCGCCCTGGCGCCGCGCCTGCCGCATGAAGAAGATTGGGAAGATTTCTGGGATGCGTACCTGATCAACCTGAAAGACGAGCCGATCCGTTCGGTACTGGTCAACTCTACCGGCTACGGCGAAATCGACGGCGAAAAACGCCGCACGAGCACCCTGCGTTATTTCTGGGAAGAGATCGGTCCGCTCGAAATTGTAAAAATTGAACCCGTGATAAAATCGGTGTTCGATCTGGCCAGCGAATTCTGGGTCAGTTTTTCCTACAACGATTACCTGTACGATAAAAAGTACGTGTTCGTGCCCGGCAGTCTCGATGAAATCAACTTTACCGACATCCCTTTCCTGGACCGGAAGGGGGTCATGATTAGATAGTACGAAGTGCGAAGTCGGCAGTGCGAAGTCTGGAACCAGTGCGAAGTCGTCAGTGCGAAGTCCGAAGTCCGTGCATACGAACGGCGTCAATTATAGCCCTGAAAGGGCGTCAGCATCAGCCCACGGCATCGCCGTGGGGACGGGAATCGGAATTGCGCCATACACCATGGGACACGGGAATCCCCCCAATCCATCACAACATCAACCACCCAGCCATGACCATAACGGCATTTTTTGAAAAAAATATTGGACGCCCGCCTTTTCAGGCAGCAATCGTATTAGCGGCGGGGTTGTTATTCATGACGATTGGCTGGGTGCTGGCTCTGAATGGGGTGCAGGCTATCGACCGGCTGTTTGCCTGGACGGTAGCAACGGCTTTTGCGCTCCTGTTCGCCATTTTCAACAGTCTGATCAGCCTCCGCGCTGCCAGTTCCACGAAATACTGGGGTGCTTCGGTGTACAGTTATATGGCCCTGGCGCTCTGTAGTGGTACCGCAGCCTGGCAATTCAGCGGAATTCCCATTCGCGAAGCCGGCACCTATCGCTGGATATTTCTGGTGGTTACGTTCGGGTTTCTGGTGTTTCTGTCGATGGTCAATTTTATGAAAAAGATCGTTCAGTTTGCGGAACGGGAAGAGTGGAATCAGCCGAGGAAGAGGAGGTAAACAAGTGCGAAGTGCGAAGTCGACAGTGCGAAGTCTGGAACCGGTGCGAAGTCGTCAGTGCGAAGTGCGAAGTCGGAAAATTTGGATGTTTAGCCGTCACTTCAACGATTTGATAAAACCAAAAATGATGCGACTGATCTCGGCTGTTTTCGCAATCAATTCATCTCGCATTGCGTTGGTTATCAATTGAATGCGTGCAGCCAGATAAAGCATTGACCGAACTTCGGAAGCAGATCCAAGCGCTATGAATAGATAACTGGAAAACTGCTTATCTGTTTGTCTGTCAAACCCTTCCGCAATGTTGTTGGAAATGGAAACTGCTGCCCGGCAAATCTGGTCCCTGAAACCGGAGTCGTTTATTTTGCCAAAATTCCGGTAAATTTCCACGGCCAGGTCCTGCGCTTTCTGCCATGCAATAATGTCTTCAAATCGAGTGATTTTCATAAAGTCGCGTTTTGATTAAACATCAAAAATACGCACCTCCATCTCTCTCTTCAAAAACTTTCCCACTAAAATTTCACTCTACAACGACTTCGCACTTCGCACTGACGACTTCGCACTGTTTCCAGGCTTCGCACTGTTTCCAGACTTCGCACTTCGCACTGACGACTTCGCACTATTTTACCAGGCCCACAAATCGTGCTCCCGATTAAACAGCTCCGCTTCGATCTGTTCTCCGCGCATCACCATATCGGCGCCGGTAAGCATATCCTGGATGCGTAAGTCGTTGACGTTGTTTTCCTTGGTAACGCAGGAAGCGAAATAGCGCATTTCAAAAATGTCCTCCCAGGTAGTAGTAGCGGCGTAGTTTCCGCCGTGCGTAACGGCTTTGTTACGAGCCAGCAGCGGCCGTGCGGAAGGGTAGTGCACCCAGAAGAGTGGCATTTCGAATTTGAAATCGCCGTTCTCGTCCGTTACGTCCATCAACGGTGCGATACCGAGAATGCGCACCTGTAGCGTGGAGGTCTTGGAATCAAAAAACCAGGCCTCCTTGATGCGGAAGCGGTGCACGCTTTCCCAGTCGCGTACATTTTCCACCACCACTATTTCATCTTCACCGGTGTCGATATTGGGCCTGTAAACCGTGTCGATGCGATACAGCATGGCACGTACGGCTTCCGGGCTCATGGCCTGAGAGAAATGGTCGTCCTGCGTGCTGTACACCGTCAGATCGCCAGCCATGGCGGCGTCCGAGACGATCTTGAACAGCGGAGATTCGGGCGCCGTGAACGGCTGGTTCATTTTTTCGCGCACGTCGATGATGCGCCAGAGGCGTTTTTCCCACAAAATATCCGCTTCCCGGACGGGCTGGTGGGCGAGCACGGTGTGTTCTTTCACGATTTCTCGCTCCGTAAAATCGTCGAGCGGCGTAGCGGAAGAAACAGGACTTGGGTCGGTTTGGGCAAAGGAAAGTTGGGTGAGGAGCAAGGCTCCGCCAAGGCAGGTCCATACCCGGACCGCCTTCATGGACAACAGTTTTGTCATGATGGAAAAATGTGTTTAGTAACGTTAAATAATAAAGCAGCCATCCTCCCCGTGTACTGAGGATGGATCAATTTTGTAATTACCCAAAGATGATGTAAGCGAAAACCGGCAGGGATAAAAAATAGAAGATGTAAAAAATGTGTGGCACATCAGGGTCATGTCGAGACGTGTGCCACACAAATTTGAACACTTCTCGAAAACGGGTGGAATGGCAATAGATTTTAAAAGTTAAAAATTTTAACAATGCCGACTATGATTCTAATGATTAATATGATGGCCATGATTTCCCGAGTGCATAATCATGGCCATCATATTAATCATAATAGAATCATAGTCAGCAATCATAGTCAGCAATCATAGTCGCGAAATCAGCCAGCGAATCAAACCGGAAATCCAGCGGCATTTCTGCCAGGCGTTCGGCTTCTTCCGTTTTTCCATGAATGAGCACCGTTTTCATTCCTAACCTCAAACCGAACTCCATATCGGAAATGGAATCGCCGGCAATCCAGGAATTTGTAAAGTCCATGTCAGGAAAATCTACCTTTGCACGCAGGGCCATGCCCGGAGCGGGTTTGCGGCAGTTGCAGCCTTCTTCGCGGCGGTGCGGGCAATAGTAGATGGCGTCGATGCGCCCACCGGCCGATTCGATTATGTCCAGCATTTTTCGGTGAACTTCTGCGAGGTCGGCTTCGGTCATCAGTTCCTTACCGATACCAGCCTGGTTGGTAACCACAACGATGCGGCCGAACGCGGTGGATAATTGTTGCATGGCATCTTCCAGTCCGGGCACTGGAATCCATTCGGCCGGCGTTTTTACGTAGTCGCCGGGCGGACGCACATTGAGCACCCCGTCGCGGTCCAGAAAAAGTGTTGGTAGTTGTTTCATTTTAATTAATCCGTTCCAATTTCAGCGTTATCAGCAATCATAACTGTTTTATTTTCAAATATTTCCCGTTCATCAAGTGGCCTCTCTCACTTCTCACGCTCTCACCGTCTCACTTCTAATAATGTGGTGTAATCTACGGACTCTCACTCTCTCACTCTCTCACCGTCTCACTTCTTCTAGATTATGCGTCGTATTCTTTTCCTCGATCGTGACGGCTGTATCATCGTCGAGCCGCAGCCCGATCAGCAGGTAGATTCTCTGGAAAAACTCGAATTTATACCCGGCGTCATTTATGCACTGGCACGGCTGGTGCGCGAACAGGATTTCGACCTCGTCATGGTGACCAACCAGGATGGGCTCGGCACCGATTCATTCCCTGAACCTACATTCTGGCCGGCGCACAACAAGATGATCAAAACCCTGGAAAACGAGGGCATCGTATTCAAAACGGTTCACATCGACCGGTCGTTCAAACACGAAAACCTGCCGACCCGCAAACCGGGAACCGCCATGCTGAACGCGTACATGAACAGTCACGTGGATATGCATAATTCCTTCGTCATCGGCGACCGGCTGACCGATATGCAACTCGCGCAAAACCTCGGCGCCAAAGGTATTCTGCTGCGCAATGATTCCGGCATTTCGGCAGAAAATACGCCCGGCATAGCCCTGCAACACCACAGCGGCGTGGAATACAACCCCGAAGGCCAGGCTGTGCCGATCGAACTGGTGGCCGACTCCTGGGAGCAAATTTACCAGCACCTGCGCCTGCCGCAACGCCAAATTCAGCACCGGCGTACCACGCGCGAAACGGATATTTTTATCGACCTGAACCTCGATGGCAAGGGCAGGGGTGAAATAAAAACCGGACTAGGCTTTTTCGATCACATGCTCGACCAACTGGCCCGGCACGGCGGACTCGACCTAATCATCGAAACGAAAGGCGACCTGCACATCGACGAACACCATACCATCGAAGATACGGCCCTGGCCCTGGGCGAGGCTTTTTCGACGGCGCTGGCCGATAAACGCGGTATCGAACGCTACGGATTTACGCTGCCCATGGACGATGTGCTGGCCCAGGTGGCGCTCGATTTCAGCGGCCGGCCCTGGCTGGTGTGGGATGCAGATTTTCAACGGGAAAAAATTGGTGACATGCCGACAGAGATGTTCTTCCATTTTTTCAAGTCCTTTGCAGACGCTTCCCGCTGCAACCTCAACATTCGTGCGGAAGGCCAGAACGAACACCACAAGATCGAATCCATTTTCAAGGCATTCGCCAAAGCGGTGAAAATGGCTGTCCGGCGCGACCCGGGAAACATGGAACTGCCTTCTACCAAAGGAATTTTATGAGTGTTTGGTGTTTCGTGTTTTGTGTTTGGGGGTGCATTAGATTGGCATCACCAATTTTTAACCCATAAACCCATAAACCCATAAACCCATAAACCCATAAACCCATAAACCCATAAACCCATAAACCCATAAACTCACAAACCCATAAACCCATAAAACCCAAGCGCAACGCACCCCCAAACACTACACACCAAACACCAAACACGCACATGACAGCAGTGCTCAAATACAACGCCGGCAACGTACAGTCCGTCCTTTTTGCCCTGGAGCGCCTCGGCGTGCAGGCGGTATGGACCGACGATCCGGATACCCTTCGGGCGGCCGACAAGGTGATTTTTCCCGGGCAGGGCGAGGCGTCATCCGCCATGCAATACCTGCGGGAGCGGGGACTGGATGAAGTCATTCGATCTTTGCAGCAGCCGGTGCTTGGTATTTGCATCGGATTGCAGTTGTTTTGCCGGCACTCCGAAGAAAACGATACCGATTGCCTCGGTATTTTTGACGCCGACGTGCGCAAATTCAGCGGCATGGGCGGGTTAAAAGTGCCGCAAATGGGGTGGAATCAACTCGTTTCTTTGCAGGGACCACTGTTCGTGGGGGTTCCGGAAGAAAATTTTGTCTACTTCGTGCACAGTTATTACGCGGAAGAACATCCCGCAGCGACGGCAATTACCGAATACGGCGAACGGTTTAGCGCAGCCATGCAACGCGATAATTTTCATGCGGTGCAATTCCACCCGGAAAAATCGGGCCCAACCGGCCAAAGGATCTTGCAAAATTTTTTAAACCTCTGATTTTCAACTATTAACATGGAAATAATCCCTTCTTTCGATCTCCTGGATGGGAAACTGGTACGCCTTCGACAAGGCGATTTTGATCAAAAAACGGAATATCCCGCCGACCCGCTCGAACTGGCCTATCGCCTCGAAGCGGCCGGTATCCGCCGCCTGCACATGGTCGATCTCGACGGCGCACGCTCGGGCCGTCCTGCCAATCTGCACATCCTCGCCTCCGTGGCTTCCCGCACCCACCTGAAAATCGACTACGGCGGCGGACTACGTTCTATTCCTGCGCTCAAGCAGGTGTGGGATGCCGGCGCCATGCTTTTTTCCGTAGGCAGCGTGGCCGTGCTGGCGCAGGACGAATTCAGTGCCTGGGTGGAAAAATTCGGTCCCGAAAAATTCATGGTAGGCGCCGACGTGCGCGACCGGCTTATTGCCGTACATGGCTGGAAAGAAACCACACAAACGACCCTGTTCGATTTTATCCGTAAAATGGGAACGCTGGGTGTGCAGCATATTTCCGTTACCGACATTGCCCGCGACGGCGAATTGTCGGGCCCGGCATTGGACCTGTATACCGAAGTACTGGCTGAATTCCCCGACCTGCAACTCGTCGCCAGCGGCGGCGTCAGCGATGTTGCCGACCTCGAAGCGCTCACCGCTATCGGGTGCGCCGGCGCCATCGTCGGAAAAGCATTTTTTGAAGGTAAAGTACCGATTGATTATTTCCGGGTGTATTCAAAAGTGTGAAATCAGTGCGAAGTCTTCAGTGCGAAGTTCGAAGTCCTCATTCACTCAAATGTCGCAGACTTCGCACTTTGCACTAATGACTTCGCACTAACGACTTCGCACTTCGCACTAAAGACTTCGCACTATCCTATGCTCGCCAAACGCATCATTCCCTGCCTCGACATCAAAGACGGCCAAACTGTGAAAGGTATTCAGTTTGAAAACCTGCGCTCCGCCGGCGACCCGGTCGAACTGGCCCGGGCGTATGCCGCGCAGGGCGCCGACGAACTGGTGTTCCTCGACATCACAGCCACACACGAAGAGCGCACCACTTTTGTGGAACTGGTGCACCGCATCGCGCAGGTACTTGACATTCCTTTTACAGTAGGTGGCGGCATCAGTTCCGTGGAGCAGGTGCGGGCGCTGCTGCAAGCCGGCGCCGACAAGGTGAGCATCAATTCCGCAGCCGTGCGAAGGCCGGAGTTGATCAATGAACTGGCACAAAAATTTGGGAGTCAATGTGTTGTAGTGGCGATCGATGCGCGCCAACACGACGATGAAAACTGGTATGTATACCTGAACGGCGGGCGCATTCCAACGGAACGGCTTGCCATCGACTGGGCCATAGAGGCCGCACAACGCGGGGCGGGCGAAATCCTACTCACTTCCATGAACCACGACGGTATGAAAACGGGCTTTGCACTCGACATTACCCGCCGTATCTCAACAGCCGTATCCATTCCCGTGATCGCCTCCGGCGGCGCAGGCCTGAAAGAACATTTCAGGGACGTGTTCGACGCCGGCAAAGCCGATGCCGCACTGGCCGCCAGCATTTTTCATTTCGGGGAAATACCGGTGCCGGAGTTGAAGCAGTATTTGAGGGGAGAGGGTGTGGCAATACGTTTGTGAGTTGTGAGTACGCACCACAATTCACTATTCACAACTCACTATCAGGGTTGTACGAAGGATTGGTTCGGCTACGCTTCACGTAGTAGGATGGGGACGCGGATTGTGCGGATCGTGCGGATTTAAACGGATTTTTAGTGGCCTGCCGGCCACTTTTTTTGATTTCCTACAGATTATCCGCCTTCGGCGGGCGTAGATCAAATCGAAAATTATATATGTACGAAGAAGAAGTTTACAACCAATGATTTTCATTCTTCACCCGATGCCTCGTAAATCCACCCGCCGAAGGCGGTTTAATCCGTA
>Ga0209717_1003159_pt1 | contig 14711 bp, 9 predicted proteins | sample AD_UKC048_MetaG_FD_184418 | JGI IMG/M metagenome (GOLD analysis project Ga0209717, IMG submission 184418) | Active sludge microbial communities of municipal wastewater-treating anaerobic digesters from USA - AD_UKC048_MetaG (SPAdes) (version 2) | ecosystem: Engineered > Bioreactor > Anaerobic >... | reverse complement strand
TGTCATAAACCTTTATTGAATTATTTGTTCCCACATAGAGCCGGTCACCTTTTCCTGCAACGCTGTATATCGTTGAACCTGTTGCAAATGATCTGTACCAGGGATGTGTGAAAGGCATACATTCACCGGACATTTCAAGTCCGCCTTTAACTATGTTGTCAGTTTCGTTGAGGCAGTAGGTGTCCATCGGTGCATAAACAGCTTCCGTCACAGGTATTTCAACATAGTCAATGCTTGCAGCAAGATCATTTATGTTTGCAATATCCGGATCAATTTCAAAAGCAGGATGAGTGAGATTGCCTGTCATAACAGGATTGGCCATTACAAGTTTGCCGTCAACAAACTGTGTGATTACTTTCCTGAAATCTCCGACAAGAGAGAAAGGAACTTGTGCCCACTCCTCACTTTCGGTGTCAAAACGCCATATATCGGTCATACTGCCGTTGTTTGCGTTCATTCCGCCAGTGAGGAAGATATATTTTCCTGCAGCTTTAAGATTGTATATCTTTCTTGATGCTGGTGATAATCCTGTGATCTCTGTGAACGGGGCTTCGCCTGATGCAGACTTGAATGTTCTTGTTCCCGCTCCGGCTGAATCGGCTCCTATTACAAAGAGTTTGTTATCAACTGAAATAAGCTTCTCATCTTCAAGAATATCGTCACCTATTCCGGTGAGTCCGAGATCATGCAGTGAATATGTTATTTCCGGCTCAACACTTTCAACTGAAACTCTGAACAGATGTCTTCCGAAATCTCCGAGTCTTGCAATGAAATACATTCCTGAATCATTTGAAACGATTGCTCTTATTGAGCTTATTTCCGAATCCCAGTTGCTGATGTTGCCCAGAAATTCCCAGTCAGCTCCGTTTTCACTTGTGTTAAGAAGAAGCTGATATTCAGTTTCTCCTGTCGCCGGAGTTTCCACCGTTCTTACTGCAACCATTGCGTGTTCGGTCATTTCAGAAAAAATTGTCATATTTTCAGGGAAATAGAGATGCTGGGAATTCATCATGTAATTTCCGCTTTCATCTTTTCCCGTCAGCCATCTGCCGATGTGGTTTATGGAGAAAGCTTCCGGCATTCCCTGTTCATTAAGAATACTTTCTATCGGAATGTTCCAATAACATGAAGGGCAGTATTCAATTTCCGGGATCTCAATTGTTTCCGGTGGAAGCGGAGGAAATGATGATCTGGAATAGAAATTCAGTTCCATCGGATCGGTCTTATATCTTGCCGCCCTTGCATTGACACTTGCATTTGTTGAAGGGAAGTATGCAGGATTTATTACTGTTTCATTGTTGACATTAATAAGATATTTGGGAATGCTGCCATTCGGAGTACCTGCTGCAACGGGAAGAATGCTCGTTGAAAGTGTGTAATACATTGTGTGTGAAACATTGTATGCCGCCGCATTTTTCAGACTTTGACAAATTGTAAGAGAAGGGTTGTCTCTGCAGTAACTCTTTTCATACCAGTCTCTTCTCCAGTTCCAGATTACCGGATTCTCGCTGCCGGCAAGTTTTAACGATGCATTGCTGTTGACAACAGGTTTTCTTGCAGTGTCGTCATTGGGATCACTGCTTCCGGTGAAAGCTGACCATGAAAGGTTTAAATTGTCGGAAACCGAAATACGGCTCTGCCAGCTTCTTCTTGATTCCTGTGAAAAATTATCGCTTGCGTGGCTGTAACCGAAATTTACACCCGTAACAGAGCCGCCCTCTTTGTCAGAAGTTGAACAGAAACCTCTTTTCCCCCAGAGATTTTCGTCTTTCTGTTCTTTAGTTATTGCACAGTAATGTACCGCCGCATTACATGATGAACCGAGGTATAATCCGAATGTGTTTCTGTCGGTACAGTAACTGCTCTCACGACCGCTGCCCGAAGGCATAGTAAGATTTATTTCAGCATAGTGATTATATGTTCTGGAAAGAGATACGGGAGCGGAGGTTATTGATGGAATTATTGTTTTCGGCTTGGCATTGGTGATCCTGCTGTTTGCAAAACCGCCACCGGCAGAGGAATCATAGTCACATGCATCACCGATGCCATCAAGATCACTGTCAGGCTGCATTGAACACACTTTTCTTTTAATGAAAAAGAGCCATTTTTCATTTTCCCGGCACAGGCCTTTTGCAAGAGCACCTTCATTACCGGAAATAAATTCCGATTCAAGACTGTAATCAACAACCGGATTATAAGTTCCGGGGCAAATGTCACATGCATCGCCAACACCGTCATTATCCGAATCAAACTGATCTGGATTGGGAGTGTCTGGGCAGTTATCATTGTTGTCAGAAACATAATCTCCGTCTTGATCAAGTGAAAAAAGATACTTCGCGTAATTATAGTTGTCATAAATAACCTGATCTTCGTATAAAGGATTAATTGTATCCTCTTCAAACATGAATTTTAAATCAAGAAATGACTCGGGAATCTTTAAAATACCGTTCTGATACACAGGATCAACTGTATAAACTGACTGGTTGTTTTCAATATATTCTGAAAACGATCTTTTTCTATAAGGCACCCATACATATCCTTCTCCATATCCGTTCCATATTGAAAGACTTATTCCGGCTGTATTATACATAAATGTAATATCCGCATTTCTCATATGCCACAGATAATTATCACCAAAAATATTGAATCCGCCGGAAGTGCTGTTTCCCATGATTATTCCTCTCCAACGATCATCATATCCCGGAATAACATTAGCTACCATGGGGATATTCTGACCATACATTTTCCAGTTCTCAAGCCATTCTTTTGCTTTGTTTACAAAATGATCTTCAATCGGTTCAACTTGATCAGGGTATCCATTCACAGAAATATTATCAGACCATGTTAATATCTTGGCATTGTCAACTGAATTAACTAAAACCTGCTGGTTAAAAGGCAATCCGAAAGTGCTGACAGATAGAAGACTGTCCATATTCATCAAATCCGATGCTTTGGGTGTAAAAAACTGACTCATTGAATAATCTGCCGGCATAGCAGTATTGTCAATTAAGAATCCTATTTTATTATCTTCTGTTGAAAATTCATTTGCCAACATGTCCATAGCACTTACATAATCACCCTCCAACACTAATGTTTCCACACCGTTATAATCCAAATATTTCCCGAGCTGCAGACTCAGTGCCTGAGAAATGAGAATAGCTTTTCGCGGGATTCCGTTTCTGTCATAAATCTTTAACCAGTTAGGGTGATTACCATATTTAGCTATCATTTGTGAGATTGTATGCCTTACCGGATCCAGATTATGCGGGAACTCCACCCAGAATGCATGAAACATATTAAACTCAATTGATGGAACAACAAGCATATTCCTGTCAGCAGCAGCTTTAAAAAGTTGATCTATAGAATCAGAGAGCCTATCGATTGGAACAGCCATTCCGCTATTCAAATATTCACTCTGCGTAAAAATCTCGTCATCTAAACAATCAGATTTTTCATAATAATGAAACCACAGAGGAGTATTATAAAAATTTTGTGGAGAGCATTTTTTGACACCGTTAGCTTCTATGCATTTTCCAAATGATATTCGGTCAGGAAAAATAATTTCATGGCAATCTTCATCTGAATTACATGTCTTTTTTCTGCAGGTGCCAAAACAACAATAATGTGTTGATTCATTGCAGTCAGAATCTGAATTGCACTGACAATACACAGCTTCTCTTGTGGCTTCAAGAGCATCGTATGTTGGAGCTGGAGCATCCGGGTAATCTAAGGGGAAAGAAGACATAAAGCGTGGTCGTCCAGAATATTCTATGCAAAAGTTGCTATCAAATTTTATTTTGTAGTTACATGTTTCCGGAAATGTGGGTGCAGAATATATTTTCCAAAAATTATCTAATTGATCAAGGTTGTTCTCAGTAAGAATTCCACTGTTATATGGAAGATCTTCACGCAATGTTTCATTCTGATCACCCCAATATACAAATATCAATATATTCACATTGGCATTTTGCGCCTCATCCATCATAAAATTTATAGTTTCTTTTGATGACCAGCATTTCTGATAAGAATCTGCAGGAGCTTTCGTATCAATCCCGTCTTTTCTGCCAATGTTTTCATTTCCTAATATCTGATTTTTAATATAACCGTATTTTTGTTCTTCAAAACCCAGTTCCGATATTCTTGAAAGAAACAGTCCGCTTAGATCAGGAGTGCTTAACGACATAGGTTCTGCTAAATCAGAATTAACTTCGAATCTGGTCCCTGGATAGAAAAATATTGCACGCTGTTCCTCATTTTTAAAAATCCCATCATTCGCAATTCTTCCCCACAGAGATTTTGCAGCATCAGTTCCGGTAGAGTAATATGTCACCTGCTTCTCTGCAACAACAACTCCCGGCCAGTCATTTGTAGTTTTACTTTCAAGCTTAATAGTGTTCAACCCGTTAAAAAGTTCTACCCCGTGAACATAATAGCCGTCCAGTTCTGTATGTAAGATTATCGGTGAATAATACCGGATATTACCGTTTTGAGAAACTGCGATTCTTATTTCGCTGTTTCCGGAATCATAATCACCCCTGACAACAATTTTGTCTGTTCCTACAATGTTATTAACTGGTTTAGGCACTATTTCTATTAAATCGGAAAACAACAAGAATGGGGAAAAAATCATTAAAATAATTAATATTTTCTTCATTACCAACTCCTACTCATCAAACGGGCAGACACCCGTCTCCTTACAATAACATTCCCAGTCCCGCATGAAGGCAGCTGTTCTGCCTATTCCTTTCCATAGATGCCATTTGCCCCAGAAGGTGTTAAAGCCCATTAAATTATCCGGGGAGGTTGAAAAAATATTTTCTGCAGGGCAGTATGACTTCTTCTTGTCAAATCTGTAGAAACAGCCAATATCATCATAAGGATCAGATTCAATGTAAATTGCAAGTTTTCCCTGTAGCTTACTCGGACCCCAGTATTCCGCATTTTCCATATGTTTTGCAACTTCATATTCGACATATTCCGGCTTATCAATGTCCGTCAGAATAACTTCCACAAATTTATTCTCTCCATATACATTATAAACCAGCCGGTTTTCATTCTCGGAATCTATCATCGGTGAATGCCCGAGTTCATAAGTTATTCCGTCAGTGTTCAGACGGTTTATTTCTTTACAGTCGTTGATGTGTTTTGGATACTTTCTCAGGTCACAGTAATATATTTCACGGTTGTTTGTGATGAATGTCAGGTGATCCCCCACAATGTTTCCTTCTCCGGCATAATTCTGTATTCCTTCAATATTATGCCACTGCCAATTCTTTGAGGAGGCATATTTGAATGATTCTTTTCCAGTTGTTCTGTTTCCGATCTGTATAAGAACCCATTTCTCCCCGGCAAAAGCAGGTCCTGTGAACTCTTCATAAGCTGAGCCACTGTCATAAATGAATTCGTAATAATATTTTTCATCCTTTTTCATGATAGAAACAGTAAAAACTTTATATGTTCCGACATTATCACCCGGCACACGATCATAAACTTCGATAACATATCTGCCTTCATTGAAAGATAAATATCTGTTCTGACCCAATGTCGAGTATTCATCTTTTTCAGGGTCGTATTCTATTGCTCTTCCGGTATGTCCAAAGTCCATTCCTGCAACACCATCACTCATTCCATGTGACCAGATAGTTCCTTCGCTTGCTTTGAACCCTTTAACCGTAAGCCACCTGTCACACTTGCTGTTAAATGATTCAAGGGTTGAGTTTGCTTTCATATCAGGCAGTTTACATGGCCATGGAAAACACTCTCTTTCCAATTCCTGATTTGGGTTTTTCTTTTCCGCTTCAAGATAAACCTGATATTCGCTCCAGTTGTCCCATTCCCAGATATTTCTAACACACTGGGGATCAGTTTCAGTCGGTATGTCACATCCGGGACGGCAGAATGTCGGCTTTTCGTTCTTGTCTTTGAAGGGGAAATTTGTCTTGATCGTGTTTTCGTTGTATCTGAGATCAAGACATGGAACATTGGTGTCAGCATCAGCATCAATATCCGGCTGTTCAGTATCAATTTCAACAGTATCGGGATCTTGAACAGGAGTGTCAATATCTGTAAGTCCTGAATCCTTGTCATTAATGTCAACATCATTTTTCGGCTTATCTGAATTGCAGGCAGCGGTTGTGAAAAAAATTATTAACAAAAAACCATATAGTTTTCTATTTAACATCCACTAACTCTCTGATTTCACATATGCTTTAAGCAGATCCTTAAACGGGACGAATCTCTTTCCGCCTCCGTCAAAAGACCACCTGTACCATTCAAGAAAATTAAGTCGCAGTCCGTGGATGACTCCACCCATTATGCAAAGAGTAATGTTAAGTGTATGTCCAAGCAGAAAAATGACAGGGGCGATTATCATTCCGCCGATTCCAGCATTCCACAGATCGAATGAAAGATTGTTAAATGTCTGGGCAAGAAGTGCTCCCGAAAGTCCGAGAGCAAAAATTCTGATATAACTTAAAATATCACTGAAAAACTGAATTCCGTTGTAAAGGCCGAAAAACGAAGACATGAACATTTTCAACGGGTTAAGTGTCTTTGCCGCAATTGCATATAAAACAACAAGCACTCCTCCGACGATTTTCAATCCGATCAGTCCGCCTGAAGTAAGATGCTGTGCTCCTGCAACACCTTCATATTTGTACCAGAAGAAAAATGACCAGATACCGGCGATCCAAGTCAGATTTATAAGCGGAGTAACATAATCCTTTTCATCAATAAGGGCTCTCAAACCCTTCAATATCAGTGAAATACCGATGTGAACCATTCCTATCATTATTGAAACAAGCATCATCATCTGTGTGTCGTTAGAGTTTATGAACCTGATGCTTTTGAGCAGATCTGTAAAAGGGGCAAGAAAGGTGAATGCCGGAGTATCAAGAGACATCCCGAAAAATCCTCCTGAAATCAGTCCATAGACAGATGTTGCACTGCTTAACACTATGGAAAGATTGATGAATCTCTTTATTGACGGAGATGGTTTCTTCACCTTTATCTTTAGAAACAGCATGAATGCAAGAAGAAGCAGTCCGTATCCGCCGTCAGCCATTATCATTGCAAAGAAAATGGTGAATGCGAAAAACACCCATGAACTCGGGTCCCAGTCTTTGTATGAAGGGGTATCGTAAATATTGACAAGATCTATTCCCAGTTCATCCATAGTTTTCTTTGGATCAATAAGGGTCGGAATTCTTTCATCTTTCTCGGGATCCACAGGTATGATGGTCACTGTTTCGTTCTCAAGTGTCCTTTTGAGCTCTTCAAGATCTTTTAAAGGACACCATGCCTGAAGAAGGAATATCCTGCCGTTGAATTCGTGGACAGATCCTCCTGCCGCTTTGTTGAAATTAACCTTGTTAAGCTCTTCAAGATAATATTTATAAAGATCTTCCTTTCTTGAAGAGATATCAAGAAGCTCCTGAAGTATCTCTACTTCTCTTTTTGCGTGTGATGATATCTCGTTTCTTAATTCTACCGGATCGTTATCGTAATTAACTTCGATACACTGCTTTATCTTTAGAGGTCTTGAGGCAAAGGTCATAAAATATTTCCGCTCGTTGTCGTGAAATATCTCAATTTCAGCAATAGCTTCTTCAATTTTTACCTCATGGGCAACTTTCTGGGCTACATCCCAAAGCTGAATAAAAACATTCCCTTTCTGCTCTATCTCTCTGATATCTTTGATCAGAAAATCGCCCCATGGAGCAATGAAATTCAGTTTGTTCTGGAGCTGAACGGTTTCTTCCCTGCATTTTCTGTGCTCTCTGTCAAGAACGGGTATTCTGTCAACAAGAGTCGCCGGATCACCTTCGCAGTCATTTCTTGTCAGGCCTGTTCTTTCAGCAGCGGCAGCATATCTCTCAACTGTCTTGATCGCCCAGATTATCAGGTCGGCCCTTACTGTTGAAACTTCTCTACCGTCAACGGGAAAAAGCGATCCTTTATACGACTCCACTTCAACAACGCCCGATCTTTGCAGTGCAGAAAGCACTTTTTCCTTATTTTCAGCAGGCCCCACAAGGAGAAGTTTCTGCATTCCTGTTATCACTATACCGCCTCCGCAAACTGCATTTCATCTTTTTTCTTTAATTTCCCTTTTGCTATTTTGGCATTGCATATTGCCGCAACTTCCTGATCTCCTAGAAATATTTTTATTTTTCTTATGTTCTCTCTACACTCCGGTATCATCCTCTTTTCAAACAGATTGACCTTAATGCTCGTCTGTCTGAGCTCTTCGGAAAGAAGTTTCATGCGCTCTCTTATTATTTTGAGCTTCTCCCTTTCGACAACTATCGCTCTGAGCTCTTCATAAGCCCTGTCAACCCATACCGGCTTGATGAAAAAAGAGTATGAGAACGGTTTGAACTTAAGATCTTTGAAAACCCTGACATCAACTCCGGCAATATTTTCAGTGTCTGTAACGATCTCTTCGATCTCAACCATCTGATACACATTTATTGTAAGCTTCTGACTTAAAACCACCGCCCAGTTGGAAACATAATCTTTTCTTCTTTTAATCTCGGCAAGTATTGAAGATTCAATGTTTTTTGTATTCTCCACTTCCGCCTGCAACTGCTGTTTCTTGAGTTGGAGGGTAGGAAGATATTTTGTCAGCTGGGCAAGAAGATTTTTCTGTATTTTAAGCTCAGTTTTATTCAGTTTAATGGCTGACATTACTTATCCCATTTTCCGTACTTTTCAATCCACTTGTTCTTTAAACCCGTTTCGTTCCTGTCAAAACAGCCGGCAAGTATCTGCCAGCCGAGGTTCAATTGCTCTTCAATATCGAGATTTACACGAAGGTCCATCATTTTCTCTTCAAAAAGATATGCATAACTTAAAAGTTTCTTGTCCCATCCGGACAGTCTGAATCCCATCGATTCTCTGTCGCGCGCCTTTTTTGCATCTGCATAAAGCCGGATCATTGCGTTGGCAAGGTCTCCGTGATCCTCTCTTGTAACTTTGCCCATTACCTGCTGTTTCAAACGGCTTAGTGAACCGAAAGGATCGATCCTTCCGCCGTGAAGATAGAACTGACCTTCCGTGATGTAGCCCGTATTATCCGGAACAGGATGGGTTACATCGTTACCCGGCATTGTAGTTACGGCAATGATCGTAATTGAGCCGGAGCTTTCTATGTCGACCGCCTTTTCATATCTTGCGGCAAGATCGCTGTAAAGTGAGCCGGGATAACCCCTGTTTGAAGGGACCATGTCCATTGATATTGAAATTTCCTTTAATGAATCGCTGAATGCCGTCATATCGGTAAGAAGAACCAGAACATCTTTATTCTGAATGGCAAATTTTTCCGCCGCGGCAAGAGCCATATCAGGAACAAGGATGCACTCAACGACAGGGTCTGATGCAAGGTGGATGAACATTGATGTCTTTTCCATCGCGCCTGTTTTTGTAAAATAATCTTTAAAAAACTGATAGTCATCAAACTTCAGACCCATTCCGCCGAGAATGATTATGTCGGCATCAGTCTGGCTTGCAATACGGGCAAGAAGCTCGTTATAAGGTTCCCCCGGGATTGAAAAAATGGGTATTTTCTGGCTGATGACAAGTGCATTGAACATATCGATCATCGGAATGTTCGTTTTGACAAATCTTTTCGGGACAATTCTTTTTGAAGGGTTGAAAGAAGGTCCCCCGATATCAACTTTCTCTTCCATGAGTTCCGGACCGTTATCTATCGGCTCTCCGCTGCCGTTGAAAACTCTGCCTAGCATGCTTTCACCGCATCCGACCTGCATGGGCTTGCCTAAAAATCTTACCTGGTCCCCTGTGCTGACACCTTTTGTGCCAAGATAGACCTGAAGATTAACTCTGTCGTGATCAAAGCTTATTACCTCACCGAGAGTCTCCCTTCCGTCGCTCATTTTTATTCTGGCAAGTTCACCCAGCATGACACCTTCGGCCTTGACCTGAGCGATACTCCCTTTGATCCTTTCTATCCGGTTGTAGGTCTTTACCATATTATTCACCCTCTATCATATTGAGTATCTGTTCCTTTTTGTCTTTATAATTGAATTCATTTTTCGGCGTGTAGTTAAGCTGGATGACTTTATCGGTGAGATCAAGGAAAAAATTTCTTGCCGCTTCCTTGTCGTCAAATTTAAAGTTTCTTTTAAGCACCTTCGAGACGAGATCTATCTGTTCGTTCTGCCTATCCATATCGGTCGCAGTATCAACCGGATCAAAAGCGTTCTGCTGAAGATAGACCGAATCATAGAATTCACCTTTGAGGTAAACTATAATATCATCAATGCTGATTCCTTCCTCTCCGACAACGGACATTTTCTTTCCGATCTCATCACTTTTGAGAACTATGTCCTGCGCAATAGCTATCGTCTTCACCCTTTCCTTTGTTATATCATCACCGTGCTCGGCAAAACGGTCAGTGTACTTTGACCAGCTTATGAGAGGATCGATCGCCGGATATCTTCTCGCATCACTTCTCTGACGGCTCAAACCGAGAAAACATCCTACAACAGAAAGAGTTGCAAGCGTAACGGGTTCTTCAAAGTTTCCGCCTGCGGGACTTACACTGCCGCCGATGGTGAGTGATCCTTCTTCGCCGTTATAAAGTTTTACAACACCAGCTCTTTCATAAAGTTCCGATATTCTTGAAGCAAGATAGGCAGGGAACGCCTCTTCACCCGGAATTTCTTCAAGACGGCCTGACATTTCTCTGAGTGCCTGTGCCCATCTTGAAGTTGAGTCGGCAAGAAGAAGGCAGTCAATACCCATCTGTCTGTAATATTCCGCGATGGTGACACCCATATAGACCGAACTTTCCCTTGCCGCAACAGGCATTGACGATGTATTGCAGATTATGCATGTTCTGTCCATAAGCTTCTTTCCAGTCTGAGGATCATCAAGGTGAGGAAATTCTCTAAGTATTTCAACAACTTCACCTGCCCTTTCACCGCATGCGACTATTATGACTATCTGGGTCTTGGCATATTTTGAGACCTGATGCTGAAGAACCGTTTTTCCTGCTCCGAAAGGACCGGGAGTACAGAATGTCCCCCCTTTTGCCACAGGAAAAGGTCCGTCAATGACCCTCATTGCAGTAACGAGCTGTTCTTTGGGAAGGAGCCGTTCACCGAATCTCAAAGCAAACTTTGCGGGCCAGACCTGTATCATATTGACAGAATGAACCTTACCTTTTTCATCTTCTATCTTTGCTATCTCCTGATCAACGGTAAACTCTCCGCCTGAAGCGATCTCAACAACAATCCCCTTGCCGGGAAAATTGAACGGAACCATTATTTTGTGCTGTATGTTCTCTTCGGGAACCCAGCCGAGAAAATGACTTCTTTCAACCTTGTCGCCGACTTTGGCAATAGGATGCCATTTCCATTTTGTGTCTCTCGGCAATGGATCGAGATAAACTCCTCTGGGAAGGAAATATCCCGATTTTTCAGCAATGTCCTCAAGCGGATTCTGCAAACCGTCAAAAACCCTCTTCAGAAGTCCAGGTCCGAGTTCAACCGAAAGAAGATCATGCTCAAAGACGACTTCATCGTTCAGCCGGACCCCTTTTGTCGGCTCGAAAACCTGCACTTTTGCCTGATTACCGTTGATCTCGATAACTTCACCTTTAAGCGACTGTCCGCCCGTTTTAACAAAAACGACTTCATTCTGTCTGACATTTCCATCAAACTCTACAGTCATCAGATTGCCTTGTGCGGCAACGATCTTTCCTTTTGTCTTTTCAACTTGCAAAACCATTATGAACACTCCTGTCAGTAATTTCCTTCTATTATATTTTCAAGGATCTGAAGTCCTTTTTCATCATTTAGCGAATTCCATCTGTTGCGAACCTGGAAACCGATTATGTAGGAATAAATTATGTGATCTGCAAAAGGGGTCTCCCTGCCCACTTCCTCCATGAGCTCAAATCTTATCCTGTCAAGATCCTTCTCAACCTCTATCGGGTCTCTATCCCGATCAAAAAGAGCAATGACTTCAGCTACTTTCGGAAAATGATTTTTGAGCCCCAGATCCGCATTGTTCCTGTTTTCAAGTATCGTCTGGACAACGAAGGGGTCCCCTTTAAGATTCTTGTCAAGATCAAGGCCTCTTCTCATTATTCTCATTGCGGAAAGAACGGTTCTTATCGTTGTCGCTATACGGCCGTAGTATCTTAAAAATCCGTTCTTCCTTGTCTGCATATATCTAAAGTAATCAATGTAGAGCCCTTCAATGTGGTGAATCCTTTCTTCATCGGTCTTGTATTTGAGAAAGTATTCTATCATGAATTCAGGGTAATTCTCATCCGGACGGTTGATAAAAGGTTCTTCAAGAAAAGATTCAAGCTCTTCCGGTTCGACAACTCTCGCCTTATAATAATCAATCTTACCGTCATCCTTGTTACCTCTGAACTTTTCATCTTTTTCTATGCGGGCTTTCAGAATAAGTTCAAGGTTCTTGACATCATTGAGAAGAAGAATGTCGCTTACTCCGTCCATCAATGGCTCAAGCTGAACCCGGTATTCTTCAATAAACTCCGAAATAGTGCACGGAAGTTCACTGTCCCATGTCAGCTTCGGCAATGCTCCGATCGTGTAGTAATTGAATTTCATCATCGGGACAAAACCTCCGGATCACTTTGAAAAAAGGGCTTCCCGCAGCTCTGGTCTTATGAACTCCGTAAGAAGTTCAACAACAGATTCCTCGGAAAAATCATATTTCAGCACGCCGTTCCCTGACACTATCGAAAATCCGGAAGGGATGGTTTCGTCCGAAAGTTTTATGCCGGCAGCACCTTTTAAAGAAACCTGCTCCTGCACATAAGATGACAGTGTTTTCTTAAGCTCATCGCTCAGAACGATCGCAAAAGCACCTTTATCTGAATAATGTTTAACAACACCGGCAACCAGCTCCTTTATGACATGCTCGCTCTTTAACGAATCTTTCACCGGTTTGTCGACTGTAAAGGAAAGAACCTCTTTTTCAAGAGCCATTTTCAGTTTATCGACCGACTGTTTTGCCGCGATCTTTAGAGCTGAATCTGTATTATGTTTCAATGCATCCGATTCTTTTTTCGCTTTCGCCAGCATATCTTCCGCCTGTTTTCTGGCATCTGCGATTATTTTTGCCGATTCTTCTTTTGCAGAAGCGATAATGCTCTCCTTTTCCTTTTCGGCAGGATCAAGAACAGATGATTTCAAATAATCTGAAATATCCTTTATTTTTGAGTCAAGCGAACTGATCTTTACGGATTGGGCATCACTCATTCGGTCTCTCCATCACCAATTATATTAAAGTAACAACAAACCTTGCTATCTTATAAACCACACACAAAAAGTCAACTTGATTCCAAAATTTTTTATCACAAAAACCCGACCCTGTCAAGACATTTAAAAACCTTACCAGAGAGTCAATCGTCGAGACATTAAGAATCTTACTTAACTTCATTTTACCGCCCTTGCTTTGTTTTTAAGGTTTATGGAATAAGTTAATGTTTTGATTTTATTAGCCAGATCTTCAATTTCGACTGAGAGTTGGAACGGATTTGTTCTTTTTCTAAGGATAAGGAGTTCTTCAACTTTATCAGGCAAAGGTTTGTTTTTTGAAATGTAGAAATCATTCAATCTGTCAAGTGGAGACTTTGGCGGCTCATATTTTCTCTTTAATTTTGATCCGATCCTTGTTTTTGAAATCAGTTTGACACAGGGCTGGAAGAGATTCATCATGATTCTGAGCTTTTCTCTGTAAAGATTCATCATCAGGACATAGTGATCATCTGTATCGAATCTTGAATAACCCATGATTCTCCTGATGTGTGTCCAGTTCTTCTGTTCAATGTGAGCGTTATCGTCCTTTTTGTACGGTCTTCCCCGTGTGAACTGGATACCGGTTTTATTACAGTATCTGAAAAGGTGATGGTTTATAAATTCAGAGCCGTTGTCCGTATCTATTCCGAGAATTTCAAAAGGAACTGCTTTTCTGATTTTCTTTATTCCGTTCAGAGTTTCTTTTTCGCCTTTACCGATCAGAGGACAGCTTTCCACCCAGCCTGTCAGTATGTCCGTCATATTAAGCGAATAAATAAATTCGCCAGATGCGTTTTCTCCTGAATGAGACACAAGATCAACTTCCATATATCCCGGCTCATCCACATCCCAGCTGTCGGTTTTTATGGGAATATGATGTTTAAGGAGCGTGCCGGGTTTAGTTCTTCCGTACATCTTGCGGGAAAGTTTCTTCTTTTTCTCTTTAAGCCGCCTGTCTATCTGTCTTGAACTTATAGACAGAACCTCCTCTTCCAGCTCCGGCGTTATCCATGGCAGCTGCTCCTTCAGCCAGGGAAGCCATATCGGCAGCATCGTTTTCAACCTTTCAGACCAAGGGTAGTCTGCCGCCTCCCATGTTTTTTCTATGATGATCAGTGATTCTTTCGAATATTTCTTCTTCCTTTTTGATCTGATCTCACGGATATTACCGTAATTCTTTAAAAGACTGATTGCATATTTTCTGTGATATTTTGTTATCTCACATAATGTATCCAGAATCCTCCCTTTCTCTTTCCGGTCTGCATTCTGGTAAAGTCCATTTAGCTCTTTCATCGCATTTGCCGCCCGTTTCCCTTCCATTTTATCCTCCGAACTTCTTTCGTTTGTTCGGTAAGATTTTACATGGCGTGACATATTTGTCTTCGGTAAGATTTTAGATGGCTTGATACG
>Ga0209717_1003158_pt1 | contig 14712 bp, 10 predicted proteins | sample AD_UKC048_MetaG_FD_184418 | JGI IMG/M metagenome (GOLD analysis project Ga0209717, IMG submission 184418) | Active sludge microbial communities of municipal wastewater-treating anaerobic digesters from USA - AD_UKC048_MetaG (SPAdes) (version 2) | ecosystem: Engineered > Bioreactor > Anaerobic >... | reverse complement strand
TGCTGCTGAGCACGCGCAGCAACGGCAAAATGTACCCGCTTTACCCTTTCGTCACGCAATTCAATTCCGTGGTGGCTGCGCTCCGTACCGGCGATCGAATGATCATGTATGACGCCACAAATCCTTTCCTGCCTCCCGATCAACTCAACGATGCCCATTATCACGGCGATGCCTGGGTCATGGACGTCGAAAAGCCGGAATGGCTCAAAATCATGGCGCCGGAAGCCGCGCAAAACTGGTATGGTAAAATGCAGTTGAGCGAAACCGGTGAAATAGCAGGTACCTTTCAGGTGCAAACCACCAATAATTTCGCTACGAACTGGCGCACGGCGCTGCGGGGCGTGAAACCAGTCAGTTTTATCCGGAAAAACTTTGCCACGCAATTTTCCGATATTCAACTTGACTCGATCCAGTTTACCGATGCAGAGACGCCAGAAAAGCCCTTGAGCGTAAAATTCGACTGCCGCGTGCCGGGCGCCGCATCGGTGGTCAATGACTTTATTTATTGCCAGCCCATTGTCGATTTTGTGTTTGCGGAAAGCCCGTTCAAGTCGCTGACCAGAGATTTTCCGGTGGAATTTCTCACGCCGTTCAGGGCGCAATACGTGGCGGATCTTGTTTTTCCGCCCGGCTATACCCTGGAAGAACTCCCGGCGCCTGCCCGGGTAAATTTGCCTAATAATGGCGGCAAAATGACCTTTAACTGCTCTAAAAACGCCACGGGCATTCAGGTAATCCTGAAAATGAATATTGCCAAAACCAGTTTCGGTCCCGAAGAATACAGCGCACTCCGGCAGTTTTATGAAATCGTGGCGGAAAAAACGCAGGTACAACTGGCACTCAAAAAAACGTAAACCCTCTCCCGAAAAAATTCCCATGCGACTTTTATCCCTGATCGTGCTGCTTTGCACGCTGCTGCGCCAGATGTCTGCGCAATCCGATTACGCCGCTACCGGCATCCCGGCCGAATATTTTAAAAATGCCCATACGGTCATACGTAGCCGGGAACTGACATTTACGGTCACACAACCCGACGAAGCCGAAACCGAAGAACGGATCGTGATGACCATTTTGAACAAGGAAGGCGCGTCCAGCGCCAGCTGGTATGAGTATGAAAGCGAGTTTGAAAAAGTAAAATCGCTCAAAGGCGCGGTGTACGACGGCGAGGGCAATCTGGTGAAAGAGAGCCGCAAACAGGATATTCAGGAGCAGGAAAGTTTTACGGATTACGAATTCAGTAGCTCCCGGAATAAATTTCTGAAAATGGAATACGGGCAATACCCGTATACCGTTGAATTCCAGGTGCGCAAGACCATCAAGGGTTTCTTCCGGGTCGACGATTTTGTTGTACAGCGCCTGGGCCAGTCCGTCCTGAAAAGTACTTTTTCGGTAGTAGCGCCTTCCGGATATTCTTTCAAATGGAAAGGCATTCGTTCGGATGTGCAACCGGTTGTCCAGGAGTCAGGCGGCACCAAAACCACCACCTGGAAATTTGCCAACCTGCCCGCAGTGCCCGAGGAGCCTTATCATCCCTATTTCAATAATGAATATGCGATGATCAAAATCGCGCCCGTTCGCGTCAGCATCGACGGCCGGGAGGGGGATTTCAGCGACTGGAAGCAAATGGGCGCTTTTTTTTATGCCCTGAACAAGGACCGCGACTTGCTTTCTGCGGAAATGCAGGCAACGGTATTACAAATGGTAAAGGACAAAAAAACGACCCGCGAAAAGATCGATGCCATTTACCGGTACCTGGAACAAAACCACCGCTACGTCAGCATCCAGATCGGCATCGGCGGCTGGCAAACACTGGAAGCCGGATTCGTGGAAAAGAAAAAATACGGCGATTGCAAGGCCCTCAGCAATTATATGCACGCCATGCTGAAAGTGGCCGGCATCGAATCCTGGGTAGCCATCATTTATGCAGGAAGTAACAACCTCCCCGAATGGTATGATGAAGCGCCCATCCCTTATGCCAATCACGCCATTTTATACGTCCCCGGTGAGGACCTTTGGCTGGAATGTACCAGCAATACCGTGCCGAGCGGTTATCTGGGCGATTTTACATCAGGCCGAAAAGCACTCCTCCTGACGCCCCAGGACGGAAAAATCCTGAGCACACCCACACAAACCGCAGCCGATAACCTGAAGAACAGCCATATCTCCATTGGTCTGGATGAAATGGGCATAGCGGAAGTACAAGGCGACGTGTTGTACACCGGCGATCTGCACGAACCCTACCGGCAGTTGATTGCCCATAAAAAACAAGCGGATGTTGAAAAAATATTTGTCGAACGCGCCGAGTTCCCCATAGCGCAATTGCTGGCACTGAAGATAGAATCGTCCGAATCCATTCCGCAGGCGAATCTGCATTACAGCGTTAAAATCAACAACCTGGTGACGAAATCCGGCAAGCGCATGTTCGTACCCGTCAGCAAAATCAATCCGTTCAAACGTTCGCTACCCGCCAATGACAAGCGGGTGCTCGACTTGAAATTACGCGACGTATATGCCTGGAAAGATACCGTCGATATTGAATTGCCGCCGGGTTACACGCTGGAAAACATGCCTTCCGGCAAACACATTCAGTCCGAATTCGGATTGTTCGACATGCAGGCCGTTCAGCAGGAAAACCGGATACGTATTATTCGTCAAGTCGAAATACAACCGGTTTCCGTATCTGCGGCCCGCTACAACGAGGTGCGGCAGTTTTATCAGGAAATGACCCGGGCCGACGGGGCGCAAATTGTGCTCGTCAAGACGTAAAACAGTGCGAAGCCGTCAGTACGAAGTGCGAAGTCTTAGGTACTCGAGTGAATATGGACTTCGCACTTCGTACTTCGCACTGACGACTTATTTTCTCTGCCTGTCTTTCATCAGCATAGGGTCCTTTGCGATTGCCTGCTGCCGCAATTGTTCTCCTTTCGCCAAATCGCCGGAAGCAGAATAGGCCTGTCCGAGATCGAACATATAGATGGGCACATCGGGTGCCAGTTGCACCGCTTTTGTAAACCACTCGATTGCGCCGGCGTTGTCGCCCTGCATGCCGTGTGAAACACCGATCAGGCGGGCTGTTTCGGCATCTTTAGGGTTGAATTGCCACGATTCCTGAAGATATTGGTACGCCAGCGGGATATTGCCCCTTTGTTCGCCCTGGTAGCGGCCGCCGTCGCGCAGTGCGAGCGCGAGGTAGGTTTTCCAGCGCGGGTCACTGGAAGACAGTTCCACCGCCCTGCGATAATCGGCAATGGATTCGTCGTACAGTTTGAGGTAATAATGTGCGCCGCCGCGGCTCACGTAGGCGTCGCTGTAGTTGGGATACAACTGGATGGCACGGTTGAGGTGCGAAAGAGCCTGGTTGCAAAGTTCGTTCCGGCGCACTTCGTTCTTTTCCTTGCTGGCTTTGTCGAACAGTACGCCACCGCAGGCGTTCTGGATTTTCGCACTGTTTTTGGAAACTTTTACGTCCGTGAAAAAGAGTTTTTCATTGGACTCCCATGCCGGGTTCCGGGTAATGGTTTTGACGGAAAACAGCAGCATAATTACCCCGAATACGCCGAGCAGCACATTCAGGTTGTTCATTTTTGACCGGAAATAATACAGCAGCGAAGCCAGCACCATACAAAAACCGACGGAAGGCATGAAGGCAAAACGCTCACCCATATTGGTGCCTACCGGAAAAACGAAATTCGATACGATACTCAGTGTCAGCAGGTAATACAGAATGCCGAAGCGAAGCGGATCGCGTTTGGCGATGCCGGAAACGGCGTACCAGGCCATGCCGAAATACAAAACCACACTGAAAAGAACTGCCGCGTTACCGAACGTCATAATGTCGATCACCCGCGGGTAGTAGTCGTGCGTGAGCGAATACGGCACGAAAAGCAATTGCACGTATTTCCAGAGCGTGTAAAAGATCGTGGCCAGTTTTTCGGCTCCTGTGAACGGCACCCATTGCGTACCCTGGATTTTCAGGTACGGGTTGTTCATCAGTTCCATGGGGGCGCCGCCGAATTTCCAGTGCAGAATAGCGCCGCGAATAAAAAAGAAGGCCAGAAAACTGACAAACACCGGCGTCATGTTTTTTACAATCGCACTTGCGGAAGCGCTGCGGAATACCCACAATGCCAGCGGAATGACCGCCACAAAAGTCACCGCATTTTCTTTCGACAGGCAGGCCAGGAAAAAGATCACCGCCGCAAGGATATTCCATTTTCTTTTCCCCGTATCGTAGGCTTTCACCGTGAAATACAAGGTTGCCAGGCTGCCCAGCAGCGTCACAATCTCGTCGCAACCCTTGATGTTGTCTACGACTTCCGTGTGAATCGGATGCGCCGCAAAAAGCAGCGCCGCCAGCCAGGAAAACAAAGCCGCATAATCGCCTCCGCGTGGCCCCAGCAAGAGCAGCAGTGTGCGGTACAGCACCACGCAGGTGGCGGCAAACAACAAAATTGTCAGCAGGTGAAAAATAAAAGGACTGGCTCCGGCCACCTGGTATACCATGGCAAACAATACCAGCGTCATGGGGCGGTAGCGCCCGCCCGACACCAGTGTTTCCTTGCCTTCCACCTTGAAAAATCCGAAAAAGGTTTCCTTGGACAAAATGCCCGGAATACCTTCCACGCCCTTGGAAGTGTACATGTTGTCGGTGATGACAATCGCATCGTCGAGCACAAAACCGTGCGTCAGCGTGTTGGCGTACAACAAAAAGGAAAAGGCGAAAATTAAACCGCTTTGTAAAAGCGTGTTCCGGAAAAAGTCCGGGAGGGCTGCAAGTGCCGGTGCTGTGGCAGCGCCGGTGCTGCGCGAGGGTACTGGTTTACGCTGTTTGGACATGCCGAATCAGTCGGTTTAGAAATTTGACCCGCGAAAGAACGAAAAAAGGATGATAAAATGTTGATGAGGGTTTATAAGGGTTGATGTTCAGCCACTCGAAAAATGAGAGTTTTCAAGTTATTCGAGCGGAAAAATATCAACCCTTATCAACCCTTATAAACCCTCATCAACATTTATAAACCCTCATCAACCTTCAACGTTTGCGCCGATTTCCGGAACGCCTTGTAAGCTCCTTTCCCGAACTTCGAACCGTTGAACACCATCGATGGCGCGCGCTCTTTTTGTACGTCTTCCGGCAGTTGTATAAAATCGGAACACGCTACGGAGCAGCAGCCGTGGAATTGTTCCGCGCAGGTATCGCATTGAATAAAAAGAATGTGGCAATGGCTGTTGGCGCAGTTCACGTGCGTATCGGCAGGCACGCCGCACTGGTGGCAGTGGGCAATGACGTCGGGACTGATCCGTTCGCCCAGCCGCTCGTCGAACACGAAATTTTTGCCTACAAACTTGTTTTCCAGTCCTTTGGCCTTCACCTGCCGGTCGTATTCGATGATGCCGCCTTCCAGTTGGAATACGTTTTCGAAGCCGCGGTATTTCATATACGCGCTGGCTTTTTCGCAGCGGATTCCGCCGGTGCAGTACATCAGAATGTTTTTGTCGCGGGCATCGGCCAGTAAATCTGCCACGTAGGGCAATTCGTCGCGGAACGTAGCCACGTCGGGCGTGATGGCATTTTCAAAATGACCCACCTCGCTTTCGTAGTGGTTGCGCATGTCGACTACAACTGTGTCGGGGTCGTTGGTCAATTTGTTCCAGGCGGCCGCGTCGAGATGGGTTCCGGTGCGGGCCGGATCGAAACCGGGATCGTCGATACCATCGGCCACGATTTTTTCGCGGACTTTGATCGTGAGGGTAAAAAACGATTTGCCGTCGGCTTCCACCGCGATGTTGAGTCGCAGGTTTTGAAACATGTCGTAGCCATCCATCACGCTGCGGAAGGCCTCGAAATTCTCCTGAGGAACGGAAAGTTGTGCATTCACCCCTTCCTGCGCCACGTATATGCGGCCCAGCACCCCGATTTCCTGGTATTGCCGGAACAACTGGTCGCGGAACGCCTTCGGATCCTCGATGCGGGCGTATTTATAATAGGAAAGTGTCACGCGCTGCTCGTCGCTCTGGCGCATACGTTCCTTCAGTTCGCGGCGGTTCACCCGGTTATGCAGGGCCCGCTGCGGCGTTTTTTTTGTGGTACTTTCCATGGTTTTTACAAATCCATTAAAAGGGAAATCGGGTCTTCGATGAGGTTTTTGACTTTAACCAGGAAGGTAACCGAGGTGGAACCGTCGATGACGCGGTGGTCGTAACTCAGCGCCAGGTACATCATGGGGCGAATCACGACTTGTCCATCCACCGCAATCGGGCGGTCCTTGATGGCATGCATGCCGAGGATAGCGCTTTGCGGCTCGTTGATAATCGGAGTGCTCATGAGGCTGCCGAATACGCCGCCGTTGGTGATGGTGAACGTACCGCCGCTCATTTCTTCGAGCGACAATTTTCCATCGCGCGCTTTCACGGCCAGTTCTTTCAGTTTTACTTCGACGTCGGCAAAACCGAGGCTTTCCACGTTGCGGATAGGTGGCACCACCAGGCCGTTTGGCGTGGAAATGGCGAAACTGATGTCCGCATAATCGTGGTAAACGATGTCGTCGCCATCGATGAACGCGTTCACGTCGGGCATTTCAAGCAGCACTTTCGCGCAGGCTTTCGCAAATACCGACATGAAACCGAGTTTGATACCGTATTTTTTGACAAATGCTTCCTGGTATTTTTCGCGCAGGGCCATCAGTGCGCTCATGTCCACCTCGTTGAAAGTGGTGAGCATGGCGGTGTTGTTTTTGGCGCTCACCAGTCGTTTGGCGATGGTGCGGCGCATACGCGTCATTTTCTGCCGGTTATCGGTGCGGGCGAAAGCGGTATGCGGCTTCGGCGCAGGTGTTGCCGGCGCTGTAGGCTGCGTTGCCGGTGCCGTTGGGGCCGGCGCGGCTGGTTTATTTTCCACAGCTTTTTGCGCGTCGTCCTTGGTAATACGGCCGTCGCGGCCTGTGCCAGAAACGGCGCCGGGATCGACACTGCCTTCCGCCAGAATTTTTGCGGCGGCGGGCGATGGCGTACCGGTCGCGTAGGTTTGCTGCTGTGTGGCCGGTTCCGGTGCTTTTGCAGCGGGTTGGGTTGTGGGTTCTGCTGCCGGTGCTTCGGCCGGTTTTGCCGGTGCGCTGCTGCCGCTTCCTGCTGCTGCATCGGTATCTATTTTAGCAAAAAGAGCACCTACGGGCAGGTCTTCCCCTTCCTTGGCCACCCAGATCAGTTTGCCTGCGGAATCGGCGGAAAGTTCCTGGTTCGCTTTTTCGGTTTCAATTTCGCACAGCGGCTCGTCCATGGCCACGACCGAACCGTCGGGTTTGAGCCATTTGGAAAAGGTAACGCTGGATATGGATTCACCCAGATTCGGGATTTTAAGTTCGATTACGGGCATTGCTGGTGGTGGATGGTGAGGAAATGAGGGTTGTTAAAGGGTTGATGAGGGTTGATAAGGTTGATGAGGGTTGATATTCAGCCGCTCGAATAACATGAAAACTCTCTTTTTTCGAGCGGCTGAATATCAACCCTCATCAACCTTATCAACCCTCATCAACCTCCCTATAACATCCCGCAAAATTAGAAGTTTTAACCCGGATAACCATCTAATACTTTTCTTCTTTAAATCATTGATTTACTTCATTTCCGCTACATTCGCAGATGATTTGCCCCCATTGATCCTAAAAGAGATGTATGGAGTGCATGCTCCTCCGCACATTCGTCCCGTTCAAGGAAATCCGGCAAAGCATGTACAACACTATTTGCCCGTGTTTTTCCCAATGCCTGCGTTTCCACACTGATAACAAATAACTGATAACCAATAACTAACAATGAGCAGCGGTTTTGTTCTCCTGATTATCCTCATCATCACCGGCGTCATCCTCGCCGGGCTTTACAACAGACTGGTAAAGCTTCGCAATGGCGCTGAAGAAGCCTTCAAATCCATCGATATTTTCCTCAAACAGCGCTACGATCTGATTCCCAACCTGGTGAACACCATCAAGGGTTACACGCAGTACGAAAGTAGCACGCTCGAAAAAATCGTGCAATTGCGCAGTCAGGCCATGTCGGCCAACGGAACCGACGGCGGTGCTGCGGAAAATGCTTTGTCCGGCGCACTGAAATCGGTGTTCGCCCTGGCGGAGAATTACCCCGACCTGAAAGCCAACCAGGAATTCCTGAATTTGCAACAAACCCTCACCGGACTGGAAGAAAGTATCCAGCGCGCCCGCCGTTACTACAACGCTTCGGTGCGCGACCTCAACAACTCCGTCGAAACGTTCCCAAGTAATATTTTTGCCGGCATGTTCGGTTTCCATAAAATGGACTACTTCGAAGTGGACGAAGCCGAAACACAAAACGTGAAAGTTCAATTTTGAGCGCCATGCTGAAACGCGGTTTGTTTTTGCTGCTGTTCTGCTGGGCGGCGGCTGTGCCCCTACGGGCGGAGTATTTTACGATCACGAATTATTCCGTGCGGGTCGTGTTCACGGAAGAAGGGTACGCCGATTTCGATGAAACCATCGAGGTACTGTTTTCCGAACCGCGCCACGGTATTTTCAGAAATATCCCTCTGAAAAGCGAAGTGAACGGTACCACGGTGACGCGTATTATCCGCGACATCGAAGTGCAGGGCTTCAAATTCAGCCAGTCTAAAGAAGGCAATAACCTGGTGCTGAAAATCGGCGACGCCGACAAATACGTGGAAGGCCGGCAGGTATACCACATCACGTACAGGGTATTGAATCCGCTGAATTTTTTTGAAGACCACAGCGAATTTTACTGGGATCTGCTGGGTACTTCCTGGCCGGTGGTAACGGAATCATTTGTTTTTGATGTACAACTCCCGTCCCGTATTTCCCTGACCGACAACGATGTACGGTGCTACACGGGGCCGCGTGGCTCTACTGCCCAGGGGGCCGTATTGCAGGTCGCGTCCAATAGAATCGGCGGCCGGGCCAATGACAAACTCATGCCCGAATCAGGTGTGACGCTGGCGATCCGCATGCCGAAAGAAGCGTTCCAGCCCATGACCGACTGGGAATATCTGCGGGCAAAACATGGACTTCTGCTGGCGCCGATTCTTTTCCTGTTATCGGGCCTGCTGGCGGTTTACATGGCCCGCAACCGGAAGCAGCCGGTTATGACCGAGTATTTTCCGCCGGACGGACTTTCGCCGGTCATCGCGGGCGGTTTCGTGGATCATAGCGTGGATAACAACGACGTGCTCAGCCTCATCCCGCACCTGGCCAACAAAGGCTACCTGCGGATGGAAATGGAGAAAAAAAGCGGCCTTTTCGGCAAAGACAAGGTGCGGTTTTTCAAGTTGAAAGAAGCGGGCGATGACCTGATGGATTTTGAAAAGCAGTTTTTCGATGCGCTTTTTTCCACGGGCGATCAGGTGGAACTGGCCGACCTGAAAGACAAATTTTACGTGCACCTGAATTCCGTCCGGGCCAGTGTACAAGCCTGGATACAAAGCCAGGGCTGGTACGAGGCGGATCAGAGAACGCTGGGATGCACGGTATCGATCGCGGCACTCGCAGCGATAATCTGGGGCGGTTACGCGGTGTTCGGGCAGGAAAATCTGGATGGTATCGCGCTGATAGTAGTTGGTTTTGTCCTGTTTTACCTGGCCGGCCGCTTCAATAAGCGCACCGTTAACGGCAATGAAACCTACCAGAAACTCGAAGGTTTCCGGCAGTTTGTCAAAAAAGCCGAGCGCCCGGTCATCGAGCGCCTGCTGAAAGACGATCCGACGTATTACGATAAAACGATGCCGTATGCGCTGGCGTTCGGCTACCTGGCCAGCTGGAACAAACAATTTGACGGACTGCTTTCGCAACCGCCCGGCTGGTACCATGGCGTGGGCTACGGCACCGGCAATTTCAACGACGGCTGGAGTAGTTTCGCTACGAGTTTTCCCGACGAGGTAGACAATATCGGTTCGGTGTTCAGTTCGGCGCCGAGCAGCAGTTCTTCGGGCGGCGGGGGCGGTGGTAGCAGTGGTGGTGGTAGCGGCGGCGGCGGCGGGGGGAGCTGGTAGGATGTCTAATATACTTATTTAATTATATTGGTTATTGGCCTTCAAGCGCAAAATGTATATTTATACCATCATAATATGCAATTAACTGTGGAAGAGTCATTGTTTTAATATTTAATTCTTTGCAGATTGCAGGAATTTTTTTAAATAATTTATTATCATTACTAATTTCTGTTTCTTCTGTTACTAATATTACTTCATCTGTGTTCTTTGCATTTAAACAAAAAATAATTAATTTCATATCAGCATCATTCAAAAAAATATTTTTCTGATTTTCATATTCGACGGCAGTTAATTTTCTTTGATTTTTAACAACCATATTGACGAAATTGCTATCAATCATCCTGAGGAACTTTGCTGGGGATGGCGCGATCATTGATTCAGTATTATAAGGGGTTTTCGCATCTTTAAGGAATACCTTGTCACCCAAAAAGTCAAGGCTCTTAATAACAAGGCCACTTGAGTTATATTTACACTGGTCGAAAACTTTATCGATAATAATTAACTCTCCTTGTATAATTTTATCTTTAATAAAGGTAGTTAAAATGGATTTATTATCAAATGGTAAATAGTAACGAACCAACGATAATAATGAGTTAGTGTCAATTGCTACTTTCATCCTAAATATACGTACAGTTTATCAGGTGAAATGTTTAAAGATTTACATACATCAAATTCATTAATTAGACCTTCATAAAATGCTGTTTGGATGGTTGAAATTAGTAATGGAGAGTTTATAGGTTTAGGAGTTGACCCACCCTGTTTTATACCTTGAAGCCGTTCTAGTTCTCTTTTCTTTTTTTCCTCTTCTTGTATTTCTCTAAATCGTTCCTCTTCCGCTGTTTTTATCTTATTATAGTTGGTGATAGAAATTTTATTTTGAAATAAGAGCCTCGTATATAAAGCAATCTGGCTCAAATGTGTGTTTTCAGAAATATATCTAATAATTTTAGAGTGATAATCATTGGTAGAGTCTACTATATTAATTTTTTCCATTAAATTGTCAAAGTCACCTGCTAAAAAAAAGTATGCAAAATCATTGCACCATTTTTCTACTGCGCTTAAATTCGAACTAGCCAAGTTTACGACATCAAGTTGCTCAATTTCTTCTTCGTTGAGAAGAAAATGCCCCAATTCATGTATAAGCGTAAAAATTTCTCTTCTAAATGATGTTTGTTGTCTTTTAAGAACGACAACGTTAGGATTAAGAAAAAAGCCATCAATATTGGCTTTTTCTATTTTATTCCATGTTTCTATAAATTCGAAAACAAGTATGTTGTTTTCTGCAAATTTGCCAATTAAAGCCTTGAGGAATCCTCTTTTATCAGCATCAAAAGTAGGATAAAAGTCTTTTCGAAGTAAGTTTGCAATATCGCGGGGGGGATCGCTGAGCCTGTAAACAGGCAAAGTCCTGTTTAAATTAATATCTGCAAGTTTCGCTAATGCAGAAAGAGAGATTTTAAGTTCTTCAAATTGATTTACTATTTTTTTAGCACCAATATTTAAATCTGTTCCAAATTTATTTTTTCTAAAAAAAATACTTGCATCTTGTGAAACTTCTGGAGATTTAGGATCGAGGTAAAAATGAAGACCCTTATTAAATACTTTATCGACGCGTTTTAAATGGCTTAAATTTATTTTATCGCTAAATATTTGATCAAGTGTAATTGGCTTTGCTAAACTTGGTTTGACTTCGTTGATATAAGACAATAAGTCTCTTTCCGACATTTTATACAATGACAGAAGATACCTAAGGCGCGATATGTTTTGTTCTACTTTCAAAAAATCTAGTTTTGTACTACATCATAAAGTTCTTTGTACTTATACGCAAGCACAAGTAAAACGAAATCTTAAAGTCCGGCAATATGCAACAGTTACTTCTTTTGTCAAAATTTTTTCTATGATTTATTTCCGCCCCAGCAACATCACATAAAACCACGCCCCTTCCTGCAACGCCTCGTACTGTCGGATACAAGCTCGCACATTCTGTAACCGCACCTTATTGACGATACGCAAGAATAACAGCACTTTTCCAATGGGCAGCCATTTCCGGCACAAATCGTGCAGATTCCGCAGGGAAGTGCGCACGTTTTTGGTGATATCTTTTATTTCAAAAGATTGAAATCCAACAGATTGTAAATAATCGGCGTGTTCTTCGCGCGTATCCAGATCCGGAATGGCCCAGGCGCGCAGCCAGCCTTCCAGCAGCGTTTCACCCAGCGGGCTCACCGGGCGGGCGGTACGCATGTAATCGGCCACCACGAGCCGGCCGCCGGGCTTGAGCACCCGGAATGCTTCCTGGTAAAAATCCAGTTTCCGGTCGGCATGGCACTGGCTTTCGCAGGCCCACACCACGTCGAAAGACGCGTCGGGGAAAGGCAGTGCACAAAAATCGGCCTCTAAAAATTCGGTGTTCGTAGAATTGCGTTTCCGGGCATTTTTCCGGCAATCTTCCAAATGACTGGCCACGATGCTGATACCTGTGACGTGCGCCTGCCGGTTTTCTTCGAGCCAGAAACAGGCGCTTCCCATGCCGCAGCCGGCGTCGAGCACGCGTTCGCCGGGTTTCACGTCCGCCAGATCGGCCAGCGCGCGGTTCATGTTGTTCAGTGCCGCCCGGTGCTTGTCGGCATGCTCGTCGTAGTACCCGAAGTGCATAGCGACATTCTCCGGATGGTTCCAGATGGTGCGGTAATCGAACCGGGTGTCGTTGTAGTAGGTTTTTACGTCGGGAAACATGCCTGATTAGAAGTGAGAAATGAGAGGTGAGAAGTGAGAGTCCGTAGCGTACACCGCTTCGCTTTCGGTTTAATTCCAAGGATCACATGGGCGAAGCGGTGTACGCTACGAACTCTCACTCTCTCACCCTCTCACTTTTCTCACCCTCTCACCCTCTTTTAAGCGGCTTTCAGCCTTCCCAATTGCGAGCGTTCCAGTTTTTCCTGCGCATACGCCCGGTCGACCACAAATTTTTTCTTGGCGTCTTTCGCTCCGGCTTTTATGCCGGTAGGCAATTCGAACATGGCATCCGTCAGAATGGCTTCGCAGAGCGAGCGCAGGCCACGGGCGCCGAGTTTGTAATCGAGCGCTTTTTCGGCGATAAACTCGACGGCATCGGGTTCGAGCACCAGTTCGATGCCTTCGTAGGCGAACAGTTTTTCATACTGGCGCAGCAGGGCATTGCGCGGCTCGGTGAGGATGCGGCGCAGCGCCTCGATGTCGAGCGGCTCCAGGTGTACGACGATGGGCAGACGGCCGACCAGTTCGGGAATGAGGCCGAAGTTTTTGACGTCCTGGTGCGTGATGTATTGCAGCAGGTTTTCCTTGTCGACCCGCTCGATCTTTTTGGTGTTGTAACCGATCACCTGGGTATTTACCCGGCGGGCGATAATTTTTTCGATGCCGTCGAATGCGCCGCCGCAGATGAACAGGATGTTCTGGGTATTTACTTTCACCAGTTTCTGTTCGGGGTGCTTGCGGCCGCCCTGGGGAGGCACCTGCACTTCGGCGCCTTCGAGCATTTTCAGCATACCCTGTTGCACGCCTTCGCCGGATACGTCGCGGGTGATGGAGGGGTTGTCCTGCTTGCGGGCAATTTTATCGATCTCGTCGATGTATACGATGCCGCGTTCGGCCGCTTCCACGTCGTAGTCGCATACCTGGAGCAGGCGGGAAAGGATACTTTCCACATCTTCGCCCACGTAACCGGCTTCGGTAAATACCGTTGCGTCGACGATGGTAAACGGCACGTTGAGCAGTTTGGCGATGCTTTTGGCCATCAGGGTTTTGCCGGTACCGGTCTGGCCGACGAACAGAACATTGGATTTTTCAATTTCCACGTCGTCGGTAGCCGTTTTAGCGGCCTGCTGCAGGCGTTTGTAGTGGTTGTAAACGGCTACGGACAATACCTTTTTAGCGGCGTCCTGCCCGATTACGTATTGGTCGAGGAAAGTTTTTAGATCCCGCGGCGGAATCAGGTGGATTGGGCCGCTGTATTTCTGGCTTTTGGGCGAGGAGTCATCGGCCCGGTCGGGATTGACGCCTGCCTTGCGCAGTTCCTGATCGATGATTTCCTGGGCTTTTTCGGTGCATAATTCGCAGATCTGGCCATCCATTCCGGACACCAGAATCATGACTTCCTGTTCGCTGCGGCCGCAGAACGAGCAGCGATGTTGGGTAGGTTTACCGCGCTTGATCATATCTTGATTTTCGAAAAAGTCGCCTGAAGCGACGAATGAAGGGTTCGGGGTTCGTAAAGAAATGCAAAGGTACGTTATATAAAAAAAACTCCCGTAGAAACGCGCTTGTTTCTACGGGAGATATACAGAAGTGTCTCTGAAAGACCGTTTATGCGCAGTTAGCCAACTTTTCACTCAACTAACCTGGCTCCAGCGACTTCGCACGGACGACTTCGCACTTCGCACTACCTTCAGTCTTTTTTGTCTTTTTTCGGATTCGTGCGATCCAGCACTTCATCTACCAAGCCGTAAGCCGTGGCTTCCGCAGCGCTCATCCAGTTATCGCGGTCGCAGTCTTCCTCGATCCGCTCGTATGGCTGTCCGGTGTGGTGCGTCAGGATGTCGTACAGGGATTTCTGCATTTTCTTGATCAGTTTGTACGAGATCTCGATATCGGAAACCTGGCCCTGTGCGCCGCCCATCGGCTGGTGAATCATTACATGGCTGTGGAACAGCGCG
>Ga0209717_1003157_pt1 | contig 14715 bp, 17 predicted proteins | sample AD_UKC048_MetaG_FD_184418 | JGI IMG/M metagenome (GOLD analysis project Ga0209717, IMG submission 184418) | Active sludge microbial communities of municipal wastewater-treating anaerobic digesters from USA - AD_UKC048_MetaG (SPAdes) (version 2) | ecosystem: Engineered > Bioreactor > Anaerobic >... | reverse complement strand
GAAACAGTTGTCGTTGCATCAAATCCTTCACCAGTAATGATAACTTCATCGCCTTCATAGCCAGCACTTGGGCTGACTGAAATAACTTGTAAACTCATACTGAAAAGTGATGAACATTCAAGTGTCCCTCTTGTAATCGTTACTGGGCCTGATGTGCCTGCTGATGGAACGGTTGTTGTGATAGATGTTGTTGTATATGAGTCAATCACTACATCAATTCCATTGAAATCAACAGTCACAGACCCATCATATCTGCCACCTGATATTGTAATAGTATCACCTATGTATCCACTAGATGTCATGGCGTCCAATGTGAATGGATATACATCGAAATCAGGGTATGTCCGTGAAGGTTCGGTAATATAACTTGATATTGTAATAGGAACAACGCCAGTTGAGCCACTAGGGACTTTCACAACCATTGTTGATAAATTGTCATTACTAACCACTTCGGCTGGTATTCCATCAAAATTGATAGATGAGGCATAAGCCAAGTTTTTGCCAACTATGGTTATTTCATCCTCTGGATAGCCGGCGCTGGGTGTCATTGAGATTATATATGGTGATAGCAATACAAAGTTTGTTGAAAACTCATATGTTGTCTTGCCTTCTTCTATTATCTTAGGTGGCCCATCCATACTGCCTGGTGGGACAGTAACAGTCATGCTTGAGACTGTATATGAAATAGTTGTGGCCTCCATATTATTGAAAAACAGAATTCGTGTTAAATCTGTAAATCCGAATGTGTCATGCTCTACAATTACTTCATCTCCAGCATAGCCAGCAGAAGGTGAAAAATTTGTGAATGGTGGTTCTGTTTCAAGAGTAAAATTCAATGTCTCTGATACTGGATTCGTGTCTGTTGTATTTTGTAATTCAATACGTCTTACACCCATACACCAATAATCACCATAATTATCAGCAAATTTGAATGCATAATAACGATAAGGGGTTGTATTTGTAACAGTAATATATTTGGGGTCTGCTGTTAATTCTTCGGGTGTATCCCAATCAGCGTGTATATCGTTGTGTCTCTCGAATACAGATGTTGCTGTTGTTAATTGTGCCCAATTTGTATCAATAGAATATTGTAATTCTCCAAAAGCCGATGGCGAATTAGAACCCCAAAAAGTAAAGTTTTTAGCACCATATTCTGTCAAGTATCCATTAGTATGAAAGTTTTCATAATAAATTTGATTGATTGTTATTGCTTCACCTAAATCTATATGAAATCTCTGATTAGATGCCATCGTCGCAGCAGAGAACCAACCATAATATCCTGAATTACCAGAACTGGTTACATACAACGCTGGGTTTGCTGTATCTTTTGGTGTATATCCCTCATTGGTAATTGGCCCAGAACCATAAGCATATGTGGTAGTCGCTTTAACAGTATCATTTGAAAATGTGTATGGATAATGAGAAATATTATTTTTTGTAACCGTTATTGGGCCTGATTCAGCACCAACTGGTACTGTTACCGTTAGGGTAGTAGGCGATATGTTATGTAGTGGGAATGAACGGTCAAAATAATCTTCATATTCGCGAGATGCTGCTGTTACTCCACCACTGAATGTTACTACTACTGTATGGTCAAATCCTTCACCAGTAATAACGATTTCATCACCTACTTGTGCTGAACTAGGCTCAACAGATGTTAATTGTAAATACATAGTATATATCCTTATTATTTAATACACTTATTTATGTATCTGCTGGTTCAAATTTGATACTTTTGGCAGTAATATTATGACCCTGTGAGTTGAGGCTACCTCTAACCCAAAGTGTTGTGAATGTTGTATCCTCTGTGAGATATAAAGTGCCATTTTCTAAGACTTCAATCGGTGGGATTTGCTGTGACCCAGTTGTAAGATAGCAACTACTGCCTATTTTGAACCTTGAGACAACAGGTGTATATTCCAACATGAAGCTACTATGTGCAAAGGCATTAAGGTCTGGTTCGGCATATTCAAGATACATCGCCTGATATAGTGTAATGTCACCGTATATAGTGATATATCCAGATGTTCCAAATAAAAGGGATGGTAAATATGCAACGTTTTCCCATGTCATTGAACGGCAAGTGGCGCCACTGACTGTTACGGTTTGCCCACCGTCTGTAAATGAATTGGCATCAAAATAAACACTATCGGCACTTGTGGGAATTGAATACCCACCAGAACCACCAGATGAATCTGACCAATTTGTTATGGCTTCCCATATTCCAGTGCCTCCTACCCAATATCTGTCTGCCATTAGTCATCTTCCTCTACCGTAGTCAAAACAAGATGTTTATATAAAGCGCTTTCGTTTGCGCTTTTATATAATGATTTATTAGCATCTTTCAATATTTTAGCGAATCTTGGGTCTAATTTCATCTCAAATTTAAAAAGTCCTCCGTAACCAACACCATCTTCTCGTACAACAATAGTTGATATTGGTATTGTACTTTTTGTCCCTTTTATTTTATATGCTAAATATGGAGGTTCTTTATCTGTTACTGCCGTTAAATGTTCTTGTATTTCATCCCATTTATCAGTTCCAAATATATTTTTAATAACTTCTGGGTCAACAGACATGTCACCAATGGCCATTGTCTCTTCTTTTTCGGTTACTGATTTTATAGGAAATTCAGCTTTTATTTCATTTAACATGCCCTTTTTAAGTTTGGTATTTGTATTTAAAGCACTTATAGCATTTGATGAATATTCCTTATTCCTTTTATGCATTTTCTTCAATATTTTTGATGCATTTTCATCACCATACGATTCTTTAGCTTTTAGTATATTGTACATAAATTTCCTAGATTCTCTATTATCACCGTTTAACATTTTATCGATGTCTTTATTGCCAAGCATAGATTTTAATTCTTTTATTTCGGGTGTGTTATACATTTGAAGCATTTTTTGTACTTCATTTTTTTTGATACCGGATTTCAATATTTTTTTCTGCGTGTCAGCATACACCTTTGGGTCTATTTCTTTTGGTAAATTTTTATCCCAAGCATTAAATTTACTTGTTGTTTGATTCAAAAAGTTTACATTTTTATCTTTTTTCAGTGAAACCTCATTCAAAATTTTCTGCCCTGTTGCTAATTTTATCTTGATATAAATATCAGATGAAAATCCTTTATTTTTTTTATAATCTTTCAAACCTAGTGCCTCTACATCTTCTTGTACGTCCCAACAAGTATTTTCTATTATTTCTGAAGCGTCATCAACATTAAATTCTCTTTTTATCCTATTATGAATGGCATTAGAATTATTGATAGATGATTTTAACCAATCTTTTGTTATTATAGATTCATGTTCGTCTAATGATGATAAATGCTCAAGCACGGATTTTTGAAATTCTGATTTTTGTTTATCGTTCATTGATGTACATAGCATTGTCATCAATTCACCAGCTTGTGCTTGTATTTTACCAGCACCCCCAGCACCCCCATCTGTAAAGTATGATATAGGTGGTTTTGTTGAACTGATCAATTTTGTATTCATCATTCGTGTAAAAATTTGAACTTCTCTAATAGGAACTTTGCCTGATAATAGATGTGTTGGGGGCACCCATTTATTTTTTACTGATATATCAACACCTTCAAAATTTTTATTTTTATCATAAAACTTTTTATCGCCTTTTTTCATATCATATAAAGTATCTGTAAAAGCTTTTTGCTTTGAGGTGTTTATTTTTGAATCAAGAGTTTTATCTTTATCATTAATTTTTGTCGGGTACGAAACTGTTGATTTTTTATTGTTTTTTTTGTCTATTTTAATACCTAGCTCTTTATTGATTTTACTTTCTTTTTCTTTTTTCTTTTTTTCAATTTCTTTTTCAGCACGTTTTTCTGCTTCTGCTTTTATTTCAGATTTTGACATTATTTCTTTGGGTTTTATTGTTGGTTTTTTCTGCCCTGTAAGTTTGCTTTTATCATCATCAGATTTTTTCACAAGACCACCCTTACCGACATCGCCTTCTTTTTCGCCAGTGTCTACTTTGACTAATTTGTGATTCTTGATTTCAGCTCTAACGATATGCTTGTCATCAGCCCATTTGTAAGTGCCACTCACATGATGTAATCCAGCACTTTTTGCCTGTTGAATGGCATCTTGATGTGATTTATTTTGACTAGAAGATGTACTTCCTACCAGCTTTTTTTTTACATTGAAGGTTGATTCCTCAATATTATTTTCTTTATTAAATTTCTCTCTTTCTTTTTCTGCACGAAGTTGTTCTTTCTTTGCTTCCAATTCTTCTTTTTTATCACGTTCATCATCCAATTCTTCAATTTCTTCTGGTGTTGCTAATAATCTACCTAGTTTTGAACGAACTAAATCACGTCTTTTTAGAATTTTTTCTTTTTCTGCTTCAATTGCATCTTCTTCAGCAGCTTTTTGCTGGGCTTCCGCATCAGCTGTCTCTTGTTCCTTTTGTTCTGGTGTTTTCCAGGCGTCATCTGGTTTTACACCAGTTCCTGTAAAATCTCTTTCCCCCTTATCATTTATAGGGATGTCACCATCTTCAATTAAAAAATCTAAAAATTTATGTTTTTTCATTATTCAAACCACCTTGCAATTCCTGATTTCTTTTCTTCACTCAATCCTTTGCTCATATCTTTAACACTCAATGAAAGGACATATTTCTTAGCAGGGTTTATCACCAGATTTGCCATTGTAATGAAATATCTATTCAACAATATTGGTGTGCTCATCTGCTCCCTATTACTTATGGTGAATTTTACGTCCTTATATGTATCACCATTGAATGTAAGGTTCAATAAAACAACTGGTCTTTCTTCCAACGTACCCATTGTTCTCACTGTTTTCATACCATTTAATTTATGCTCATATTCTTTATCTAGATGATGCCATGTTACATACTTATCATGTATGTTCCACTTATCAGCATGTATTACACAATAAGCACCGTTTCCAGTGTCCATTTTGGCTTTCATATCACCCATTGATTCAATATTGACTGTTTCAATATATCCACATTCAGTAGGTGGTCTATGCCAATTTTCTCTCTTTGTTATGTATTTGATAACTTTATCTGTTACTTTTACACCGCTGGCCTTCTCTATTCCTTCAGTTCCCGGCGAAGCATTTATTTCCAATACATATAATTTACCATCTTTTGTTTTCAATATATCTACACCAGCCCATGTAGCCCCAACACATTTGGCAGCCAATATTGCTAATTTTTCTACCTCATCTGTTATTTTCAATGGGGCGACCTTACCGCCCAGTGAATAATTAGAACGAAAATCCTTTTTTATCTTCATTCTTTTCATTCCGGCTATGTATTTACCACCAAGAATATGTATTCTCATGTCATAATCTGCTTCCAGATATTCTTGTATGATGACTTCAGTTCGCTCTTTCAATTTCCATACGGTCTGTAGGGTTGATTTCATTCCTTCTACTGAATCAACTAGAAATACCCCAACACCCTGTTCTCCTGTAAGTGTCTTTATAACACATGGGAATTTACCACCAACTTTTTTGAATCCGGCTTCAATGCCTAATTCACTTGATATAAGTGCTGTTTTGGGTGTTGATATTCTGGCGTCTGACATTTTCAAGTATGCTCTGTATTTGTCATAACATTCTTCAATACATTGACGTGTATTTACACAAAATATATTATATCGTTCTAATTGTGATACAAAGTCAAGGCTGGCTTGTCCTCTTGTAACACTATTTCTTATGATAGCAATCGTATTATTTTTGTTGATACGAAATCCTTGTGTATCATCAGTATTATGAATGCGAAGTTTTCCATCATCATCTTTTGTTATATAACATTCTTCAGCAAATGCCATATAACACTTGAATCCCATTTTTTCACATTTTTCTTTTATTTTTCCAGATGTTTTGAAATAGCCACCACTTTTCTTACGACTTGTAATAATTACAATACGCACTTCACTTTCAATGGCTTCATTTACAAACTCATCAAATACAATCATTTTGTTCTCCTAATATTTCTCTATGATATTTATCATATATTTAGCAACCACTTTTGCTGCTCTTTTATAATCAGAAGGTTTTACATCCTCAAGTTTCTCATAATCCATACCCCATATAGCCATGTGTTCCAAAATTTCTTCTTCAACGACAACAGAAACGGAAGCCGGTGACCCTTCAACTATTTGATTTATCAATTCTTTCCAGTTATCTATAAGTGCTTTTTCCATAACACTTCTTACTATCAGTTTGACAGGGCCTTTTATCAGGCCTTCATCTAAAATTTTCTTTCTTTTATGTTTTTTTGTTATAGGAACTTCAGCTCCAGCACCACCATCTGCACTGTCCATACCTACACCCATGTTTTCATCCATCTCATCTTCCTCGTCATCGTCTTTGGTGTTGATTTCACCGCTTTCCATATCTATATTCTGTGACCTTTTACGAATAGGGCTTTCATTGTCACTGCGACCAAAATTCATTTCCAAAATATTGTCTATTTTATCTTCAATAGCCATTATAATAATTCCTCCAAAAATTCATCTTCTTTAGATGAGTATTTTCCTCTTAATTTATATACAATACCCCAATTGTTTATTCGTGTAACGCCATCATCAGCTACACCATGCCATCTACTTTTGAAGGCATTTGCATCTATCCATACTTTTATGTATGAGGCAGGGTCTGCAAAGAACAATGTGTTTTCTTCATCATTGTATCCAATACACACAATATAATGCCCCCTATCCATTTCATTTTCCCAATTACGAATTGAGCCATCCCCCCATGCCTGAACCATGACTAATGTAGGCCATCCTTTGTCAATAAAAGATTTCAATTTTTCAATTGTGAATCTACCTTCTGTATATGATAATCCTAGTAGAGATGAAGCATATTTCAATCCTTCTATCGGAGCACCAGTATCTTTAAGACTCTCAAAATCATTGTTAGGGACAAACTTCAAACACGCATCTATAATCTTGTTTGGACTTACGTTTTTTCCAGCATAGTTACATATCATATGAAGGGAGTATATGCCGCAACTCCAATCATTTGGTTGTTTAGAAGGTTTAAATGCAAGTATCTTTACATTCTTTAAATATTTTTCAAGTCTTGCCATTATTATCCTTTATTTTTCATTATTTCCCAGCTGTTCATCACTCCTTTTCTGAGCAAGTTCAGTGGCTTTCTTTGCCGCCTCTTTAGCATTCTTTTCTATTTTATCGGCTGCTATTTTAGATTTTTCTGGATTGTTCCTATATACGAACAACATGGTTACTGCTCCAACAATAATTCCTAATACAAATGCTATAATATAACCTAACATAATTATTACCTCCTTAATCTTGTATCCTTTGTAATTCTTTTACGGCATCAACTGCCATTCCTTTTATAATGTCTACATATCCTTTTCCGATAAAATTCAGACCACTGATATTTGTAATGTCTTTATGACCACCAGACTGTGCTTGAATTACATCCCATGCTGTAACACTTACTTTTCTCAATATTGATTTTTGTTTTAATGATAATTCAGAATATGGTTTATCTGTGATATCAGCAATCATGTTTCTCCACCACTCTTTTCCTTCTATACCTTTAGCATATTTTTCAAATAATGCCAAAAAGTCTTTGAAACCAAATCCCATTGATTCTTCATTTGCTTTTTTCTCAAATGTTCTCTTGATGTATTCCAATGAGACTTCATTGCTTTGTAGTTTTGAGCGCCATTTTTCTAACACTCTCTGCGCAAGTTCTCCCAAGTGAACATTAGATGATTCTTGTGTCTTTTTTCTGAAAGGATTTTTTGTGATTTGCAATAAACCAACAGGCCACATCATTACCAGATAGACAGAATCGGGGTGATTTTTGAATACAGTATATCTATCATATAGGACTTTTGGGCTCATAAGAGCACTTGAACCATATTGAACTGTTATATTACCAAACTGCATTGATTCACCAGTTTTTATACTTTTTATATCTCTAATGTTATCTGTATCACTCATCTTTTCTTTTTGAATACCAATGTAATTATCCATAGCTGCCTGTAATTCTTCTGGAGCTCTATAACCTTCTTTTTTTGCTAGATATTTTGTTATGTTATACATACTTATCAATGATGGATTTGCCATCATAACAAGTCTTTCCATGAATTGAGGTTTATTTTTGTAGGCAAGAATGAGTTTGTTACATACAAGACCCATCATCATTCTATTTCTTGAAACATCAAGTTTACTATCCATGTTAAAAGCAGCCCTCATTACATCATCTGGTGTAATGTTGTTTTTAGCAAAATCAGCACTATCAACCATTGATATTAGTTGTAAATCTTCTTGTGGAAAAGCGTCTGATTTATTCAATACTGACGATATATAAGCAGCATTGGAAGGTGTATGAACAAATGATGTTGATGTTCCTTTGGAAACACCTACTTGACCTTCATGGTGGTCTGTATGAATGTGCATAACTGCGTCTTTACCATGTGCAAAATCGACTAGGACATGAAGTGTTTTGTCTTTTGGTTTTGGTACGGCATATTCCTTATCACCATATTGTATTACATGAGTATCTATTGTTTTGATTCCGTAACGTGATAGATAATTTTTAATGGCGATTGCCGAACTAACTCCGTCTAGTGTCGTCAAAGGTCTTGATGAAAATAGATTTCAGCAGTTCTATGAGTTTTTGCAAGCTCACGGATATTGCGAATACCAGATTCATTCAAGACCTCAGCACCCACCTCCAATATGTATTCAATTTTTTCGGTTAAATTCACTTATTAAATCCTCCTATACTGATTTTTGCAATCTTTTTATAAGTTCTTCCAGCACATATTGTGCTTTATATGGCATATCAGATTTAACATTTTTCACTCTTTTGTTGATTTCTTTTGTTATATCATACCACATATCTTGAGCTATTTTGATGAGTTCTGGATAATTTTTTGATTTTAGTAGAATGTTTCTGATTAGAAAGCATATCATTGAAATATCCTTCAAAATCAAAATTATCTTTCTCATTCAAATATTTATCTTCTATACTCATAATTTTTTCCCTATGCCGCTTTTTATTTTTGATGATTCAATATCCATTTTTGTTCTCAATATTATATCATTTAATTGATTAAAAGCATTTATTTCTTCTGGTGTGGGATTCAATTTCCACAACACTTTTTTAATTTTAGCCAAATGGTCAACAATATATTCAATGTCTTGTACATAAGTATTGTAGGATGTTATCTCAATACCAAATATATTTTGTACAACTCTACGAACAAGTGCCATTATACCAAATGTAAATTTATCCATCTGCACAAAAAATGCTATCAATCTTTTTCTATTTATTTGTAAAAGCTCCTTTTTTATTTCATCCTTCAATTCTTCTTTTTGTTTTTTATCTGTTGCTAATATATACCAGCAAAGAAGATTGAATACATCTACAATTTCTCTCTCTGCTCTAGCCAGATAGTCAAACATTGTATCTGACCTTTTTATCTTGAAACCAATTTTTTTACCAACTTTTTTTATATTTTGGTATACTGGGTCAGGAACAGTCATCTCACTTACCATTCCGAACTCAATAATCGTTGCCATATCTTCAAATATATTGTCATTTATATCATCAACAATATAATCATCTGGTTTCTTTTTCTTCTTTTTCTTTTTGGGTTGGTTCTCTCTACGAACAGGGGCGGATAGAACCTTATTCCAATATTTCTCAACATTTTTTGTTGTAGTTGCACCACCAGTTTGGTCTGATGTATTACCACCAATCATACCACCACCTGGCGCTCCACCAGCCCCTACACCGGCACTACCACCTGCCAATCCATCTTCATTCAAGAAATTTTTTAGTCTCATTTATCTTTCCTATCTTCCAATAGAATAATATCTTTTTCTATCCTGTTTATACGGTCATCAAAAATCTTTTCAATTTTTGTTGATACACCATTTACTATGTTATTTTCAGCTTTTGATACATTTAATCCAAATATGATTAATCCTAATGAAACCAAAATACTGATAATAGCCACAACTATTTTGAGATTTGTAGAAATAGTTCTAACTTCAGATATTATTGATTCTGTATCTAATCTTTGAACCTTTTCTGATACATTTTTTATTTCAGGTAATGCTTCTAAAACCTTTACAAGTGATAGGTTTACAGAATGTAGCATATCCGTATTAGCATTATTTGTTTCTTGTAAATTATCTACTAACCCTTCTATAATATCTAGAAGGTCATGTGATCGTTCCTTATCTTCTGCCATTAATTTACCCACCTTTCATTGAATAGTGTAATAGTGTTGTTCAGGGTATTTAAAGCCTCTTTCGTTTCTTGCTTTGTTTTTCCGTCCAATTTTTCCAATTTTTCTACTATTTTCTTCTGTCTCTTCATCAGTTCAGTTACATCTTTTAAATAACCATTACATCCGATCACTATACCATTTGTGTCAAAAAGGGGTGTTTTTGTAATTTCTAATTTTACTTCTTTTTCATCTTCAATAGTAAATGTTTTGACGAAAGTTTCTTTTTTATCAGGTAATACCATACATTCATCTATTTCAAAAATATTGATTTTATTTGAATATTCTTTAAGTGCTTTATTAGCAAATTTTATATTTTTACGTTTATCATATATCCAAAGCATTGATGACATATTATCCAACATTGCAGCCAACATATTATATAGCTCTTGATATTTTATATTTGATTCTTCTAACTCTTTTTTATACTCCATTTTTTCTGTTATATCCATAGAAAAACCGCCAATCAAATCACCATTTATAGGAAATTTTATTTTTGTATAATATCTATCATTGATTATTTCATCAACAATAATAGACTTTTTATTATTAAATACAAAATTATCTTCTTCATTTAATTTACTTGCAAGTTCTGTGGGAAACAATTCATCTGTCTTTTTTCCTATAATTTCTAAGTCGGATTTGCCTGTTGTTTCAGCATAAATTGAGGATGCTCTTACAAGTCTACCGTATCTATCTTTTATAAAAGCAGGTAGTGGACAGTGTTCAAAAAAACCATTTAATGCTTTTTCTGTCTTTATATAAGCTGTTGTTTCAAGACCTATATATATAGTACATAATTTATTGTCATAGCAAATAAGACTTGGAAATAGATGTGTTGTAAATGTAGAACCGTCTTTCTTTTTCAATTCTAAATTTGAATATGAATCAGGGAGTAAATCCTCCATTCCATGTAGTCTTTTTGTTATGCGTTCTGATAAGACTACTTTATTTTCATCAGTTAATAAATCAAAAATTTTTATATTGACTAAATCTTCTTTTTCATATCCAGTGAGTTTATAGAAAGTATTATTTACATATTCAATTTTATCTTCACTCACAATAACAATAGCAACAATCATAGTATCTATCAGTTTTTGTAATGCTTTTTCATCTATGTTTATCTGTTTTCGTCTATCAGATATAACTTGTACATTTTCTTTTCTTCTTTCTTCCATAATATCACGTTACCTCTCTATACGCTTTAACGAACCGTTTTTCAACACATTTAAAGCATAAAAATCAATGACTTTTTCACCTTCGGGTATGTTGTATTTTTCCCTCATCATATCAATAGTTTCTTGAGGTATTTCATCTTCCAATTCTAGAAATGCTCTGCAATTTGCTTCACTATCATCAACCAATCTTGCTCTTCTGTATAAACCAGTTTTGAGATATTTGAACATGACTCGTTTCTTTTTTTCTGGTATACCAGCAACAGCCCCACTTGTTCCCACTCTTTCTATGTATATATCATCAATCGGTATACCAAAATCACGGAAGGTCTGTAAAAATTCTTCTTTATCATCTGAATCAGCTCTTGCTGATACAATAACAATTCTTGAACCTACATGTGCTTTCATATTCTTAAACATTTTTTGTATTCTTGCTACTGTTTTTTCTACTGGTTTTGCTGTCTGACGAAAAAGTTTACCACTTGTGTATTCTGAAAAATCCACTTCTTCGCCGGGTTTTTGTTTGTATCGTAAAAATTCCCAATTACGAAGCCTGGCTATTACTTCTCCATTTTTTCTTATAATAACCCTTGCTGTAGTATGAAAAATTGTTTCATCAATATCCATAAAAGTGATGCCTGACCCATAAACACTTGACCTTTCATTCATGTATGATTTAAGACGCATTTTTAGACCTCAACTTATTTTTTATAATTCTATTTATATAAATAATATCAAATTATACTGTCTACTTAGTGGAGAATTTTAAAAATGAGATTTGACTTTCATATAACAGAAGATATAGACACAAAAGGATTTGGTATTACATTTATTGACATTGATGAGACACTTTTTAATACATTTGCTAAAATACTGGTAATAAAAGATGGTAAAGTAATAAAAGAACTATCAAATAGTGAATATAATAATTATAGGGCAAAAGAGGGCGAGTCTTTTGATTTTTCACAATTCAGTGATGCTGAATTATTCTACAGAACATCAAAACCAATCGAAAAAATGGTCAAAAGAGCGACAAGAATTATAAAAAGAGCTCATGCTAAAGGTTCTAGAGTAATAATTCTGACTGCTAGAGGATCATTTGATAAAAAAGATGTGTTTTTGAATAAATTCAGACAAGCAGGCATCCCTATTGATTTAGTACGTGTTGAGCTTAGCAAAAATAGAGACCTATCTATTGCTATGGAAAAGAAAATGACAATAATGAAATATTTGAATACGGGCATATATAGGCGTGTACGTGTTTTTGATGATTATATAAGAACATGTAGAGCATTTCTACATATAAAAGATGATTTACCAAAAGAAACATATACAAAAATCAGGGATACATATCAGATTGGTTTTGATGTTCCTGATGAAGAACTTATAAAATTTGAAGCATGGCATGTGCAGTCGGATGGAAGTATACAGGAGATTAAACAATGAGACTACAAAAATATTTAGTAAATGAAATGAATCTGCCTTCTTGGATTATAAACGCTTTCAATAGGGTTAAGAAGGAATTGTCAAGAATGTCATTTGAACAATTCAATAAGAAATGTGAGAGGGCTTTTAATGATATTTTGAATATTATTGACCCCGATGAATTGTCCGCCCTTCTCAAAAAACTTGATATAGATGAACATACATTTAGAAATAAATTATTCAAAGAAAACATTACGTTAGATGAAGATGCAAAACACTGGTGGGATTTGATAAAAGGCGAATTATTTCCAACTATGGCATTTTGGCCTGCACTTCAGGTTTGGCTTGAGATAGATAAGTTGATAAGAGGAACAGAATATAGTGGTAAAAGTATTGTGTTCTATGCGGCATTTTGGCTGATACTCGTCAGTGGTAAGTATGTCAAAGGATGGATGGATTGGAAAAAATCTAATCCAGAGCAGTATTCCAAAGAAAGAGCAGTAGGTGCTGGTGGTATAATATAAATGAATATAGATGAAAAAATTCTTGATTTTTTGAAACGAGGAGAAAGAGCCAATAGACAGGGAGGTGAGGGTATAGCCTTTCCTACTGGTGAGAATGATAATATATTCAACTTACCACGACCTGAAAAGAAAAAGAAAATGACAAAAACTGGCAAAATGTTTAGCCAGATGAAACAAGCACCACGACAGCAAAGAATGTCTGAAAATACGGAAAGAGCAGAAACACAAATTGGGCAAGGTGTTAAGATGACCGTTGGTACTGAAGCCATATATATAAATCCTGAAAAGGTTGAAAATAAGAGAAAGAAAAAAATTCGTAAGGGGGATAAAATGCCACAGCAGAAATTAACAATACCTGAAAATATTGAGGATAAATATTTAGATGAAAATGTTAAATTACGTTGGAATGATTTTTCACCAAAAACAAGAAAAGCGATAAACAAATTAGAAAAGGAATTTAATGGAGTTAATAGACTTTCTGAATTGTTGGATGATGTTGTAGAAAATGTATGGAGTGATGCAAAATACAGATTCATGTGACAGGGCTGGTGGTAACAATGACCCTGATGAATTTGATTATATTAATCAATAGAGGTGAATAGAATATCTATAAAAACGAATAAATACTCTTGAAAGAGCAAAAAATTTATTGTGTAAAAGAAATGTAGGGGAACATAATGTCAATAGAAGATAAGTATTTAACAGAGGTGACAAGAGCTGGAATATCGAATGAGAAGCGATATGACAGTCTTAGGGATTTAATTGAAGATTTAAGTGATATTAGTCATGAAGCCGATAATATATTACCTAATAATTTTTATATGAGAGTGTTTAAAGCTAAAAATATTACAATCAAAGAACTTGATAATATGAAGTATAATCTATTAAGATTAAGAAACAAGGTGAAAACACAACAAGCAAAAAACATTGTTGATGAATATATTCAATTTATAGGTGATATATCAGAAGGTTATTGGGAGAATGTTGATACATCAAGGGAGGGAACATAATGATTGGTAAAATAATAAACAAGTATTTGAATGAGGCACCGTTTTCAACGAGAATTGGTAAGAGTTTATCACCAGCCGAGATTACAAAACTGTCAAAAACATTTGATGGTATTGACAAGGATATGGAAAATAGGCTTATAGCGTCTGCCAGAAGAACATGGGATATTATTGCTGGTGATATGTTTCAATCACTTGCAGATGAAGGAATAGATACAATGAAACGTGAGGAAGTCATTGAGGTTGTATGTGATGCGGGTTATATGCACACATATGGACGTGATGATGAGGCATATGCTTATTTTAGAT
>Ga0209717_1003152_pt1 | contig 14729 bp, 16 predicted proteins | sample AD_UKC048_MetaG_FD_184418 | JGI IMG/M metagenome (GOLD analysis project Ga0209717, IMG submission 184418) | Active sludge microbial communities of municipal wastewater-treating anaerobic digesters from USA - AD_UKC048_MetaG (SPAdes) (version 2) | ecosystem: Engineered > Bioreactor > Anaerobic >... | reverse complement strand
AAGAACCTATATAATTCGGATTATTCAGCAGGCGAAGGGTTTTTCATAAATAACGAATACTATCCAGCCAAAATACACAATGTCTTTAATTCAATTGGCAGTGGTTCTTGGTTTTGGGTTTCTGATAGAAACAGCAATAGTTCGAAAGCTTATGCAATAAATCTGCACGAAGGAATAAAAATAAACTTCGACAGCCAAAACCCAAAATACCCAGTTCATCTTCTATTAATTTCAAAATAAAAACATATGTCAAATCAAGTAATCTCTTACGCTGACCTTTCTGTAATTAACAGTGCTTTAAGGTCAATCAGTTCTGATATGTCGGGAGTGCATTCAGAACTTGGAAGTTTAAATTTCAAACAGGACCAACTCGAAAGTGAGTTAACGAAACTTGCAGATGCCTTTGCAGACTTTGTAGAGGCTGATTTAAAGCACAAGTCATTACAACTTGCTGAAACTCGTCAAGGTAATTTAAAACAAGACCTGCAAATCAAGTTTGGTTATTATGCCGAAGTACGTAGAATGGCAACAGGTATTTTGCAGGGTGTGGATACAGGTGTAGTAAGCGACGATACTTTAAAGTTTACCACGGAAGAAGTAATGATAAAAGCCCCAGGTTATTGGTTAGCACCTGCTTTGGTTGCTTTAGCAGCTTGGATAAGAAATGATAAAAGCGTAAATGAAAAAGCATTAAATGAAGCATTGAAAAGAGACGACTACAAAACTACTCTTTTCTTTATGTTAGTTATGCGTAGGCTCACAAGAAACGATGCCAGTTTAAAATGGTTGGAACGCTATTTTATGCACCAAAACCCTCAGAATTTAGATAGAGAGTTTATAATTATTCTTGAAGCAGTACAACAGGTGTTTTCCCTCCAGCATCGAGACAATTAATGATGTCTAATGTAAAGGGATGGCTAGACCAACTGACACAGGGTGATACCTTCATCAACGAACAAAAATCGCAATGGGTTAAATTTTTTGAAGCCTCTGGACCATTATCAGATGGTAAATATCCACTGCTTGAAAAATTTGCCGATAATTGGGTAAAACTTGAGACTTCATTAAAAGAAGCGAAAATTCACGGTATTTTAAATATTCACTTTAAAGGAATTATATCGTCATCTGCCGATTTTTCAAAAGGTGTAAAGGTGCAGTTAGATGAAATTCTTTCCTTGTTAGTTACAAATTTTGATGATGAAGAATTACCATTACAAGAGCAAGTAAGATTGAACCAACTTATTATCCAAATGGATGGAGATAAGAATGCGGCTCAAGCCATTATGGATGCAGAGAAACACATTTTTGATGAAAAGGTGGATTTTTTACAATTACTTACAAATGCATCATTTAATCCTGAATTATCAGGTGCAACTAAGGTGACACAAGCATTAGCTGTTTCTATAAGCCAGCCTTGGATCGTTGAGGCACACGATACGTTTACTGCACAAAGCAGAAATAGAATTCCTCAAACCATAGAACTTAATGTTGATGGATTTAAAACAACAACAAAAGATGGTAGTGAAGAAAATGAACTTCTGAAAAAGCAAGATGCGTTTTATCAAACCGTTTTAGAAACTGAACTTGGCAAACTTTCTTTCCCTTATGGAGGAGTTATAATAGGCGCATTAGTTTGTTTACTCGGTGTTTGGGCATTTAGTTTACATCCAGTTGCTGGTTTAGTTGGTCTCGGAATAGGTGGCGTTTTGATATGGAACAATATTAAAAACTTCAATAATGCAAAAGAAAACATTACTGAAAATGTTGAGGAAAGAAAAAGAAAGGCAAAAGAAGTTTTAAGAGGATGTATTGCCGAAACAGTAGATTACAGAAAAGAACATACAACTGAAGATGCTAATGCAGAAGTTTTAAGACAACTACTTAATTCCATAACTCCCGAAGACTTCTCAAGTGTATCAAAAGAAACTGCTAGAAATATTATCTAAACTTTAAATTGAAATATCATGTGGACTTGTAAAAAATGTAATACAGTTATCGAGGAAGATAATTTTGATGTTTGCTGGAATTGTCAAAACTCAAGAGAGGGTATCAATTTAGCAGAAATTGATATACAAAACAACGAAATAATAAAAGGAGAAAATAAAATGAAAATAATTTTAGGTGACAATTCAGAACAATCTGAAAACACCAACCACGAACCTCAAAAAGAAAATACTGTAAAACCGAATTTGTTTCAAGGAAGGACAGAGACAGAAAAAGGAAATGCAAAATTTCCTGATTGGGATATTGTTCCGCCAAATCAATTTATAAACCCAAGGATTAAACAACAGTAATGGCAGCGCCGACAACATATTCGGAGTGGACAAATCTTCTCGATAAGTTCGGTAATGGTGATGATACAGCATTAGAAGAATTGAGCAAAGGCACTTTTACAGTTGATGCTGGAACGGCTTCTCGTTTCTATTCAAGAGTTGAAGAAGTATATAAAAAGCGAAAACAAAATTGGCTTGATAAATTCCAACGTTCGTTCCAAATGCAAAACTTTAAATCAGAGGAAGACTTTGAAATTGCGTTACGAAACGGAAAACAAAATCTTTATCCGTTAAGCAAGTTTGTTGTTTTAAAAGGACTACCAGAAGATTTACGGAAAACCCTAAAGAAAGACCTTGAAGATTTTGTTGCTGAAATAAAAAAGTCATTAAAGGATAATGTTTCGAAGATTTCAAGCGGTAGAGAAAAAATGTTGATTTTGTTAAACACATTTGGCCTTAACGACATACCCGAAGAAGTTAACACGGATAAGAAAAACAATAAACAAAATACAAACGAAATAATCCCACCAACGGGTAGAAAAATAATATTTTAAGATGGCAAATAAAACAGAATTCAAGACTTCGCTATTGCGAATGTTCAGAGCAAGAATACCTTTTATATCAATCCGAAGTATCGAAAGAGCTAGGGTTTTAGAGGTAATACAACAATTAGCGGAAGAAATTAACATTCCTATTTATGTTCATAGTTTATCACACGGAACAATGGATATAAAATCCAAAAAGAGTGTAAATGATGACCGTTCAGTTGCAGGTGGTTTAGATTATGCTGTTCAGAACATATCTCAAAGACAGAATTTGACTTTTGTTTTTACGGAAGTAAGCGACATTGAAGATGACAACTTAGTTTCAAGACACATTTATGATTGTGTTGTTCAGGCAATAGAAAGAGGCGGAAGTATTTGTTTAATCACGACCAAAAGTATTTGGCCTCAATTACAGCGATTAGGAATGACTATAACACTAGATGCACCCAACGAAGAAGAAATGTTGGAGGTGGTTAAAGAATGTGTTACTCCATATAAAGGTTCAATTCCGCTTGAGTGGGATGAAACAGATTACAAAATGGCAGCTACAATTTTAGCTAATATGACTAAGATTGAAGCGGAAAATGTTTTAGCAACTCAAATGGCTAAAGGTTCTTTAACTAAAGACGACATCAAAGAATTGAGCAATGCGAAAGACAAATTATTTAGCGACATATCAGGTTTAGAAAAAGTAAAACTTGACCCTTCTACCCTTTCTGTTGCAGGACTTAGTGGACTTCAAAGTTGGCTTGACAATCAAAAGCAACTTTTAACAGCCGACCTTAAAGCAAGAAAAATGAGACCGCCAAGAGGTGTTTTATTAGTTGGCGTTCCGGGTTGCGGTAAATCTTTATCAGCCAAATTTATTGCTGCGAATTGGAATTTACCATTGTATCGCCTTGACCTTGCAGCAATTCAAGGGCAATATCTTGGACAATCTGAAAACAGACTTAAAGAAGCGCTGGCATCAGCCGACAATGCAGCACCTTGTGTTTTGTGGATAGACGAAATAGAAAAAGGGCTTTCAGGTGCGACAGGCTCAAATGATGGTGGAACATCTACAAGAATGGTTGGTCAGTTTTTATTTTGGCTTCAAGAAAGTTTGGCTAAGGTATTTGTTGTTTCAACCGCAAATGATGTTTCAAAATTGCCTCCCGAACTTTTACGCAGAGGACGATTTGACGAATTATTTTTTGTTGACTTGCCTGGCGAAGTGGAACGTAAAGACATAATAAACTTATATATAAAACGCAACCTACTAAATCAGCCGTCCACCGACACATTAAGCAAACTTGTTGAAATTTCAGACGGTTTTGCAGGTTCTGACCTTGAAGGAGCAGTAAGAGACGTTGCAATACAGGCAGTTATTCACGGTGACAGCATTGTTGACGATACGCTTTTTGAAAAATGTTTTAGAAACATTGTTCCTCTAAGCAAGACAGCACCTGAAAAAATTGAAGCAATCAGAATTTGGGGACGAGAAAGAGCCGTTCCAGCATCTGGAGTTTCTTGGGACGCTTCACCAAATGATAAAGTTATTGGCAAACGTTCAATCATTATTTAATATGAAATATTTATTTACACTTGCACTTTTTCTAATATCAGCCTTTTGTTTTTCACAAAAAGTATATTCCGTTAAGTATGCTAATCAAGCGGATATAAAGGTATTCGTTGTAAAGTATGAAAACCAAGCAGACTTAAAAGTTTATAAAGTGAAATACCAAAATGAAGTTGGCAAGAATGATGGAAATTGGTTTTTTGTTGAACATCAAAACCAAGCCGATAAAAAAATATTCTTTGTTGAATATGAAAACCAAGCAGACTTAAAAATATATTTTGTTAGTTACAAAAATCAGGCAGGTTGGAAAAATAAAAACAAATCACATTTAATGTATTAAATTATGGAAACATCGGAAATGAAAAAATTGCTAGAAGAAGCAAAACAGCAGCTTAAAAGTATTGTAATTGTTGAAGACAAAGAATTCCTATTGGCTTTGATAAATGGCAATATTGAAAAGGAAGACCACAAACAAAAGCACGAAAGAATGCTAGAATTAATGAAGAAAATTGAGAAACTATAGCCCACGCTAAAAGCAAGCACATTTGCAATTCGCACAAGCCAACGCACAGACCAAAAATTGCAAAAGAGCTTGCTTTGCCAACGCAGACAAAATTGTTTTTTAAAAATTTCTCAACGCTTCAAAAAAATAAAATACACCGACATACAGCCCGACAAACACAGCAGACAATGACACGAAAACCCAATATTGACAAGGCTTTCAACGACACGATGGACAGAAGGCCAGCAGGTAACAGCGGTTTTGCAAAAAAGCGGGTTCAGTGGTTAATTGAACATTCTACCTCGCATCAACTTTTGTGCTATGTTGACAGTTTTGAGCTCCGAAATCCGCTTCTTCGCAAAGCCGCGAAACGTTGGGTGCAAGCCTAACAGACCGACCGCATAAGAAAAAACTAATCGACAGACAGAAAAATTTTAAATAAAATACTTGCGAGAAAAGATATTTGTTTTAAATTTGTCAAAAATTGACAAGTCAAATGAAAGAAACATTTGGAGAATACATAAAACGACTACGGACAGAAAACGAATTAACACTAACTCAACTCGCTGCTAAACTTGACTTGGACTCTGCAAACCTTAGTAAAATTGAAAACAATAAAAGAGAGTTTGACGAAAAACGACTTGAACTTTTAGCTAATGTTTTCAATCTTGATTTAGCACAACTTCGGACAGAATTTTTCAGCGACATAATCGCAAAGAAAATTTATGAAAACAATTGCGACAGCGAAACGCTGATTTTAGCAGAGCAAAAAGTGGAATATTTAAAATCTAAAAAATTTACAACAATATGAATATAGTATCTTTTTTCGCAGGAGCAGGTGGACTTGACCTTGGTTTCCAAAAAGCAGGTTTTAATGTAATTTGGGCAAACGAATACGACAAAGAAATTTGGGAAACATACGAAAAAAACCACCCACACACTATTCTTGACAGAAGAAGTATTGTTGATATACCAGCAGATGAAGTTCCTGAATGTGATGGAATTATTGGCGGTCCACCTTGCCAAAGTTGGAGTGAAGCAGGAGCTATGAAAGGAATTGAAGATAAAAGAGGACAATTATTTTTTGATTTCATTAGAATTTTAGAAGCAAAACAGCCAAAATTTTTCCTCGCTGAAAATGTAAGTGGAATGCTCTTAGGCAGACATTCAGAAGCATTACAAAACATAAAAGAAATGTTCAGAAATGCAGGAGTTGGCTACGAACTTTCATTTGAAATGGTTAATGCTTGCGACTATAATGTTCCACAAGACAGAAAGCGGGTGATTTTTGTAGGTATTCGTAAAGACTTAGGTTTCAAATATCAATTTCAAAAACCAAACTTTCCAAAATTAACGCTTCAAGAAACCATTTACGATTTAAAGGACAATGTTTTACCTGCATTGCCTTACAACAAAACAAATGGTGATAAATGTGCTTTGCCAAATCACGAATATATGATTGGTGATTTTTCTACAATTTTTATGTCAAGAAACAGAGTAAGAAGTTGGGACGAACAATCATTTACAATTCAAGCAGGTGGAAGACACGCTCCTATTCATCCACAAGCACCAAAAATGAAATTCATAGAGCAAAATGTAAGAATTTTTGTTCCGGGAAAAGAGCATTTATACAGACGATTAAGTGTAAGAGAGTGTGCAAGAATTCAAACATTTCCAGACGATTTTATTTTTCATTACACAAGTGTGCCAGCGGGTTACAAAATGATTGGAAATGCCGTTCCTGTTAATCTTGCAAAATTTCTTGCCGAAACAATACAGCAACAATTGAAAGAAAACGCATTAACAAAAGAATTAAAAATTGAAAACCGAGAAGCCGTAGCAGTATGACAAATATTTTAGAAGCAATAATAAATATATCAAAACTCGAAGATTTAAATATTGACGAAGTGATATTAGGGAATAATCGAGCCGTTAATATGGGAGAAGGTTTAGAAAGCTTTGTAAAAAACGCTTTTTCTAACGCATTTGGCATTGATGACAAAAACGAAAAAAATAGAATTTATAATCAATACTTTTCTTACGAAGGTTCTAAAAGAACACCACCTGACTTAATGCTTCGTGGTGGAGATGCGTTAGAGGTAAAGAAAACAGAAACGCTTACAACTGAATTGCAATTAAACAGTTCTCACCCAAAAGCCAAATTATTTTCTAATAGCACATTAATCAACAATCATTGCAGAACCTGCGAAGAATGGGAAATCAAAGATTTTATCTATGTTATTGGACATTTACCAAAATCAAATTATTTGTCCTCATTATGGTTTGTTCACGGTGAAATTTATGCAGCAGATGAAAGTGTTTATATTGATTTAAAGAATTCTGTATCTGAACTTTTGGAAAGTTCAGATGATTTAAGTTTTTCTCCAACAAATGAAATAGGTAGAATTAACGCAGTTGACCCTTTGAAAATTACTAATTTAAGAGTTAGAGGAATGTGGTTATTACAACCACCATACAAAGCTTTTGATTACGTTCACGAATATGACAAAACTGCTAAATTTCAAACAATTGCAATTTTATCAACAGAAAAATATTTGACATACCCATCTGAGAGTAGAGTAAAAATTGAAGCTCACGAAAACATAACAATCAAAGATATAAAAGTTAACAACCCAAATAATCCTGTGGACTTGATAGATGCTAAATTGATAACACTAAAACTTTAAAACACTAAACAAATTGACGGACAAGGAAGGCCAGCACCCAACAGCCGTTTTGCAAAAGCGGGGGTTTCGTGCTTCTATGACAGTGAAGTGCTAAATTCAAGTTTTGTGCATCTAAGGAAGTTTAGTGCTGAAAATCCCCGCCTTCGCAAAGCGACAAAACGTTACCGGTCATGCTAAAAGACGACAGTGCAACAATTAAACGAAAGGACAAATGAACAGACAAGCCAACGCTTCAGCAAAATCAAAAGAGGTGCAACGCCACCCACAAGCCGACACACAGTTGCACCACATTTGCTTTTGCCCCAACTCACGACCTGAATAATGAAGTTTTTCAAAAAAATATGGACAACTATTAAAATCTTCTTTGTAGGTAAGAAGAAGAAGTCTGATATAAAAGTGTATCAAGACGCTAAGGCAACTATTGAGAAAGGCATAGACAAAGAGGAAATATTAACAAAGGCGTCAAATGCTATTAATGACGAAGAAAGAAAGGAAATTTTAAAACCGCTTATAGAATTTGAAAGTGCGAAACAAATTGTAGAGGTTATTGAACAAGAGCCTGAAATCCTTTCAGAACAAAAACCAACAAGAAAGAGAAAGAAATTATACGACCTCCATGAACTTGAAAATGAAATTAAGGTTCTTCAATCAAGTTTATCATTACTTGACCTAAAGAAATCTAGCATAAAAGAAGTTGCTAATCCTGACACTTCATCATTTGACAACAGGATAGACAAATTGTTTTCTCTTCTAAGTAAAAATAAAATAGACGACAAAGTTGAACTATCAGATTTTACTGTTTCAGCATTTGACAAAGATTTCAAGCAACTTGAAAAACTACTACAAGAAAAATCGACTTTAAAAAGACACGGAAACAGAGAGAGAGAAAAGCAAAAGCAGCGTGAAATTTACGAAAGCAACATCAAGAAAGAACTCAATAATCTTGATTCACTCATAGGACAAAATAAACTTGAAGATGCCAAACTACTTGTAAATAGGCTTTCCAAATCTATTAAACCTGACTATAAAAAAGGAATTGAACGGCTTTCAAAAGCGGTGACAAAACTCAAAGAAAAGGAACTTGAGGTTTTCAAAAGACGACAAGCTGAACTCCTTAGAATACAACAAGAAGAAGCCGAAAGAATACGAATTGAACAGGAAAGAATATTAGAGCAACAAAGAATAGCTAGAGAACTAGCGGAGGCAAAGAGAAAAACGGAAGAAGCCAAAAAGTTTCAAAAGGAAAATAAACTCAAAGCATTACTTACAAAAAAATTCAATTGGAGAGAATTTCAGAGGGTTCTGCAAGAAAATGGGATAACAGCGTTTTATCATTTTACTGATTATCATAACCTAAAATCAATAAAAGAAAATAACGGACTTTACTCATGGCATTATGCGGACTCAAACGGCATTATAATTAATTTTCCAGGAGGTGACACCTTGTCAAGAGATTTAGATAAACGCTATGGCTTACAGGACTATGTGCGAGTTAGTTTTTGCACAGACCACCCAATGCAATATAGGTTGGAACAGAGAGGAAGAAACCTTGCACTTTTAGAAGTTGATATTGAGGTTGCATACTACGAAAACACAATCTTCTGTAACATCAATGCAACAGATTCAAGTCACTCGAAAGGCACTGAATTAAACGATTTAGAAAGAATTAGATTTTCAGCAACGAAGAAAAGATTTGTAAGCAGAGAAGACCCCGACTTTAAGCACCATCAAGCCGAGGTCCTTGTTAAAACTTGGATTCCTCTGGAACACATCACAAACATTAACAATTTTGCTTGATGATATACATTGAAAATAAAAAGAAGAAGGAAAAAACATTATTGGTTAAATATCCCAATGCCAAAATTGTTGATGTTACTTCAAAAGCAACAACTGGCTTAGTCAAATTAAGTCCATTTTATCCTCACGGGGACATTCCTATCCCCTTTTCAGAAAACCGAAAAGCAAAATCCGTTGAGGGGATTTGGCAGGCTTTAAAAGTTTTTGAAAGTGCTGACATAGATGAGGCAATGTTCTCTAATGACACCATGAAAGACATTAAAAGAACTGTCAGAAAATATGGAAAACCTTTGGGGCATCGTAAAGGCGTAAATGGAACTGACTTGCTCAATTATATTGATGCTCGAATACAGATTTATCTTCCGAGTTATTTGTGGGTATTAGAAAACAAGGTTTCAGAAATAATTGAACGACTAAAAGAAGCATCACAAAAGGAGGATATTGTTTTACTTGACTATGAAACTAATTGTGATGTTTTAAACCCGAAAAAACCGCTTTCACATGCCTTTCTCGTGAAGGCATACGTTGAGGGTCATTATCCAAAGGCAACCGACTTGTATAAAGAACTCGAACAGAGGAAACTGAATCCAGTCGAGGAAAAGCCTAAAAAGAAAGCAACTAAACCGAGAACTAAAAAAACTCAAAACAAAAAAGACGACAATCAAACAACCCTATTTTAAAAGCAGAGAACATGACATTTGAGATTATATTCATTTTAGCCCTTGTTGGATTACAAGTATTTGTATTTTTCAACGTATTCTTTAAAATAAAATCGTATCAGCGATTTTTCCCGAGTTCGTTTAAAGAAATACAAATCAAAAAATTCTTTATAACCAAAGCAGTGCTAAGTGAACCTGACCAATTTGATAAATACTTGGATTCACTCTCAAATGATGTCCAAATAATTGAGGAATCAGAAGATGCCGAACAAGTCGAGCTTTTAGTTATTCCTAATTCAACAAAAGCGAATCATTCCCACTTTTCAGAGGTAATAAAATCTACTAATGCCTACTTATGCAAAAACAAAGGAGCATCAGCCGACTTTGGTATATTAAAAGACACCTGCGAAAGACATCTTGAAAAGGTAGATAATGAAATCGGGAATCTTATAAACGTTCCTTTGTATATAGGATTAGCAGGAACATTTGTTGGAATCATTATTGGTTTGTGGGGAATTGATTTTTCTGCAACTACCGAAGGAACGACTACTACAATTTCATCAGCAAGTATTGGACAGTTACTAAATGGTGTTATTGCTGCAATGTTTGCAAGTTTGGTCGGCTTAACTTTTACAGTAATTAATTCAGCTTTGGTTTACAAGCCAGCGGCCTATAAAAATGATACAGACAAAAACCATTACTACGATTTTCTTCAAAGAGAACTACTTCCATTTTTAAATATTGGTGTTTCTAAATCACTTGGAAGTTTTAAAGATGTTTTAAATCACTTCATCATCAAGTTTGGTGAAAACATGGATGATTATAAGGATTCAGGGCATTTATTAAATGAGAACTTACAAAAACAGCAAACCGTTCTTGAAGAAATAAACAAGTTGAGTTTAACCAGAACTGCAACTAAAATTGCAGAGGTGTTTGCAGACCTTAAAGAATCAGCAGAGCACTTAGAAAAATTTCAAGCGTATCAAAAGGGCTTAAATGGTTATGTTGACAAAACAGAGAAAGTTGCCCATGACATGAATGTAATCATTGAACAGTTTAAGGACTTCAATGTAAATCTTAAAGCAATAAGCAATAATAGTGTTGCCACAATTGAATTACAGAAGCAATTCAAAGATTCTTTAGAAAAACACTTCCCTACTATTAACGACCATCGAGAAGTTTGGCGGACCCAAGTTGATGAACTTAATCAAGATATTAAAGAGGTTTATAAAGAACTCAATAGTTACTTTAAAAATTCAACTGAGCAAATTCAATCTTTTATTGGCAGTAACAACAACTTTTTCACAGGTATTAATGAAATACAAAATGCCATTAAAATTTTTGTAGAAAACTCTTCCATTCAAAAAGATGAATTCAATGTTTTGAAAAATCAGATTGTTGATATGCGAAATGACTTCAAGGATTCGCAGAAGCAATCCATTGAAACAAATAAGGCACTCATTGATGCAATCATTGACTTGAAGAAAACCATTAGCAAAATAGAAATTCCAACAGAGAAGTAAAATGGCTAAATCAAACGAGAAAAAAAGAGACTTCTTTTGGTTAAGCTATTCTGACTTAATGACAAGTTTGTTTTTTGTCATGCTTGTGCTTTTTGTTTTGGTATATACAATGCAAAACAAGATGATTGGAGAACTTGGAGAAAAAGGTAGAGAACTTGACCGAATTAAGGAAATAGAAAAAACCGTAAACAATATTGACACTGCATATTTTAAGTATGACGCAGAAAATAAAAAGCACATCCTAAATATGCAGTTTTTGTTCCCTAAAGGCAGTTATGACATTTCTAAAATTGTGCCTGACAAACGAACCGACTTGCTTAAAGCAGGTGGCGTAATCAAGCAACTCATATTGAAATATCCAGAGGAAGAAAATATAAAATATCTAATTGTTGTCGAAGGTCAAGCGTCTAAAGACAATTGGGCAGGTAATGACGACTTGAGTTATCATAGAGCACAATCACTTATTAAGTTTTGGGAACAAAACAATGTTGGACTTGACAAATTGAAGAACTGTGAAATAATTGTAGCTGGAAGTGGTGAGAAAGGTATTCCTCGGACACAACCTGACAACGGTAATGCCAATCAAAGATTTTTAATTACAATCGTTCCTAAAATAGGACAAATGAAAAATAAATAGCCAACGCATTTGGTGGCACATTTGCAAAACCGCACAAGCCCACGCTAAAGCCAAGTTTTGCAAAAGAGCCACCAAGCCAACGCACCAAGACAGAGCAACATGGACAGACAACAACACGACAGAAAAGAAGCACGAACCGGTAACAGCGGTTTTGCAAAAAAGCGGGTTCAGTGGTTAATTGAACATTCTACCTCGCATCAACTTTTGTGCTATGTTGACGGTTTTGTGCTCCGAAATCCGCTTCTTCGCAAAGCCGCAAAACGTTACCTGCAAGCTTTAAAAAAAACTGTAAAAAAACAACAATTTATATGAGAAAATTCGCAATTAAAATAATATTTTTACTATTTCCTTTAATTTTAAAAGCACAAAACTCTGCTGATATCGATTTAAGTTTTGGTGATAACTTTAATAATGGTTCTTCTATTGAAGCAATTGCAATTCAAAACGATGGCAAAATTATAGTTGGCGGAACATTTGCCGCTTTTAATGGTAATGTCCAAAATCGTTTGATTCGTTTAAATACTGACGGAACAAAAGATACTTCTTTTAATATTGGTTCAGGTTTTCCTGCACAAGTATATTCAATTGTAATTCAACCAGATTCTAAAATACTAGTAGGAGGATTATTCGTAACTTTCAATGGTGTGTCACAAAAATATATAGTTCGTTTAAATAATGATGGCACAAGGGATACTACCTTTAGTAATGGTTCATTATTCAATGGAGCGAGTAGTAGTCAAAGCATTAAATCTATTTCACTCCAACAAGATGGAAAAATATTAGTTGGAGGTAACTTTTCATCTAACAATATAAACGATTTAATACGACTAAATAGTAATGGCACACTAGACACTACTTTCAATATTGGAGATGGAGTTGGTTTAACTTCAGGAAACGCAGGTGTCAATTCTATTGCAGTTCAAACAGACGGTAAAATAATTATAGGTGGTATTTTCAATACTTTTTATAGCTCATTACAGTACGTGAATAATTTAATACGTTTAAATTCAGATGGCTCTATTGATACATCGTTTAATTTATATAATTCAAGCACAGGATTCAATAATAGCATAAAGACAATTAAAGTACAAGATGATGGCAAAATATTAGTAGGTGGAAATTTTACAACATTCAATAATATTTCACAAAAAAATCTAATAAGATTAAATTCCGACGGCACTAAAGATACATCATTTATTTTACAGGGTTTATCTTTTAATAATAATGTAAATACTATAGCAATACAATCAGATGGTAAAATAATAGTGGGTGGCAATTTCACAACTTATAATGGTTCATTACAACCTTTTTTAATTCGTCTACTTAATGATGGTACAAAAGACTTCTCTTTTGACATTAATAATGGATTTAATAATGGGGTTTTAGCTACAGCTCTACAAATAGATGGTAAGATTTTAGTTGGTGGAGCATTTTCATCATATAATTCAATACAATCAAATTTTTTAATTCGATTGAAAGGTGAAAATTTATTAAACTTAGCAAATTTCGAAAAAGAAAAAATTGTTGTATATCCAAACCCTGCAACAGATATTTTAAACATTAAAGACTTTAAAGAAAATGAAACTGTAACTATCATAAATATATATGGTCAAATTATCAAAACATTTGTTTTGAAAAATGATAAAATTGAAATTAATGATTTAAAATCTGGAATTTATTTTTTGAAAATCAATAATTCATATTTAAAGTTTATTAAAAAATAGTTACCACTCATAAATAATCTAATGAATATAAATGAATCAACAAGAATATATTTTCGGTATTGAAAAAACATTGATAAATGCAAAAGATTTATTCGAAGATGCAGAAATTCTTTTCAAAAAGAATCGTTTTTCTAGAGCTTATACACTTTATCAATTATCAATAGAAGAAATTGGAAAAGCAACTTTGATTTTTAATTTTTTACTTCATAAAGATATTTTTGACATTGATGAACAAAAAAAAATTATTAGAGAATTTATTAATCATAAATCAAAAACTAAAAGTTCAATAGGATTGGATGTTTTATTAGCTTTTGTAATTTCTGACCAAAAATTAAAAGAGAAAGTAATTTATCAAATTCGTAAACAAGAAAAAGAAATTGAGCAACTAAATATTTTAAAAAACAGAAGCCTTTATACTGATATTATTGAAGAAAAATTTATTAATCCAAAAGAAATAATAACAGAAAAACTAGCTAAAGATATTAAATTTATTGCGCAAATAAGACTAAATATCGCAAATGGATTTTTCAAGTTTGCTATAACAAACTTCGAACAGTTGTATAAAGCATTCAAAAAAATAGATGAACAAGAGATGATAAATAACCCACCACCAGAAATAATTTATTTAGCTAATCTTAAAATTGAAGAAATTATAAATTACGAATTAAAACAACAAGTATAAATAAAGAAACACAAATTCGGAAAGAAAGCCAGCAGGTAACAGCCGTAGCTGTTGCGCAACCTCATTCAAAAACTAAACTTTCAAAATAAGTATAAAAAACAACCTCGTTTAAGCACATTTAAGCGAGGTTTGTTTTTGGTTT
>Ga0209717_1003151_pt1 | contig 14735 bp, 11 predicted proteins | sample AD_UKC048_MetaG_FD_184418 | JGI IMG/M metagenome (GOLD analysis project Ga0209717, IMG submission 184418) | Active sludge microbial communities of municipal wastewater-treating anaerobic digesters from USA - AD_UKC048_MetaG (SPAdes) (version 2) | ecosystem: Engineered > Bioreactor > Anaerobic >... | reverse complement strand
TTAAAGAGTACACTTATTTTGAAGAAATAGATCAATTAATAAATAGCGGGGAAATTGTTAAAGCATAGGAAACCAATGATTGGTTAATGTATATACCACTAACTGAAAAATAGTCTATTCTACTTGGCAAAAAAACAAAATGGTGTATATCATAGGAAAAAGATAATCTATTTAAAAAATATACTGTAAATTATGTATTTTTAATATAGATTTCAAAAAACAAAAAAGAAAATATTTTTATAGACGGTAGAACAGAACAAATTTTTGTTAAATATTAGTTTCGCCTACGTAAATCAACAATAGAATGTTGGAATTCAAAAGATTATGATATAAATAATAAAGTTTTTATAAATGAACCAACAATAGACATATAGTTTAAAAACAGTTTTCAATAGTTGAATACAATCCTTAAAGATAAAAATTATCTACAAACAGCTTTTGAAAACTTAAAAAAAGACATAGAAACAGTTAATAATCTTACTAAAAGTGAAATAATATCTAAACTTAGAAACAGGTTAGATAGTAAAAATAATGCAGAATATATTTTATCTAATCTTAAAAATCCAACAGAAGATATAAAATCATAGTAGATAATATATGATGGCAAAGCAATTAAATTTATTGATGACCCATCAGAAGATTTAAAAATGGAATAGGTTAAGTGTACAGGGGAATAGATAAGATATATTGATAATCCATCAGAATAGGTTCAAATGTAGTAGGTAACATATACACAAAGTATAGATGGTGCTTCTTATTAGATTCAATATATTAAAAATCCATCAGAGAAAGTTCAATTATAGTAGATTAGAAATCAACCAGAATAGATATTAGCAATTAAAAATCCTTGTATATAGGCTTTTAAATATTTATTAAGCATTAATGGGTATAATTTAATTATTGATGTTAAGGAATATGATTATAAAGCTGATATTCCAGACGAAATTTTATCTGAATAGATAAAAAAAGCACCGCATAGAATAACACATCTTGATTTTCCATCAGAATAGGTTCAAATGTAGTAGATTGACAAAAATAATAGTTCACTTAAATATTTCAAAGTTGTACCAGAAAACAGTGTTTTATTAAAATAGATCGAAAATTAGCATAAAGACTTAGAAGAAAATACAGCAGAATCAAGAAATAGAATAAATGAATTCATAAAGTTAATGGATAATAAATCATTTAAGGTGTCAGATAAAGTTGAAGAAGAATACATTAAATTAAAACAAAATTTAATAAAAAAAGAATAGAAACAATATTTTAAAAAAATTCTTGGTGTTTAATTTTTAGGGGGAATTTCAATGATTTATAATGAACAATATTGGAATGATAAATGGTAGAAGGATAATATTATATATGAAGGAAGAAATTTATATTCAACAAATGAAAAATAGAGTTGTGATGTTAGAATATTTTTAACTAAAAATGAAGCTATCTTAGGGCATATATTAGATCAATATAATTTGATACATAAAACTTTTAATGATACATAGTTATAGATTCAACAATTTATAGTAAAAAATATTAAATATAAATCAGATGATACAAATAATAAAAGTCCTGAATTTTGGCAATTCCCATTTGAAACATTGCAAAGTGGTTTGGCCGACTGTGAAGATGGTGCCATATTAATATAGTCTTTATTATTACATTAGGGGGTTCCATCATATAGAGTAAAGGTTTAGTAGGGTTTTGCAAAACCAGCACCAACATAGCCACAAGGTGGACATGGATATTGCTTATTCTTAGAAGATGAATATAATAATAATCAAGATTGGAAAATTTTAGATTGGTGCTTTTATCAAGATGAACAAGTTCCAGTTATAAAAAAACCTAATGCAAAAAATGGTGGTCAAAGAAATGCGTATGGTGAAATTTGGTTTACATTTAATAATGAATACTCATGGAGTCATAAATCATTAGCAATATCAGGACGTGTAAATTCAGAAAAAGTAATAATGAAAGAGATAGATAATAAATAGATTTTTTATGAGAGTATACTATCAAGAAGGAAATACATGCTAAAAAATGATTAGATACCAAACTTAATACGATAATGGGAGTGTAGTATATGAAAAATAAAACAATAATATTAAATGAAAGTGCAAGAGATGATTTAAGATTAGAACAAACAAAAAGTATATGTGAAAAAAATAATATTGAATTTGATGAAGATTTTTATGAAGATATATTATTTATTGATACAACTAAAACAGGAAAATACAAAGATTGGTTATAGAAACAATATAGAACTGGAAATTTAACCATTGATAATTATGATACTGTAAAACAAGGGATTGCTGTATATAACCAATTAGCTGATAGAAATTTAATTAGTATTGAAGAAAAAGATATCACCAAATTAAGTATTCAGCAAATGATACAAATATCAAATACAAATAAATAGAAATTAAATATAAACTCATCAGAAAGAAAAAAAGAATAGGAAATAGTAGATATTAAAAATTTAATTCCTTCTGATAAATTATATGAAACCAATAATTGGTATATTACTTATTAGGAAACAAGAGAAGAATAGGTTAAATTTGGAGAAAATACAAAATGGTGTATTTAGTAGACTAATACATAGGGTAAAACATTAAGAGATGTTTATCATCAAGAATTTGTAGATATTTGGTTAAAAGATTAGAAATTATCAAATATGTTAGATAATATGCTTAGATATATGAATATTGGAAATCCAGATAATCCAGAAGAAAAATTTGAATTATTTTATCAGCAGCAAATAGAACAATAGAGTAGATTTTTAGGAAGATCACTATTAGATGAACCAGACCCAGTTTCAACTGCATATGAATTATTATTTGGTCAATACTTAGAATTTGAGAAAAAAAGAGGAGACAATAAAATTTGGATTTTAATAAATAAGAAAAATCCATTTATTAAATATTGCTTTGTATTTGGTATATATGAATTTAGAAATTAGATAAATGAAGAAATAAATCTTAAAGATTTTTTTAATGATCCAAACAATGCAGAGCTTATTCAATTTTTTAATAAATTCAGAAAATAGAAATCTGTTATTGTAGATTAGTTAAATGGTGTAAAATTACCAACATACGTTGATGTCGTAAAAAAAGAATTTAATCTTTGATTTTTATTATTATTTATTACAAAAATGTCCTATTTAATTTGGGCATTTTTTTATTTTTATTTGAAAAAATAGAATGAATTTGGTTAAATTAAGAAGATATATAAAAAACAAAAGATAGATAAGAGGATGATTACATTGGCTAATTTTACTGATAAGTATAATACTGAATTAATGAATTATGGAATAGATGATCTACTTGGGTTCAACAGTATAAAATTAACAAAACCATATTTTTAGACAGTTATAGTATAGGATGATGATTTTTAGTCTGATAAATATAAGGATGAAATTTATGCTGAAAAAGAAGCCTTGACGAAAGAAGAAAAAACTGGGTTAAACTCAATGGATAATTAGAGTGGAATAAATAAAGTTAGAGGACGAATTAGAATTAGAATAAATGAATTGCATAGAGATTTAAAAGATGAAGAACTACCTTGGTAGATGCCATAGTTTGGATTTAATAATTTATATGGAACGTTAAATATCCCACAACGTGGTTAGAATATTTTAGTTTGGTTTTATAATGGTGATTTAACAAAACCAGTATATTATCCTTATGATACATATAAAGTAAGACCATATATGGACTTAAAAGAAGTTAAAACATTAAAACTGTTTGATTTTTTACCAATTGATTAGGTATATAGTAATTGGAGTAATGAAGATTTTGGTACTGATAAAAATATATCATTTAATCATAAAAGATATATCAAAAGATTTCCACCAGCTTGGACTGATAATGATACAACATTTTTAAAGGAAGAAGATAAAAAAGATGAAGAAAAAAGAGTTAGAGAGTATGTTGATGAGTTTCCAAGGCAAAGGGTACAAAATTTTAATGATTTATATGATCCTGAAATTTAGAAAAAAGAAAGACCATCATTAAGTGAAAAAGAAGAAAATGAAAACCCAAACAATGATGAATTTTTTAAATTTAAAAATGCACTAAAAACTTGGGGTAGTTTATATGAAGATAGTTTGGATAATAAAATAACAAAAGAAAACAAAGAAAAGTTTTTGCCAAAAAGATGCATAAGAAAACGAGAGTATTCACCAGTTGAAGATGAATTTTTAAGTGAATATAAATCTGATTTTTATTTCACACCAACAGATAAAAGAACTGTTCAATATACTAAAATATCTAACAGTTGGAATATTGAAATGGGAAATTATAAATTTAAGGAAAGAATAATTCAAGGTGGTAGAAATAAGAGTAAAATAGGTGGTATTTCCAAGCCAGAAGATTAGAAAGAGAATTGGGGAAATCTTAAACAAAAATATACACATCAAGAAGCAGTTAGAGAATTAGAAATAGAAGGATAGCTAACAGAAAAATAGTATATTGAATTATCAAATAATAATTTTGATTATATTGTTGAAAATTTTAAAAGATCATAGGATATAAATGAAGAAACGAATAAATTAGAAACTATATTTAAGGGTGGATTTATACAATTTGGAAAAATAAAAAATTAGAAATTACAATTATAGACAAGACCTACAATCTATTCAAATGTATTTCCAGTAAACGAAAATGCTGAAGATGGTCCTGAACAAGAAGAAATTCACAAATTACTTGTTACATATCCGTTAAGATGGAATAGTAAAGAATGGAATTCAAACAAAGAAGATACAACTCAGAATTTTTATAGAATAGAAAAACTAACTTAGTTAAACCCATTTTCATATAATTTGGAAAATGAATACTATAATAAAAATTTTACAAAATTATCTAAGAAAATAAAAGAATAGAAATTTTTTGAGCAAAAGTTTGAAATAGATTTCAGAAGCCAAGAAGATGTAAGTTCTGGTGATAATTTTAGATGGGATATGAACGGTTCATATGGATATACAAAACTTGGAACTGGTGGGGATAGGGGAAAAGAAAAAATATTAAAAAAAGAAGAAATAGGATAGTATAGTGATGATTATGATGGGACTTAGATTAAAGGTGAAGAAACATAGTCTGGGGGAACATCTAAAACTTAGGGGGATTTTCTTGATTTTGCAGTATATAGAGAATAGACGCAATTTGTGCATGAACCATAGAGAGATAATGTAAGCAAATATATATATGGTAGTGGAAATACAAATATTTGCAATGAAATCTTTAATAAAAATATAAATTCAGAATTTGAATTTGATATAAATAAAAATATATATAATAGTGTAGACTTTGTTTTAACTGGTTCTGGTTAGGATTATGAAAAAAAAACTGCAACAAGTTTAGTAAAAAATAGTGAATTAGGTCAATCAAAAGAACAAGGTAGAGATTTAGAATTGGGTGAAAATGGGGTAAAAAGTTCATTAGTTGAAGGTTAGGAAGATTATGGTGATCTTGTTGTAAGTACAGTTAATGGTGAATTAAAAGGTTATAAGCAAGCAGGTGAAATAGATCAACCACTTTAGCCTAAAATGTATTCAGATAATGAGTTAGAAGGTCCAATAGCTTTACCACCAGAAACAGATAATACATAGCCAGAAGATATTGAAGATAGTAATAAATAGAGAAAAGTTTGTACATGTAAATATTAGTTAGATACAAGTGAATCATTATAGTCCTCATCTACATCTATTTTTGGTAATAAAAAAAACGATCCGAAAAAAGAAAAATATATTCAATGGGTTAAAGATTTATCAGTTGTACGTTCACCAAAAATCATTGATTTTGGTCAAGACAATTATAGAAAAAGATGGGATTTACATAATGAATTTTTTGAAGAATGGGATAAAAAAGTTGTGTACTATGATATGTATGATATACGAAAATCAAGAAGAGAAGAAGAAACAATAGAAAGATATAAAAAGTTAAAACATAAGAAAAGATAGGTAGAATGGGAAAAAGTATAGAGATTTGATTTAAAGCACAAAGAAGAAAAATTTGTATGGGCTAATAGAAAACAAATTTGGAAAGAATCTGGTTTAGAAAGAGAAAATGATTTTGGAAGATAGTTAAACAGACATTAGATTAAAACTGAATATGAATTATATGATACAAGAAATGATTTAACAATTGTTGAATCTAAATTAAAAAACTGGTATAAATCTCAAAATTGGCAATATATGTTTAGTGAAAGATAGGACTCAGAAATATACAACATGGCAAAGGGTTCATCAAATATTAAAAAAGCATATGCATTTTGGTTTAAAACTGCTTCATCAGGTAAAAATAATTGTGAACCAATGTAGAATAGTAATTTTCCTTGGGGCAAAGGTCAAGATGAGTGCTTATTTTAGTATAGAATTGATGAAAAAGCTGCAGTAGTAGAAAAAAGAGTTATGAAAGATTAGTTTGATGATGTTGTTTATTATTATAAAGATTTATATTAGAGTTAGTCATCACAATGTACGCCAGAATGTGCAAGCCCAGATTGTTATGGGGATTTTAGAAGACCAATGGTTAGACATCAATTTTCAGATAAAAAAGATAGTAACAGAACTGATTTTTGGGAAATAATTGATAAAAAAGATTCATGGAAGAAAAAGCCTTTTGCTAAAGGTGTACCACCAATTAAAGAACATACCCATTATGATTCAGAAGTTCATAAAATGCGTCCAAACCCAGATAATAAAAGCAGAGATGAATTTTGGGAAGGCAGTGGGGTTTCATATGCTCCAACTGGACCACTTAAAGATTCCGAAAAAGAAACGCCACATTATGGCTCAATTTATAAAAACAATAAAATACAGTATTATGATATGGAAAGTTGGGATAATTTAAAAATAATGACCCAAAGAAATGTTGTTGAAAAATATAATCAATTATTATCTGCTAAATTAACAACTTTGGAAAACGAGGTATTTGATTTTTTTAATTAGGGGGATAATGTACCACTACCAAAAAAAGCTGCATCACTTGTTAGGCATAAAATAGAAAGTTGCAAAGGGTCTGGAAGTAGTATAGGTGGTGGAGATAATGATGAGCCTGCAAGAGAAGATTGGTGGAATGAAGAAGGTAGTGTATATTTTGAAGATAAAAAAGATGTTAGGTCTTTTTATTCAGAAGAAAAAACATTTTATAGAAAATTAAGTAAGCTAAGAACAAATATAGCTTGCCAAGATTCAGAAGAAGTTCCAAATGTAAAAGAATGGGAATTGAAAGAAATAGCTAAAAATACTGGAGATAATTTCCCATATAACAGTTATGGCAAAAATGTAAATAGATATAATACTACAACTGTAGAACCGTTTTTTGTGAGAGAAAAAAATAATTTATATGATTTAACAAGTGAAAAATTAGTTGTAGATTTAAAAGAATTTAATTATTTTTTTTCACCCCCATTAAGAATGATGTGCAGAAATTCATATAAAACTAATTATGCACACCCAGATAAATTTTACTATATTGATGGAATTCATCATTATAGTAAAGTTCCAAAAGAATTTGTCGAAGAATCAGAATATTTATTTCATTCACACAAATATGAAATGCATAATTTAAAATTTAAAAAATTTGAAAATAATTTCAATGTAAATGATAAAGAAGAAAAAAATACATTTGAATATAATATCAAATTAGAGTTAAAATTAAATGATAGTTATGGAAAAGTTCACGAAACAAAATTTTCAAAATAGAAATATTATAATATTAGTGATTATACCGCAATAGCAGAAGAAAAAGATTTAACAAACAATTAGTTATATAAATAGGAAAAATTAAATGTTGTATTTGTAAAAAATGTAAAATCAGAAAAGAAATCAATACATGAAACTATAAATTATGATTAGAAATACAATATTAATTATGAAAAAAACATGATATCAAATTATGGAAATATAAATTATAATAATACAAAAAATGCAAAATTTTCAATGTATAATATATATTCCGATACATAGAATGGTGGTTTATTACAAAATACTTATGTTGCAAATTCAACAAATGGTAATTTTTAGTCAAATAAAGCATACAGTGCAACAAATGAAGTAGCATTAACTAATAGAATAACAGCAGGAACTGAATAGAATCACAAAACATATATTGATGGAATATCTGGAGCAAAATATTTACTTTATGTAAATAGCGGAATTGGTTCAGATGCTTTTATTAGTATTGAAGATGGGCATGTAAAAATTTGTTCAAAACATAATCTTGTTGAAATTCTATCAGTACATGGTTCTGTTTCAATTAGTGCTTTACAAGATACAATAACTATTAAATAGAGAAATATAAAAATAGAATAGAGTGAAAATATTACAATAAATTAGCTACAAAATATAGAACTTATATAGGGAACAAAAATTAATTTAAGTTAGCCAATGGTAAATATAGATAATTTAGTTGTTACTGAATCATTTACAATTTAGCAAGAGTTGATTGATCCATATATTGAAAACATTTACGTGCAATGGACAAAATGTCCATATAGGCCATCTGCTGGATAATTTACTCTATTAAAAATTTAATTAATAATAAAGGTGGTGTAATTTTTATGTTAGAATTATCACAAATTATAAATTTAAAAAAGAAAATTAAAAGATTTAATGAGGGATTTGCTTTTATAACAAATAAATTTTATGATGTTAAAAAATATGATGATAATTTTATTCAAGAATTTAATTCATTGATTAATGACGTATTTGATGAATATTCAGAAGAAGAGAACAAAAAAGTATCTACTCAATTGTTTTCAGAATAGGTTGTTAAATCTGTAAAAGTAATACGAGATGTATTACCAAAAATATTAAAAGAATCTTATTTTACAGAAAAAGAAAAATCAATTGATATTGATTATCCAGATATACTTATAATGCTTAAAGAATCTATAAAAAATATTATATTAAAAGAATCAGAAGATGTAACTCTTATTGAATCTATCTCAACAGATTTAAGTTTGTTAGAAGATAGAGTTATAAACATGTATTAGTAGAGAGGCAAAGATTTAGTATTAGTTGATTTTAAAGAAACTTTTAAAAATAATGTATTAAATATGTAGGATTTTGAAAGTTTATTTGATACAATTATGTATAAATATCTATTATAGTTTTATTATTTATATAAAAATAGTGAATCTATTAAAACTGATGAAGATGAAGAACAATATACTACATTAAAAAATAAAATAAATAGAATTTAGGCAATTTGTTCAAATAAAGAAGAATAGTCATAGTGGCTAAATAGACGTGATTAGGAAATTTTATCATTGTAGACATAGTGATTTTTAATTAGATTAGTGCTAAAAAAATAATTTTTATAAAGGTGGGATTATAAATGCCTCAAAACCCATTAATACCAGATGGTTGTATTTTTGTAACAAATTTAGATTTTACAATTGATAATACTACTGTAGTAAAAGGAACACAATATATAACAATTAGTTGGGTTAAACCATATGGCTCTTAGCCTATAAGTTATTCTTTTGGAATAGATGGAAATACTTCTGAAATTTTTGAAATAATTGAACAACCATTATATACACATCAATTTGATATATCATAGCTAAATATTGGTATTCATGTAATTAGACTTACATAGTATAATTGTGGTAATTTTACAACTTATGCAGAAAAAACTTTTATCATTAGGCAAGCAGATATAATATGTGATATACCTATAGATACTCCTTGCGAAATTATAGATGATTTAACGTTTTTTAAAAGTATTAGGCATACAAACTTAGATGTAATATATGATGATACAATATTTACAATAGATAGAACAAAAAATTTAATATTAAAAATAGAATATTTATATGGAGAACAATATTGTAGAAAATATAAATTGTTTATACGTGTTTAGGACACAAATGTTCCTGTATATGAAAGTAATATTTTTCAACCATACAATTGCAGCAATATTGAAAATACTTCACCAAAATCAAGTTGTGATTATATAATATCAAGTAATGTACTTAATCAAATAAATGGTAATGGTAATATAGAAAAAAATTATAATATAGAATTATTATAGTATAATCCAGATTGCTCAATTTTAAAATCAATAAAATATTAGAAAATTATTTTTCAATCTGATTGCATACCAGTTCAAACATAGCCAAATAATATTACAATAAATAACAGTAATAATTATACTGTTATAGTTAATGAAGTTTTTACTATATCATGGAATTAGCCAGTTAACTGTGGTACACTTCCAACTATATATGATATTGTAGTAGATGAAAATACGTTATATTCAAATGCATATACAACACTATCTCAAACCTTATCTATAAATTCATAGGGAAACCATACATTAAAAATTATATAGAAAAATAATTGTACTTTAAATTTAAATAATAAAGTAACTTAGATTATAAATTAGCAAAATTTTTGTCAAGAATCTACTTGGATAAATACAAATGACAATGAATATGAATAGTAGATAGTAAGTAATACTACTTTTAGTTTAAATTGTGAAGAAAATTTAAATCAAATTATTGGTTCTGCCCCAATATCATATAGCATTAAATAGTATTATAATATATATGAATCAAATTTAATTTATGATTTTGGAGTAAAACAAATAGTAAATAATTCTTTTATTTTTACATAGCAAGAATTATAGAATTTGTTTAATAATTACCCATTAAATTATGTTACATCCCATAAATTTTTAATAATATTTAAAATATTTGCAAATAATTGCAACACAACTATGTCTTTTAATAAATAGCTTCAAAAAGTTAGATTCGGATATATAAAACCAATGTAGGTTCAAAATTTAAGATTAAGTGCTACAATTTTATATAAAAATACTTAGTATGAATAGCTTTGGGATAGACCAAATAATTTAATTCCAACAAAAGTTGCAGAATATGTTATACATATAAAAAACTTAGAAACCAATAATATAATTTATACAAAACAATATAATACAGTAATTAGTAATTTAACTTTTACTGCAACAGAATAGATACCAAATACATTATAGGAGGGATTGTATCAATTAGAAGTATTTGCACTACCATTTCCAGATGCTGATATAAATTTTAAAGGAATTTCTACATTTCAAAATTTTACTATTTTACAGGAGTGTCAAGAAATAAGTACAAACCCAATAATAACAGCACCAATAAACAATTGTAATTTAGAAAACACTAACACTATAACAACTGTAATTGAATGGATATAGTAGACTGGAACAAATGTTTTATATGATGTTAATATTGATGGTACAACAATTAATAATATTCCAATTACTGATTTGAAATATAATTATGGATTTTATACATAGGGTGAGCATACAATAAAATTAATTTAGAAAAATATTTGTACATATTTTGATAAATTCGATGAGATTAAAATTTTTGTATATAATAAACCTAATTCAGTGGAATTAACTTATCCACAAGATATGTAGGATGAAATATCTGTTACACCTATATTTACTTGGAACAATCCAAATACAGAATAGAATATTAAATTTGATTTATATATTGGAGAAACTGATTTAACATTAAATAAAATTGCATCTGATTTAATAGAAACAACATACATATATAATCAGCAAACATTTCTATCTAACACAACATATTATTGGAAAGTTGTGTAGAAAAATAATTATTCTGAATCAGATAATAATAATATTTTTTCTTTTACTACAATAACTTGTTAGAATATTCCGAATATACCAATTATAATATCACCAGAAAATAATTAGGTTGGGATATAGTTAAACATCAGGACTTTTACTTGGGAAAATTCAATAAATTAGATTCTATATGATTTATATTTTGGTGAATCTGATATATAGGACAACGAATTAGAAGTATTATAGAGTAACATAGAAGCTAACAATTATACAGATAATACTATTTTAGAAAAAAATAAAGAATATAAATGGAAAATTGTTTAGAAAAGTAACTGTTAGAATATACAATCTCAAGTTTATAAATTCAGAATTTTAAATTGTATTGGTATATAGAATGAATTTCAGATAATAGACCCAATAAATGATAGCGAAAATTTGCAAACAAATTTTAGGATAAATTGGAGTGATTAGTCATCTATTGATAATTTTGTATCTTATTATTCTGTATTTTCTGGAAATTCAAGAGAAAATGCAGTTGCTATATAGCAAACAGAAAATTTATATTTTGATTTTGAAGGAGTTGTAAATTCAGAATATTATATTTTCATACGATAGGTAAATGACTGTGGATATGTAGATTCTAATATAATAAGAATAACAACAAAGCAATGCACAGAACCACCAACTAATTTAGTTTTAACTTATCCAAGCAATGGTTAGGAAAATATAGGAAAAAATTTAATTTTTAGATGGGAAGCAGAAAACTATGTTTCATTTAATTTATATTTAAATACAATGTATGAATTTAATGAAACAAATAAGATTTAGGAAAATATTAGATATTTAAATTGTTCTTAGTTAGATTTAAGTATTAATACAACATATTATTGGAAAGTAGTATAGATAAATGATTGTGGAGAAACAGCATCATAGACGAATTACTTTACTATATCTAATTGCATTGAACCACCAACTTATGTTATAATAAAAAATCCAAAAAATAATTATACAAATATAGATACATCAGTTACTATACAATGGGAATAGGAAAATTAGATTTCATATGATGTGTTTTTATCAAATATGTTAAATACATTAAGTGATGAAAAAATATAGGAAAACATAATAGAAACAAGTTTTAAAGTTTTATCTCCATTAATTCCAAATACAACCTATTTTTGTATGATAAGATAGACTAATAATTGTGGTGAAATATTTAGTGATTATATTACATTTGTAACAAATGATTGCCAAGTATAGCCTGAAATTCCAATTTTAACATCGCCAATTACTATTGGTCAACCAGTTGTTCAACCAATAACATTAATTTGGGAATAGTAGTAGCAATAGGTTTTATATGATGTTTATTATGGTAGAAATTTGGAAGACCTCGAAACTTAGAAATATACCAATGTAATATAGACTTCTTTGGAATTGCCAATACTTGATACAAATTAGGTTTATTTGTGGAAAATTGTTTAGAAAAATAATTGTGGTGTCACAGAAGTAGACACTTATTAGACATTTGTAACAGCAGAATGTATAGAACCACCAAGTGAAATAACTTTAATAGAGCCACAAAATTATTCTACAACTGTAACAACAGATTCTACAAGATTTTATTGGATTGATTCAAATATTGAAAATAAATAGTATACTTTACAAATATCAAAATCATCTGATTTTAATACTATTTATCATAATTATAATAATTTAACTCAAAATGAAATAATTGTAACAGGATTAGAAATAGATACACAATATTATTGGAAAATATCTTTATCAAATGATTGTGGTAGAAGAGAAAGTCAAATTTATAGTTTTAAGACATTGGATTGTAGTGCTAAACCACAGACCCCAACAATTATTTATCCAAATAATATAGAAAATATACCAATATATAAAACTAAATTTGAATGGCATAAATCATTAGATTAGAAAACTTATGCCGTTTTTATAAAACTTGCAAATAGTTCAAATTATAATAAAATTTAGGATAATATACAAGATACATTTTTAATTTATAATTTCTTATTGTAGGAATCTGATTATACTTGGTATATAATATAGAAAAATAATTGTGGAGAAACTATCTCAGATATTTCAAATTTTAAAACTGTTTAGATCAATTGTTTTGAACCAACAAAACCAGTTGATCCATATCCATAGAATAACTCTATAAGTATAAGTAGACAAATAAGATTAAAATGGAAAGAAAGTATTGGTGATATTCCAATTAAATATAATATTTATATAGATAAAAATACTCAAAACCCAGAAACTTTATATACTAATTTTACTTATCAAAAATAGGATATTAAATTGATTAGTAGATATTCTTATGGGTTAGAAGTAGAAACAGATAGATTAACACTTATGTCTTTAGATGCATCTCCATTAGAATCACCAGAAAGATATCCAATATTATAGACAAAATTATTAGGTAAAACAAGTTATGAAAGATATTTTTACATACAGTAGTTAAATCTTAGAGAAGGTTAGAAATTAAAAAGATTTAAAGTGTTTTAGGATAAAAATGAGCCAATTAGAGGTTTGAAACTTTATTTTAGATCACAATCAATAGATAATTATAAGTTACCAAAACGTGGTAATTGGGTTGAGAATGGAATGACAGTTATCCAAGAAGAGCCATATAATATAAATTTAACTATCAATAATTAGATAGATGGAGAAATAACTCAAAACTTTGAAACAACAGATTTTGGAGTTTTGCAATTGGAAATATCTAAAAATATATAGGTTAGTGGTTAGGTTAAAAATACTATATTTATACAATATGATGAATATATACCAGATGAAACAAATACATTAGATTTAGAGCAATATACAACTTATTACTGGAAAGTAGTTTAGGAAAATGAATGTGGTAAAGTAGAAAGTGAAATTTGGAAATTTACAACTGGAGAATAAATTTGTGTAATTAATAGATTTATCTTTATTTAAAATTGTAAAATAAATAAAATTTGAGGGGGATGAAGAAAAGAATGAAAAACTCATTATAACACCAATTTAATTACTAAATGATTATAATGTATTCATTTTTACCACATATTTAATATTTTGAACATTTTTTTATTAAGTTATTTATTAGTAAAAGGAGGTGAACAAAATAATGCTTGTACA
>Ga0209717_1003147_pt1 | contig 14753 bp, 17 predicted proteins | sample AD_UKC048_MetaG_FD_184418 | JGI IMG/M metagenome (GOLD analysis project Ga0209717, IMG submission 184418) | Active sludge microbial communities of municipal wastewater-treating anaerobic digesters from USA - AD_UKC048_MetaG (SPAdes) (version 2) | ecosystem: Engineered > Bioreactor > Anaerobic >... | reverse complement strand
TGAGGTAACCCTCGAAGCTGTAGTAGCCCACTGGCACCTTGGCGGCCTCGGCCAGGCGGCGGTACTCGCGTGTGGTCGGGTCGGATTCGCTCCAGGGGTACGGCACCACCTGCGAGATGGCCAGGCCCCGGGCCTTTTCGCCGGCGACCTTGACGGTGACTTCGCCAGCCACGATCGACATGCCGTAGAACATCGGACTGACGCCGAGCGCCCACGAAGCCTTCATCAGCTGCCCGGGCAGCGCGCCGCCCAGGTACATGATCACGGCCTGCGGCGTCGCCTTGGCCAGCGCCGCTGCGGCGTCGGGAATGTTGGCGCCGTCGCCTTTGATCGCGACGGAGGCGGCCGCCTGCAGCTTCTGGCCGGACAGTGCGGTCTCCACCAGCGCGGCGGCTTCCTTGCCGCCGGGGTTGTCGAGCATCGCCATCGCGATGCGGGTCACGCCGATCGTGGTCAGGTGCTGCACCAGGGCCTGCGCCTCGCGGCCGGAGGTGGCCCGCACGAAGAAGCCGGAGCCCTTGAGCTTGTCTCTCGCGCTGTCGGCCACGGCGTAGCCAGCCACCCAGGGCGCGCCGGACTTCATCAGCATCGGTGCCGCGGCGGCCGTGGTCGCCGAGCCGACGCAGCCGAAGAAGCCGAAAACTCCGTCGCCCAGCAGCTTCTCGTAGTTGGCCACCGCACGGTCGGGCTTGAGCTCGTCGTCCAGCGACACCACGCGCACCCGCCGGCCGTTGACACCCCCTTGCGCGCGCGACTCGGCAAAGGCCAGGTCGGCACCGGCCAGCATGACCTTGATCTGCGCGCCCAGCGGACCGTTGAGGATGCCGGTGTGGCCGAACACGACCTCGGTGTCGCTGACGCCCTGCTCGGCGGCGCGCAGCCCCGGAGCGAAGATCGAGGCACCGATGGCGGCCGAGAAATGACGACGTTGCATGGTTCGAGGAGGAGAGTGGGCGAGTACTCCAGCGAGTCTCCCTGTCGAACCAAGAAGTGATGGTGCGGGTTTACCCTTGGCCTGCGTCGGAGTGCCGTGGCGGATTCCGCGCTGGCACGTCGATTCTGCTCAGCGCGCCGGAGCACGCGGCGTCAGACGCAATTCGTAGTGCGTGCGCTTGTCGAGATCGTGGAACTGCAACGCGGTACCGGCCCAGTCGTAGGCGGCGACGAACTCGTCGATTTGCATCGTGCCGTGCATCAGCACCACCTCGACCTGGCTGCTGTGGAGCTTGAGCCGGTAGACGATGTCGCTGATGCGCACGCGCAGCTCGCGTCCGCGCAGCACGTCGACCTCGGCCGGGCCGCAGCTGGCGGCGCTGTCCGAGGCGACGGTGACGCAGAACTGGCCGTCGTATCGGCCCGGTGCCGGCGTGTTCGCCCCGGCGGCCGAAGCCGCCAGGAGCAGGAGCAGGCACGCGGTCCGACGCACGGTCACAGCTTACTTGAGCAGTCCCTCGGCCTTCATCGCGGCCTGCACGGCCGGGCGGGCGAACATGCGTGCAGAGAAGGCCGACAGGTTGGCCAGGCCGGTGATGTCCACGCCGACGTGCGGCGCCCACGAGGCCACGGTGAACAGGTAGGCATCGGCGACGCTGAATTCGTCGCCCATCAGGTACGCCTTGCCGGCGAGCTGGCCGTCGACCCAGGTGAAGCGCTCGACCAGCTTCTTGCGGAACACCGGCCTGGCGTCTTCCGGCACGGCCGGGTTGAACAGCGGCGAGAAGCCCTTGTGCAGTTCGCTGGTGATGAAGTTCAGCCACTCCTGCAGGCGGTAGCGCGCCATCGTGCCGGCCGGCGGCGCGAGCTTCTTGTCAGGCACCTGGTCGGCGATGTACTGCACGATCACCGGTCCTTCGGACAGGCGCTCGCCACCGTCGAGCTCGAGCAGCGGCACGTAGCCCTTCGGGTTGATGCCGTAGTAGTCGGTGCCGTCCTGCAGCTTGTGCGTCTTGGTGCTGGCCAGCACCGGCTCGAAGGACAGGCCGGACTCGCGCAGCACGATGTGGGGCGACAGCGAGCAGGCGCCGGGGCTGTAGTAGAGCTTCATGGGGACTCCTGGGTCGTGGTGAGGGTGGATGGCATTACACCCAAGCCCGCGCTCGCGGCCATGCAAGCCGATTCAGCGCGGCATGCAAATCCGCTGACTCGAAGTGTCCGCGCTCGGCCACTACATTGACAGCATGAACACCACCACCGTCTCCCCCGCCACCGTGACCCGCTCGCGCGGTGTCGAGCGTCTGGTGCGCGGCCAGCCCACGTCCGATGGCGCCGGCGTCAAGCTCACCCGCGTCCTGACCCAGCCGCTGCAGCAGCGACTCGATCCCTTCCTGATGCTCGATGCCTTCGGCAGCGACGCGGCGAGCGACTACATCGGCGGCTTCCCCGACCACCCGCACCGCGGCTTCGAGACGGTCACCGTCATGAAGGCGGGCCGCATGCGCCACCACGACAGCGTGGGCAACACCGGCCTGCTCGAGCCCGGCAGCGTGCAATGGATGACCGCCGGGCGCGGCATCATCCACTCCGAGATGCCCGAGCAGGAGGAAGGCCGCATGGCCGGCTTCCAGCTGTGGGTCAACCTGGCCGCGCGCGACAAGATGCAGCCGCCGGCCTATCGTGACGTGCCGCCGCAGGGCGTGCCGGTATTCACGCTCGACGGCGGCGCTCTGGTGCGCGTGATCGCGGGCACGACGCACGGTGTGGCGGGTGCCGTGACGCGGCCGACGACCGAGCCGCTGGTGCTCGACATCGTGCTGCCCGCGGGCGCAAGCTTCGATGTGCCGCTGCCGGCCGGCCACAACGCCTTCGCCTACGTGTACGGCGGCGTGGCCGCGCAAGTGGGTGGTGCCGCGGTGGCCAGCGAGCACATGGCGATTCTGAGCAACGACGCGGCCGCCGATGGCGTGCGCTTCGCGGCACCGGCCGGCGAGCGCGCCGTGCAGATCCTGCTGGTCGCCGGGGCGCCGCTGCGCGAGCCGATCGCGCAGTACGGCCCGTTCGTGATGAACACCACCCAGGAGCTGCATCAGGCGGTGGCCGATTTCCAGAGCGGTGCACTGGCGACCTGAATCAAAGGGGCATCGCGCGGCTGGGCTAACCTCGGGTCTTTGCGCGCCCGAGGAATCCGACCCATGCCCCGCACCATCCTGGAGGAAAGCCGGCTCCACCCGGCGATCCGCGACTTCGTCGCGAACCACCACGCCGATGTCGTCCACAACGTGCAGGCAGCCGCCGCATCGAACCTGATCCTCGTCGTCGGCATGGCCGGCAACCCGTTCGTTCGCCGCGCGCGCAAGCTGCTCGATGCCGCCGGCCTGGCCTACCACTACCTCGAGTTCGGCAGCTACCTCAGCCAGTGGCGCGTGCGCAATTCGCTGAAGATGTGGACCGGCTGGCCGACCTTCCCGATGGTCTTCGCCAAGGGCGTGCTCATCGGTGGCTGCGACGACCTGAAGCGGCTGCTCGACAGCGGCGAGTTCAAGCGCTTTCTCGGCGAAGCGTGAGATCCCTGCGCGCCATCGCCGCCGTTGTCGCGCTGGCGTGGGCCGGCGTGGCGACGACGGCGCACGCGGCGCCGGCGCAGCCTTGCCGCGTCGACGGTCTGGCGCACGAGGTGCTGTGCGGTTCGGTGGCGCGCGCACTCGACCCGGCCCGCCCGGACGGGCCGCAGATCGAGGTGCACTACGTGGTCGTGCCGGCGCTGGCCCGGCGCAAGCTGCCCGACCCGGTGTTCCTGCTTGCCGGCGGGCCGGGCCAGAGCGCGATCTCTCTGGCGCCGCAGGTGATGGGCGTGTTCGCGCGGCTGAACAACCGGCGCGACATCGTCTTCGTCGACCAACGCGGCACCGGCCGCTCGGCGCCGCTGGACTGCGACGAGCCGCGCGAGGCGGCCCTGGCCGAATCGGCCGACCCGCAGGCGCAACTGCGCCGGCTGGCGGCCTGCCGTGAGAGGCTGCTGAAGCTTCCGTATGTGCGCAGCGCGACCGATCTGGGCTTTTTCACGACGACGCTGGCGATGCAGGACCTCGACGCGGTGCGCCAGGCGATCGGCGCCGAGCGCATCAATCTGGTCGGCGCCTCCTACGGCACGCGCGCCGGCCTCGAGTACCAGCGGCAGTTCCCCGGTGCCGTGCGGCGCAGCGTGCTCGACGGCGTGGCACCCCCCGACATGGTGCTGCCGGCCAGTGCCGCCACCGACGCGCAGGCGGCGCTCGACGCGCTGTTCGCCGCGTGCAGCGCCGAGGCGGCGTGTGCGCGAGAGTGGCCCTTGCTGCGCCAGGCCTGGGATGGGCTGCTGGCTTCGCTGCCGCGCGCCGTCAGCGTGCCCGACCCGCTCACCGGCAGGGTGGAATCGTTCACGATGACGCGCGAGCTGCTGCTCGGCGCGGTGCGCGCGCCGCTGTACGTGCCCACGCTCGCGGCGGCGCTGCCGGCGGCGATCCACGCGGCGTCGCAGGGGCGCTTCGAGGCGCTGGCGGCGCTGGCTGGCGCGCTGTCGCGCCGCGGCGGGCCGCGCCTGTACACCGGCATGCACTTCGCGGTGATCTGTGCGGAGGACGCGCCGCGCCTGGCCACGGCCGGCGTCGCCGCCACGCGCGACTTCGGCGACGGGCTGGCGCCGCTGTACGCGCAGGCCTGCGCCGGCTGGCCGCGCGGTGCGGTGCCCGAGGCCTTTTACCAGGTCGGCCCCGCAGCCACGCCGGTGCTGCTGCTCAGCGGCGGCATCGATCCGGCCACGCCGCCGCGCCATGCGGCGCGCGTGGCGCAGGCGCTGCGCGCGAAGGCACGCCACGTGATCGTGCCGAATGCGGGCCATGGCCTGTTCGGCAGCGGTTGCGTGCCCGATCTGCTTTACCGCTTCATCGACGCGGCCGACGATGCGCAGGCGCTCGCGCTCGACACCGCCTGCATCACGTCGATTCCGCGGCCCGGCGCCTTCGTGCCGCCCGCACCGGAGGCCGCGAAGTGATTCGCATCGAGCAACTCGCCAAGTCCTTCGTTGCGCCGCGTCGCTGGATCGGCCGCGCCGCGGCGCCGGTGCTGGCGGTGCGCGATGTGCGGCTCGAAGCGGTCGATGGCCGCATCACGGGGCTGCTCGGCCCCAACGGCGCGGGCAAGACGACGACCTTGCGCATGCTCGCCGGGCTGATCCGCCCCGACGCGGGCCGCATCGAGGTCGACGGCATCGATGTCGCCGCACGGCCGCGCGAGGCGCTGGCGCGCATGGGTGTGCTCAGCGATGCACGCGGCCTGTACCCGCGGCTGACGGCGCGCGAGAACATCGTCTACTACTCGGCGTTGCAGGGCATGGCGCGCGAAGAGGCGCAGGCACGCGCCGAGGCGCTGGCGCAGATGCTCGACTGCACGGCCTTGCTCGACCGTCGCACCGAAGGCTTCAGCCAGGGCGAACGCATGAAGGTGGCACTGGCGCGCGCGCTGGTGCACGACCCGGCGAACATCGTTCTCGACGAACCGACCAACGGCCTGGACGTGCTGGCCACGCGCGCGCTGCGCGAGACGCTGCAGTGGCTTGCCTCGCCCGCGGGCGGCGGCAAGTGCATCGTCTTCTCCACGCACATCATGCAGGAGGTGGAGCGGCTGTGCGACAGCGTCGTCGTGGTCTCGCACGGCCGCACGGTGGCTCAAGGCACCGTGCCGCAACTGCGGGCGAGCGCTGGAGCGCGTGACTTCGAAGAGGCCTTCGTGCGACTGGCCTACGCTGACGAAGCAGGGGCAGCAACATGAAGGGCTGGCCGGCTTGGACGGTGTTCGTGAAGGAGTGGGTCGACGCGCTGCGCGACCGACGCACGCTCGCGGTGGTGCTGCTGTCCAGTGTGCTGATGGGCCCGCTGGTGCTCATCGCTTTGTCGGGGCTGGTCGCCTCGTTCGAGTCTCGCGCCGAGCGGCGTGAGGTGGTGCTCGACGGAATCGAGCATGCGCCCACGCTGGTCAACTACCTGCAGCGCCAGGGTTTCGCGGTGAAGCCGGCGCCCGAAGGCTTCGAGCAGAAGCTGCGCCGATCCGAGCTGGGCGATCCGGTGCTGGTGGTGCCGAAGGATTTCGAGTCGGCGCTGCGCCGCGCCGAGGTGCCGGTGCTCGTGCTGGTGAGCGACAGCGCCAACAAGCGCAGCGAGGCCGGCAGCGGGCGGCTGCAACGGCTGGTGGCTGGCTTCAACCGCGAGCGCTCCACCTTGGCGCTGGCCTTGCGCGGTGTCTCCGGCGAGGTGCTCGAGCCGGTGCGGCTGGGCGAGAAGGATCTCGCCAACCCGCAGACGCGCGGCACGCAGATCACCGGCATGCTGCCCTTCTTCGTGCTGATGGCGGTGCTCTATGGCGCGCTGAACGCCGCGCTGGACACGACAGCCGGCGAGCGTGAACGCGGCTCGCTGGAGCCGCTGCTGATGAACCCGGCCTCGCCGCTGTCGCTGGTGCTGGGCAAATGGGCGGCGGTGTCGGCGGTGGCGCTGCTGATCGCGGTGCTCAGCTGCTTCAGCTTCATCCCGGCGCAGTGGCTGTTGCGCAGCGACACGCTGGCGGCGCTGTTCCAGTTCGGCTGGCGCGAGGCTCTGTGGTTCGTCGCCATCATCGCGCCCTTCGCTGCCGCGCTGTCTGCGTTGCTGATGGCGGTGGCGATCCGCTGCCGCAGCGTCAAGGAAGCGCAGGCGAGTTCGGCGGTGCTGATCCTGGCGGTGTCGCTGCTACCGCTGGTGGGCCTGCTCAACCCGGGCGGCGAAGAACGCTGGCACCTGTGGGTGCCCGCGCTGGCGCAGAACACGCTGATGACGCGGGTGCTCAAGGGCGAAGCCCTGGGGCTGGAGCCGGTGGTGATCACGCTGGCCGTGTGCGCCGTGCTGGCACTGCTGGGGGTGGGCTTCGTCGCCCGGGTGCTGCGCCGCGCGGCGGTGCGCTGAGCCGCCGCCTGCGCGGGGCTCGGGCATCATCTCGGCATGAAGAATTCACCCACGCAACTGCGCTGGCGGTGGTGCCGCTTCGACGAGCTGGGCGTGCACGAGCTGCAGAACATCTACACCGCCCGGCAGCTGGTGTTCGTGCTCGAACAGGAATGTGCCTACCTCGATGCTGATGGCGTCGACGAGCAGTCCCATCATCTCGCCGCCTGGTCGGCACAGCAGCGCGAGCCGCTGGCCTATGCGCGCGTGGTGGCGCCCGGCGTGAAGTACGTGGAGCCGTCGATCGGCCGCGTCATCACCACGGGCGCGGCGCGCGGCACGGGGCTGGGCCGCGAGCTGGTGCGCCGTGCAGTGGAACACTCGCAGGCCACTTATCCCGGCCAGGGCATCCGCATCTCGGCGCAGTCCCGCCTGGAGCGCTTCTATGCCGGCTTCGGCTTCCAGCGGGTCGGCGAGGACTACCTGGAAGACAACATCCCCCACACGGAAATGCTGCTCCCGGCGTGCCCTACTTCGACGACTTCATCGGGCAGGTGTTGATGCCCAGCAGGGTGTAGGCGGGGCACCAGCCGATCAGGCCGGTGGCCAGGGGCACCAGGCCGATCCAGCCCCACACACCCACGGTGCCGGTGGCGGCCAGGGCGATGAGCACCAAGCCGGCGAGAACGCGCAGTGCGCGGTCGATGGTTCCTTCATTCGTCTTCATGTCAGCTCCTTGCTTGCCGGCTCAAGGTGCCGGTGTGCAGGCAGTGTCTCGCTGCGGGCCGGGTCCGTCTGTGACTGCAGTCACACAGCGGGAAGCTCGCCGGCGGCGAGCCGGCGCAGGGCCGCGGCGTCGCGCAGCTCGATGCGTTCGCGCCCGAGGCTGAGCCAGCCGGAGCGCTCGAAGCGGCGCAGCAGCCGCGTCACCATCTCGCGCACCGTGCCCAGCTCATCCGCCAAGGCCTGGTGGCTGGCATGCAGCACCTCGCCGTGGCCGAGCAGTGCGGTCGCCAGCCGCTGGTCGAGCCGCTGGAAGGCGACGGCTTCCGCCAGCGCCATCAGATCGGCCAGGCGGTCCGCAAAGACGCCGAATACGAAGCGGCGGAACGGCTCGTGTTCGCAGCAGGCGTCGAAGGCCGGCGGGGTGAGCACGGCCAGGCGCGTCGCGGAGGTGGCCACGCCGTTCGCGCTGAGCAGGTGCTGCCCGAACAGGCAGGAAGCCGATACGACGCACAGTTCACCCGGGCCGACGCGATACAGCTCCAGGGCACGCCCCTGCGACGAACCGCGGGCGACGCGAACCTCGCCGGACAGCACCATCGGAAATCCCTGGCAAGGCGCCTGCTCCTCGAAGAGAACGGCGCCGGCCGGTACGGTCACCCACATCGCTTGCTGCTGGAGCGCCTGCTCGCAGACGGCTGGTGGCAGTGCCTTCAGCGCCGGGTAGAGCTCCGAGAGCTGGGCAATTTCGATGTCGGTGGGGGCGCTCATGCGGGGGCGGTCGAGACTTCGAGTCGGGTCAGCCAGGCGATCGCTTCGTCGCGGTGCTCGCCGCACATCGCCGGCGAGGGCCGCAGCGAGGCGCACACCGCCGGGCGCTGCGGCAGGCCGAAGACGGCGCAGAGCAAGTCTTCGGTGAGTTGGACGCAGCGCACGCCGGCCCGCTTGCCCTCGGGCATGCCGGGAATCGGGCTGCTGATCGACGGGGCGATGCAGCAGGCGGCGCAGGCGGAGCGACATTCCATGGTCAGGACGGATTGTGTGCGGGAAACCAGCGCCGGGACGGCCCCGAGCAACCCTGGCGCATGACGCCGGCGGTGCTGCTGCCTACAATGGCACCTTGCTCAAAATTTAGGCAGTGCGATGCTGTTCCCGAGAGAATTCGATGTGATCGTCGTCGGCGGTGGCCATGCCGGCACCGAGGCCGCGCTGGCTTCTGCGCGAATGGGTGCGGCCACCCTGCTGCTGACGCACAACATCGAGACGCTCGGCCAGATGAGCTGCAACCCGTCGATCGGCGGCATCGGCAAGGGCCACCTGGTCAAAGAGGTTGACGCGCTGGGTGGTGCCATGGCGCTGGCCACCGACGAGTCGGGCATCCAGTTCCGCATTCTCAATGGTTCGAAGGGGCCGGCGGTGCGGGCGACCCGCGCGCAGGCCGACCGCATCCTCTACAAGGCGGCGATTCGCCAGCGTGTCGAGAACCAGCCGAACCTGTGGCTGTTCCAGGGGGCGTGCGATGACCTGATCCTGCAGGGTGATCGCGTGGCCGGCGTTGTGACGCAAGTTGGTGTTCGCTTCGCCACCCGGTCCGTGGTGCTCACGGCGGGCACCTTCCTCGACGGGCGCATCCACGTTGGATTGCAGAATCATTCGGCGGGCCGCGCGGGGGACCCTCCTGCGGTCGCCTTGTCGGCACGACTCAAGGAACTCAAGCTGCCGCAGGGCCGGTTGAAGACCGGCACGCCGCCGCGCATCGATGGCCGCTCGATCGACTTCACCAAACTGACGGAGCAGCCGGGCGACGGCATGCCGGGCTCGAACGCACCGATGCCGGTGTTCAGCTTCCTGGGCGATGTGTCCATGCACCCGCGCCAGGTGCCCTGCTGGATCACCCACACGAATGCACGAACGCACGAGATCATCCGCTCGGGCTTTGACCGCAGCCCGATGTTCACTGGTGTCATCGAAGGCGTGGGCCCGCGCTACTGCCCGAGCATCGAAGACAAGGTCAATCGTTTCGCCGACAAGGACTCGCACCAGATCTTCCTGGAGCCCGAGGGCCTGACGACGCACGAGTTCTACCCGAACGGCATCTCGACCTCCCTGCCCTTCGACATCCAGATCGCGGCGGTGCGCTCGATGCACGGTCTGGAGAACGCGCACATCCTTCGTCCTGGCTATGCGATCGAGTACGACTACTTCGACCCGCGCGAGCTGAAGGCGAGTTTCGAGACTCGGTCGATCGGTGGGCTGTTTTTCGCCGGCCAGATCAACGGGACGACCGGCTACGAGGAGGCGGCGGCGCAGGGGCTGTTCGCCGGCTTGAACGCGGCGCTGCAGGTTCGTGGCGATGCTGCCTGGATGCCGCGCCGCGACCAGGCTTATCTTGGCGTGCTGGTCGACGACCTGATCACCAAGGGTGTGACGGAGCCCTACCGCATGTTCACCAGCCGGGCGGAGTTCCGGCTGCAGCTGCGCGAAGACAACGCCGACCTGCGCCTGACCGAAGACGGCCGGCGCATGGGGCTGGTGGACGACGCGCGCTGGGATGCCTTCTGCCGCAAGCGCGATGCCGTGGCGCGCGAGGCTGAGAGGCTCAAGTCGACCTGGGTGCACCCTGGCGTGGTGCCGGCAGCCGAAGCCGAGCGGCTGGTCGGCAAGGCTCTTGAACACGAGTACAGCCTCGCAGACCTGCTGCGACGCCCGAGTGTCAGCTTCGACCAGGTGGCTGAGATGGCCGCCATCGGCGCGATGGGCCGGCCGGAGGCCACTGTTTCACGTGAAACCCTGCGCGCCGAACTGGGCCGGGGTTTGGCGGATGCGGTGATCGAGCAGGTGCAGATCGGCATCAAGTACGCCGGCTACATCGACAAGCAGAACGAGGAAGTCGAGCGGGCTGCGGCCTACGAAGGCTTGAAGTTGCCGGACGAGCTCGACTACGCACAGGTCACCGCGCTGTCGTTCGAGGTGCGCCAGAAACTCTCGCGCCATCGGCCGGAGACGCTGGGGCAGGCTTCGCGCATTTCGGGTGTCACTCCCGCAGCGATCTCCCTGCTGCTGATCCACCTGCGCAAGGGCCGCTTCAAGGGGTTCGCAGCCAACGCCGGCCAGGCCACCGATGCAGCCTGAGCTGCTGCGCGAGTCGCTCGGCGACATCTGCGTCGAGCTCGGACTGGAGTTGCCGCCGGCGACCTCGGATCGGCTGCTCGCCTACCTGTCGCTGCTGCACCGCTGGAACGCCACCTACAACCTGACGGCGGTGCGCGATCCGGCCGAGATGCTGACCCAGCATCTGGCGGACTGCCTAGCGGTCGTCGGCCCCTTTCGCCGGCAGCTCGCGGCGGGTTCGCAGCGACGGCTGCTCGACGTCGGCAGCGGAGGCGGCCTACCCGGCGTGGTGCTGGCTGCGCTGGAGCCAGGCTGGTCCGTGACCTGCGTGGACTCAGTGGGCAAGAAGGTGGCCTTCATCCGTCAGGTTGCAGCGGAGCTGTCACTGCGCAATCTCGCCGGCGAGCACGCCCGCATCGAAGCGCTCCAGGCTCCACCGTTCGACCTGATCACCTCCCGCGCCTTCGCGTCGCTGGCCGATTTCGTCGTTCCCACCCGCCGATTGCTGGCGCCCACGGGTGTCTGGGCCGCGATGAAGGGAAAGTCGCCGGAGCTTGAGCTGGCCGCATTGCCACCAGGGATCACGGTGTTTCACGTGGAACCGCTGACCGTGCCGGGCTTGCAGGCCGAACGTTGCCTCGTCTGGATGCGCGAAGCGGCGCCGCCCTCGCCCGGGCTGGTACATTCCTGAGTCGGCGGCCGGGTCATCCGGAACGTCTCTCTTCCCGGGCTTCGGCCCGCCTCGACCCGCATCCCCCAGCCATGGCCCGAATCTTCTGCATCGCCAATCAAAAGGGCGGCGTCGGCAAGACCACCACCACCGTGAATCTGGCCGCTGGCCTGGCGCGCATCGGCCAACGGGTGCTCGTCGTCGACCTCGACCCGCAGGGCAATGCCACCATGGGCTCCGGCGTCGACAAGCGGTCGCTGGCGCTGACGGTCTACGACGTACTGCTCGAAAGCGCCTCCGTCGCCGAAGCGCGCCAGCGCAGCGAGAAGGCCGGCTACGACGTGATCGGCGCCAACCGCGAACTGGCCGGCGCCGAGGTCGAACTGGTCGAACTGGAGCGGCGCGACAAGCGCCTCAAGGGTGCGCTGGCCGCGGTCGAGGCCGACTACGACTTCGTGCTGATCGACTGCCCGCCCTCGCTGAGCCTGCTGACGCTCAATGGCCTGTGCGCCGCCCATGGCGTGGTGGTACCGATGCAGTGCGAATACTTCGCGCTCGAAGGGCTGTCCGACCTGGTCAATACCATCAAGCAGGTCCACGCCAACCTCAACCCGGACCTGCAGATCATCGGCCTGCTGCGCGTCATGTTCGATCCCCGCATCACACTGCAGCAGCAGGTGAGCGAGCAGCTCAAGGCGCATTTCGGCGACAAGGTGTTCGACTCGGTCATCCCTCGCAACGTCCGCCTGGCCGAGGCGCCGAGCTACGGGTTGCCCGGCGTCGTGTTCGATCCGAGCTCGCGCGGCGCGCAGGCCTTCGTCGAATTTGCCGGCGAGATGGTGCGCCGCATCGAATCGATGCGGTGATCGCCGTGCGCATGAACCCGGTCATCGCTCGTCAGTTCGATCCCCATCTGCTCTCCCGCGTCGAAGACGCCGGGCTGAACGCCAGCGCCCCGCCCCAGCAGCGCTGGCTGGACGGTTGGCTCGTGCGCTTGTCGCCGGGCAAGGCCAAGCGGGCCCGCTGCATCAACGCCGTTGCGGCCGGCCGCATGCCGGTGCCCAGCAAGCTGGCGCTGTGCGAGCCGGTCTATGCGCAGGCCGAGCTGCCGCTGATCGTGCGGATCACCCCCTTCAGCGAACCGATCGGGCTGGACGCGACACTGGACGCGATGGGCCTGCAGCGCTTCGACGACACGCGGGTGATGGTGCTGCAGGACCTTCCTGCCGTCGACGTGCCGAGCTTGCCGGCGGGCATCTCGATCCAGTCGATCGGCCTGGAGGCATTTGCTCAGCGGGTTGGCGCGCTTCGCGGTTCGCCGTTGTCGCAGCGGCTCGCGCATGGCCAGCGGCTGGTGCAGTCGCCGGTGCCTTTTCGCGCTTTCGAGCTGCGGCTGGACAATGAAGTGGTGGCCTGTGGCCAATCGGCCCAGGAGGCCGACCTTGTCGGCCTGTATGACATCTTCACCGCTGAAGCGGTGCGTGGTCGCGGCTTTGCGAAGCTGCTCTGCACACATCTGCTGGCCGAGGCGCACCGACAGGGTGCCCGCCATGCCTATCTGCAGGTCGATGGTGACAACCACGCGGCTCGCGGCGCCTACCACCGTCTCGGCTTCGGCGACGCCTACGCCTACCACTACCGCTCGCGCGATCCGTCGGCCGCCTGAGCCCTGGCGTCTAGAGGCCCAGGCCCTCGTCCACGCCGAGATGGACGTTCATCGATTGCACCGCCGCTCCGCTGGCGCCCTTGCCCAGGTTGTCCAGGCGAGACATCAGCAGCGCCTGCGTGTCGCTCGCGAACACGAAGATGTCCACGCGGTTGGTGTCGTTGCAGGCCTGCACGTCGAAGAAGCCGTCCTCCAGCGTGGCCGGATCCGAGAGCGGCATCACCCGAACGAAGCGTTCGCCTGCATAGCGCTGCGTCAATGCAGCGTGCAGCTTGGTCGGCGTGACTCCCGCAGGGAGCTGCGATAGATGTAAGGGCACGCTCACCGACAAACCCTTGTAGAAATTGGAGACGATCGGGACGAAGACCGGTGGCGAAGCCAGCTTGCCGTGAGCCGCCATCTCCGGCAGGTGCTTGTGGGCCAGCTTGAGCGCATAGGGGCGTGGCGATTGCAGGCGTGTGTCGCCCCCCGCCTCGTACTGCTCGATCATCTTCTTGCCGCCACCGGAGAAGCCGGTGATCGAAGTCGCGCTCAGAGGCAGGTCGGCCGGTACGAGCCCTGCGTCGACCAGCGGGCGCAGCAGCAGAATGAAGGCCGAGGCGTGGCAGCCGGGGTTGGCGATGCGCTTGGTGGCGCGCAGTGCTTCCCGCTGCTGCGGCGCCAGCTCGGGCAGGCCGAACACCCAGCCCGGGGCCGTCCGGTGCGCCGTGCTGGCGTCGATCAGGCATGTGTCGGGGTTGGTGACCAAAGCAGCGGCTTCCTTGGCCGCCGCATCGGGCAGGCACAGGAAAGCCACGTCGGCGGCGTTGAGCAGGCGGGCGCGCTCGCCCGCATCCTTGCGCTTGTCGGCATCGATGCGCAGCACCTCGACGTCGGCACGCTGCGCGAGATACTCGTGGATGCGCAGGCCGGTCGTGCCTTCCTGGCCGTCGACGAACACGCGGGTCTTCATGTCACGATTCCCGAAGAATGGACGACAAGGATAAGGCAAACCCCCTCCCCGGCGCGGCCGACGCCCCGACGGTGCTGATCCTGCCCGGCTGGCTGAACTCCGACGCTTCGCACTGGCAGAGCCGCTGGGAATCGCTCCACGGCCACCGCCGTGTAGAGCAGGACGACTGGCTGTGGCCGCGCCGCGGCGACTGGATGGCGCGGCTCGACGAGGTGCTGCTGGACAGCTCGCACGGCGTGCGGCTGGTCGCACACAGCCTCGGCTGCCAGCTGGTCGCAGCCTGGGCAGCACATTCGCGCCACACCAGCCGCGTGGCCGCCGCGCTGCTGGTGGCCCCGCCGGACACCGAGCGCGACGACATGCCGCCCAACCTCTTCAATTGGCGGCCGATCGTCCGCGAACGCCTGCCCTTCGCCAGCCTGGTGGTGGCGAGCACCGGCGACCCGTACTGCGCGCTGCCGCGCGCCGAGCGCATGGCAGCCGATTGGGGCGCCGCGATCGTCGAGATCGGCCCGCGTGGCCACATCAACGGCGAGTCCGGGCTCGGCGACTGGCCCGAAGGGCTGGCCTTGCTGCGCGGTCTGGCGGGCGATGCCCGCTGATCGCGGACAATCGCGCCCCATGGTCACCAAGAAACCCAAGGGCCTCGGCCTCGGTCTGGAAGCGCTGCTCGGCCCCAAGGTGTCGGACACGCCCCGCCCCGCCGGCGATGCGCCGCCCGCCACGCTCAAGCTTGCCGTGCTG
>Ga0209717_1003146_pt1 | contig 14756 bp, 3 predicted proteins | sample AD_UKC048_MetaG_FD_184418 | JGI IMG/M metagenome (GOLD analysis project Ga0209717, IMG submission 184418) | Active sludge microbial communities of municipal wastewater-treating anaerobic digesters from USA - AD_UKC048_MetaG (SPAdes) (version 2) | ecosystem: Engineered > Bioreactor > Anaerobic >... | reverse complement strand
CCTGCTGCGGGTGTTCTTCGCCGTCCACGACCCGACGACGCCGAACCGGCAGGGGAACGATATCGGCACCCAGTATCGGTCCGCGATCTTCTACGGAAACGAGGCGCAGAAGCAGGATGCCGAGCGAGTCATGGCCGAACTGCGCGAATCCGGCGGTTTCGCGGCGCCGATCGTGACGGAACTGGCCCCCCTCGGGGAGTTCTATCCGGCCGAAGCCTATCATCACGACTACTACGCGGCGAATCCCTCGCAGCCCTACTGCAGCACCGTCATCGGCCCCAAGCTCGCGAAGTTCCGGCATCTGTTCCGGGAGCGACTCAAGCCCTGACGGGGCTCGCGGCGGCACTCCCGGTCTGTTGCATCCGGCGGGGTGTTTGGCGTACACTCCCGGCACCCCCGGCGCCGACCGGCAGCCGGAACCCATCCGCACGGGAGACGCCGCATGCCGATACAGAACCTGACGACCACGGAACCCTGGGCCTGGTGGCTCGGAGACCAGGCCACACTGGCCGGTGACGACGATGCGATCCGGGAGCACCTGCGCCGGATCACCCGCCCGGTGTTCGTCGTCGAGCGCGACGGCGCCCTCTTCGTCACCCACGACGGCGGCTGCATTCCCGCCGCGACCCTCGGGAACCACCCCGGTGCCCTGAAGCTGCGCGGCATCCTGCCGCCGGTCGCCCTGGAACGGCTCGGGGACGCCTCGTTCTGCGCCGACCTCGGCATCCGGTATCCTTATATATGCGGTTCTATGGCTCATGGCATCAGCTCGCCGGCGATCGCCGAAGCCCTGGGCAAGGCCGGCATGCTCGGCTTCATCGGGGCGGCGGGCCAGTCCCCCCAGAACGTCGAGGCCGCGATCGACCGCATGCAGAGCCTGCAGCCCGCCGTGCCATTCGGCTTCAACCTGATCCACAGCCCGAATGAACCGGATCTCGAAGCCGCCATCGCCGATCTGTATCTGCGGCGCGGGATCCGGCTGGTCGAGGCCTCCGCCTACCTGAACGTCACCCTGCCCCTCGTGAAATACCGCGTCAGCGGCATCCGGCGCGAAGCCGACGGCCAGATCGTGACGCCCAACCGCGTGATCGGCAAGATCTCCCGGGTCGAGGTCGCCGCGAAGTTCTTCGCGCCGCCGCCCGCGAAACTTCTCCAGGAGCTCGTCAACAGAGGTGATATCACGCCGGAGCAGGCCGAGCTCGCCGCGCAGATCCCGATCGCCCAGGATCTGACCGCCGAAGCCGACTCGGGCGGCCACACTGACAACCGGCCGGCCGTCACCCTGCTGCCCACGATCATCGCGCTGCGCGACCAGTTCCAGGCGCAGTACCGGTATCCGATGCCGTTGCGCGTCGGCATGGGAGGCGGCATCGCGACCCCCGCTTCGGCAGCGGCCGCGCTGGCGATGGGCGCCGCGTATCTCGTCACCGGCTCGGTCAACCAGGCGTGTATCGAGTCGGGCACGTCCGACGCCGCGCGCCGGATGCTGTGCCAGGCAGGCCAGGCCGACACCGCGATGGCCCCGGCCGGCGACATGTTCGAGATGGGCGTCACGGTCCAGGTCCTCAAACGCGGCACGATGTTCGCCATGCGCGCCGCGAAGCTGTACGAGATCTTCAAGGCCAATGCGGGCCTGCATACGATCCCCGCCGCGGACCGGGAGAACCTGGAAAAGAACGTTTTCAAGGATACGCTCGAGAACGTCTGGGCCTCGACCCGCGAGTTTTTCCTCCGCCGCGACCCCGCCCAGGCCGAACGCGCGGACCGGGATCCGAAGCATCTCATGGCGCTGGTGTTCCGCTGGTATCTCGGCCTCTCGCCCCGCTGGGCCGTGACCGGCGATCCCGCCCGCACCGTCGATTACCAGATCTGGTGCGGTCCCGCGATGGGGGCGTTCAACGAGTGGGCGAAAGGCAGCTTCTTCGAGCAGCAGGCCAACCGGCGCGTCGTCGACGTCGCCCACAACCTCCTGTTCGGGGCCGCCGTCACCGGCCGTGCCGCCGCCCTCCGCGCCCAGGGCGTCCCCCTGCCCCAGCAGGTGACCCAGACCCCGCCCCTGCCGGTTGATAATATTGCATCATATATACAATAACCCCACCCCGGACCGGATCGGACAACGATGAATCTCGAGGTCTGGCAGGCCGTCCTGCCCTTCCCGGCATCGGTCCTGGATCTCCTGTCCGAGTCGCTGAGCACCGCGGAGCGGGAGCGGGCCACCCGCTCTGCGGTAGCCGACGTCGGAATCCGCTTCCGAAGCGGCCGAGGTCTGGTGCGCCATCTGCTCGGCCGACGGCTCGGCGTGCCGCCGGAGAGCCTCGTCATCGACGTCGAGGAGGGGGGCCGGCCGCGGCTCCGGGGCCCGGAGCCCTGCCTGTTCAGCGTCTCCCACAGCCGGGACTGTCTCGTGATCGCGATCGCCGACACGGGCCGGCTCGGCGTCGACGTGGAGCACTCCCGGCCCGATACGGATATCGCCGCCATCGTCCGGCGCTTTTTCCGGCCCGACGAGCGGGAAGCCTGGGACCACCTCGACGAAGGCTCCCGTACCGCCGCCTTCCTGCGCCTCTGGACACGTAAGGAAGCCATTCTCAAGGCGCTGGGTCTCGGTCTGACCGGTCTGGACCGGCTCAGCATCGACCCCGGCGAAGCTCTCTCCCATCCCGTGCGCTGGCTCGCAGGCGAGCCGGACGCTCCGGAGCGCTGGTGGTGCCATTCCTGGAGCCCGGCGCCCGGCGTTCTCGCAACGCTTGCCGCCACGGCATGCCCGACCGAGGTCTCCCCCCGGTCCTGGAATCCCGCGCAGACGGGCCTGTCATAAGCATCCATCGCGAAACCCTCTTATTATATAAAATTATATTTTTTCTATTCCTTAATCCCCCGGCACCCGGAAAATCCGAGATGAGGGAGGGAGGGATTTTTCCCTCGAAAAAGAAGCCGGAGCGTGGTAGAATGCCCCGTTCGCGGACGGTCTTCCGGCCGCGAGGGTAAGCTTTATCCGCCCTTCCGGGGCGGATTCGCGGCCGGTTGAAGCCGCCGCGGGCGCGGCAGGACATGCCGTAACCGACTCCCGTGCCGGGATTCAAGCTTCCGGCGCGAATCTGCAGAGACAGGACGATCGCGGGTATGAAACGCAACGAACCGATGCACGAACCACTGGCCATCATTGGAATGAGCTGCCTGTTCCCCAAGGCGCAGACCCTGCGCGACTACTGGGCGAACATCCGCAACGGGGTGGATGCCATCACCGACATTCCCGACACGCACTGGCGGCCGGAGGAGTATTACGACAAGGATCCGAAAAAACCCGACTGCACGTATTCGAAACGCGGCGGCTTCGTTCCCACGATCCCGTTCGATCCCGTCGAATTCGGCATTTCTCCGGCAGCTCTCGAGGCGACCGACGCTTCGCAGCTGATGGGGCTGGTCGTCGCCCAGGGCGCCCTCGTCGATGCGGGCTACGGCACGAACCGCGAGTTTGACCGCAGCCGCGTCAGCGTGGTGCTCGGTCTGACCGGAACGCTCCAGCTCGTGATTCCGCTCGGCGCACGACTCGGCCACCCGGTCTGGCGCAAAGCCCTCAAAGATGCGGGGGTCGATGACGCCATCGCGGCCGAGGTCATGGCGAACATCGGCGAGGCCTACGTGCCCTGGCAGGAGAACTCGTTCCCCGGCCTGCTCGGAAACGTCGCCGCCGGCCGTATCGCGAACCGCCTGAATCTCGGCGGCACCAACTGCATCGTCGATGCCGCCTGCGGGAGTTCGCTCGGCGCGGTCCACATGGCCGCGATGGAGCTGCAGTCGGGCGCCGCCGACATGGTGATCACCGGCGGCGTGGATATGTTCAATGATATATTCATGTACATGTGTTTCAGCAAGACCCCGGCGCTGTCCCCGTCGGGTGACGCGAAGCCCTTCAGCACCGAGGCGGATGGAACTGCGCTCGGCGAGGGCGTCGGCATGGTCATTCTCAAGCGACTCAGCAAGGCGAAGGCTGACGGAGACAAGATTTACGCCGTTCTCACGGGCCTCGGCACTTCGAGTGACGGCCGCGGGAAATCCATCTACGCCCCCAGCGACGAGGGCCAGGAAAAGGCGCTGCGCCGGGCCTACGAAGAGGCCGGCATCTCCCCCGAGACGATCGGCATGGTCGAGGCGCACGGCACCGGCACCAAGGTCGGCGACGAGATCGAGCTGAAGGCGCTCCGCCGGGTGTTCGGCGATGCCCCCGAAGGTCGTCCCTGGTGCGGCATCGGCTCGGTCAAGTCGATGATCGGCCACACGAAGGCGGCCGCCGGCTCGGCCGGCCTCATCAAGGCCGCCCTGGCGCTTCACCACAAGACCCTTCCGCCCACGATCAAGATCCGGGAAGCGGCCCCCGTGTTCAAGGACGCGAAGACGCCCTTCTACCTGCTGCTCGAGAAACGCCCCTGGTTCAACTCCGCCCAGCATCCGCGCCGGGCGGCGGTCAGCGCGTTCGGCTTCGGCGGCAGCAACTACCACGCGGTTCTCGAAGAGTATGAGACGTCCCGCCGCGAGATCGACTGGGACGGCCGCGCAGAGATCATCGCCCTGTCCGGATCCACCCCCGCCGCGATCCGGACCGCCCTGGCTCCCTTCACCAAGCCGCTCGCCCCAGCCGATCTGCGACTCCAGGCGGCCCGCTCGCGGCGCGAGTTCCAGGCCACCCATCCCTGCCGGCTCGTCTTCGCGATCGAACCCGGGAAGACCGACTTCTCCGCGCTGGCGGCGGCGGCAGACGCGAAACTTGCCGCGACGCCCGCCCCCACCCGCTTCGCGCTTCCCGAGGGCGCCTGGTATGAAACCGGGGCGGCCGCCGAGCCCATCGGCGTCGTCTTCCCCGGGCAGGGTGCCCAGTATCTGGGCATGGGCCGCGACCTGTGCTGCCTGATGCCCGAGACGTTCACCCCGATCGCGGCCGCAGATGCCCTTCTGGGCGAACTCGCCGCCGGAAAACGTCTCGCAGACCTGGTGTATCCGCCCCAGGTGCTCGAAGAGGCCGGCAGAAAGATTCAGGAAGAAGCCCTGAAAGCCACCGGCATCGCTCAGCCGGCGATCGGTGCCGTTTCGATCGGCTCCTACCGGGCCCTCGAACGGTTCGGCATCAAACCCGCCGCCCTGATCGGCCACTCGTTCGGCGAGCTGACGGCCCTGTGCGCGGCCGGCGTCTACGACGAGGCCACCCTGTTCCGGCTGGCTCGCCGGCGTGGCGAGCTGATGGGCGCCGGAAGCGGCGACCGCGGAGGGATGATCGCGGTTTCCCAGACGGCTGCCGAAGCGGCCGAGCTTCTTGCCGCCGAAAAGCTCGATCTCGTCATCGCGAACTACAACGCCCCGACACAGATGGTGCTGAGCGGCTCCACGAGTGAGATCCAGCGCGCCGCCGAGATCTTCCGGCAGCGCAAGGTGCGCGCGACCGTCCTGCAGGTCGCCGGTGCGTTCCACAGCCGGTTCGTGGCAGATGCGGCCGTCCCCTTCCGTGCGGCCGTCGGCGAAGCGACGCTTCGCGCCCCCGAGCTGCCCGTCTACGCGAACACCACCGGCACTCCCTACCCATCGGATGCGGCGGCCATTGCCGACCTCCTCGGGAACCAGCTCGCCAACCCCGTGAAATTCATCGATGGCATCGAGGCCATGTATGCCTCGGGCATCCGCACCTTCCTGGAAGTGGCTCCCGGTGCGAAGATGAGCGGCCTCGTCAAGGCGATCATCGGCGATAGGCCGTTCACCTCGATCGGCCTCGATGCGAGCGGCGGGAAAAAGCCCGGCAGCCTCGATCTCGCCCGCACCCTCGCCCTGTGCGCCGCTCTGGGCCATGCCGTACGTCTCACGCTGTGGGAAGACGGCGAGGAAACCATCGAGCGCATCGCCAAGGCACGCAAGCCCGTCATGACGATCCCGCTGTCGGGCGCGAATTACCGCTCGCCGCGGCCGCCCCGGGCGAAAAAGGTCCTGCCCGCCAAACCGGCCGTTTCTCCGGCAGCCCCCGTCTCCACACCGGCACCGGTTTCCGCACCAGCGGCGGCCACGCCCCGACCGGTGTCCGCTGCTCCGGCAAACCCCGCTCCGACCACCGCCCCTGCAATGGCACGACCTGCCACCCGTCCCGTCCCTGCCGCGCCGGCTCCGGTCACCCGTGAGGCGACGGTGGCGGATGGGGCCGGCGTCTCCCCGGCCCTTGCCCGGAACATGATCGGCGCCCTGCAGCAGATGCAGATCCAGACCGCCGAACTGCACCGGAAGTTCCTCGAAGGCCAGGAGCAGGCCCAGAGAACGATCCAGCTGATGCTCGAAGGCCGTGCGGGAGCCCCCGCATCGCCCCCCATCGAAACCCCGGTTCATCCCGAGCCGCAGGCGTTCCGGGCAGCTCCTCTTCCGGCTCCGGCCCCACAACCGGTTCCGGCGGCAGCAGCGGCACCCGCCGTCACGGCCACTCCGGCGCCGGTCCGGCCAGCTCCGGCACCGGCTGCCGCGGCCGTTCCCGTCGCGCCCAGACCTGCCGCCCCTGCCCCTGCGCGGCAGCCCGCCGCTCCCGCGGCGGATATCGTTCCGGCCATTCTCCAGATCGTCAGCGACAAGACCGGATACCCGGCCGAGATGCTGAATATCGATATGGATATGGAATCGGATCTCGGCATCGACTCGATCAAGCGCGTCGAGATCATGTCCGGCGTTCAGGAGAAGCTGCCCGGCGCACCCGTGATCCAGCCCGACCAGCTCGGCAAGCTCCGCACCCTCCGCCAGATCATCGAGTTCATCGGCGCTCAGCCGGCCGGCGCGGCTCCCCGGGCCGCCACGCCCGCGGCCGCTCCCGCCGTGGCAGCTCCGGTCGCGCCCCCGGCTTCCAGCCCCGCCGGTTCTATATCTGCCGATGTTGTTCCCGTCATTCTCCAGATCGTCAGCGACAAGACCGGGTATCCGGCCGAGATGCTGAACCTCGACATGGACATGGAGTCGGATCTCGGCATCGACTCGATCAAGCGCGTCGAGATCATGTCCGGCGTGCAGGAGAAGCTGCCCGGTGCGCCCGTGATCCAGCCCGACCAGCTCGGCAAGCTCCGCACCCTGCGTCAGATCATCGAGTTCATCGGCGCCCAGCCGGTCGGCGCAGCCCCCCGTGCCGCCACGCCCGCGGTCGCTCCCACTGTTGCAGCTCCCGCCGCTCCTGCGGTCTCCGGCTCCGCTGGTTCTCTTTCTTCAGATGTTGTTCCCGTCATCCTCCAGATCGTCAGCGACAAGACCGGGTATCCGGCCGAGATGCTGAACCTCGACATGGACATGGAGTCGGACCTTGGCATCGACTCGATCAAACGCGTCGAGATCATGTCCGGCGTGCAGGAGAAACTGCCCGGCGCCCCCGTGATCCAGCCCGACCAGCTCGGCAAGCTCCGCACCCTCCGCCAGATCATCGAGTTCATCGGCGCCCAGCCGGCCGGCGCGGCTCCCCGGGCTGCCACGCCCACGGCTGCTCCCGCCGTGTCAGCTCCGCTCGCGACCCCGGCTTCCGGCTCTGCCGGTTCTATATCTGCCGATGTTGTTCCCGTCATCCTCCAGATCGTCAGCGACAAGACCGGGTATCCGGCCGAGATGCTGAACCTCGACATGGACATGGAGTCGGACCTCGGCATCGACTCGATCAAACGCGTCGAAATCATGTCCGGCGTGCAGGAGAAACTTCCCAACGCCCCGGTGGTCCAGCCCGACCAGCTCGGCAAGCTCCGCACCCTGCGCCAGATCATCGAGTTCATCGGCGCCCAGCCGGCCGGCGCAGCTCCCCAGGCCGCCGCGACCGCTCCGGCTGCTCCGGCGGCGTCCAGCTCCGCTGGTTCTATATCTTCTGATGTTGTTCCCGTCATTCTCCAGATCGTCAGCGACAAGACCGGGTATCCGGCCGAGATGCTGAACCTCGACATGGATATGGAGTCGGATCTCGGCATCGACTCGATCAAGCGCGTCGAGATCATGTCCGGCGTCCAGGAACGGCTCCCCCACGCCCCGGTGGTCCAGCCCGACCAGCTCGGCAAACTCCGCACCCTGCGCCAGATCATCGAGTTCCTCCAGGGCGGTCAGGCTGCCCCGGTCGCGGCCGAAGCAATCCCATCCGCAACTCCGGCAGCGCAGCCGGCGGCATCGGCACCGGTCACCGCACCCACGAGCGACCTCCTGCGGCGCACCGTCGTCGAGGCGGTCGTCCGCCCCGTCGCCGAGACCAGGCCCCAGGTGCAGCTTCCCGCCGGCACGACGGTGCTGATCACGGATGACGGCACGCCGCTGGCCCAGCTTCTGGCCGTCCAGATCGGGGCCCGCGGGGTCAAGACCGAGATCGTCGACATCGCGACCCCGCTCAACCCGGCCCTCGCGACGCATGTTGCGGGGCTCGTCCTCCTTGCCCCGCCCCCTGCGACGGCTGACAGCAGCCGCTGGACGGAAGCATCCGAACAGTTCGTGAAACGGGCGTTCTTCCTGACCCAGGCAGCGGAACCATCGCTCCAGGCGCATGCCGGGAATGGCGGCGCATTGCTGGCAACCGTTTCCCGGCTTGACGGCGCCTTCGGGCTCATCCGGCCGGATGCCGCGATCGACCCGGTCCAGGGGGCGCTGGCAGGCCTCGCCAAGACGGCGGCCCGCGAGTGGCCCTCGGTCGCGGTCAAGGCCATCGATCTCGATGTGGCGCTTCCGGCGGATGCGGCAACGGCAAAGCTTCTCGGAGACGAGCTGTTCGCCCGTGGTCCCATCGAAGCCGGCGTCACCGCCGAAGCCCGGTACAGCCTCGTGGAGACCGAAGAGGCAATCCGACCCCAGCCCGATGCGAAGCCACTCTGGGGCCAGAGTGACGTCGTGATCGTCACGGGCGGCGCCCGCGGAGTGACCGCCGCCGTCGCCATCGAGGTGGCGCGCGCCGGCGGCCCGACCCTCGTGCTGCTGGGCCGGAGCCCCGAACCCCAGCCGGAACCGGCATGGCTGACCGGCCTTTCCACCGACTCCGAGATCAAACGCGCGCTGATGATGCACGCCGGCGGCCGCAAGCTCACCCCGAAGGAGCTGGAGAAACAGTATCAGCACGTCATTGCGAACCGCGAGATCCTGCGGACCCTCGATGCCATCAAGACAGCCGGCGGCCGGTTCCTGTACCGCTCGGTCGATGTGCGGAACCCCGAAGCCGTGCCCGTCTGCATCGCCGAGATCCAGCGCACCGCGGGCCGCATCACCGGCCTGATTCATGGCGCGGGCGTTCTGCGCGACCGGCGAATCGCCGAAAAAACACGTGACCAGTTCGACGACGTGTTCGACACGAAGGTCGTCGGCCTGCGCAACGTGTTGAATGCCCTGATGGGCGAGCAGTTGAAGGGCTTCGTGGTCTTCTCCTCGGTGACGGGCCGGTATGGCCGCATCGGCCAGGTCGATTATGCGATGGCCAACGAGGCGCTGAACAAGGTCGCCCAACAGTGGGCCCTGATGCATCCCGACTGCCGCACCGTGGCCTGCAACTGGGGCCCGTGGCACGGCGGCATGGTCAACGACGGCCTGCGCAAGCTGTTCCTCGAGGAAGGGGTCGGCCTGATTCCGCTCGAGGCCGGTGCCCGGCATCTTCTCGCCGAGCTCGCGAACACCTCCGATCACCAGATCGAGGTCGTGATCATCGGGCTGGAGGGCCTTGCCGGACGCCCCGATTCCGTCTCGGCAGTCACGACGAACGCCGGCATGCAGCATCCGGCCGGCGGAGCGATTCCGGCCGTCGCCCAGAGCACGGTCGAGGTCCGGCTCGCCACGTTCCAGAGCGGTTCGAAGCAGAGCACCGCGACACCGGCCGTTCTCACGACCACGGCGCCGAGCGTCTCGAAGCCCGCCACGGCCGACCTGTACAGCGCCCCCGTCGAGCATACCGCCGGCGAAGCCCCCGCGGCTCTCCGCAAGAAGTTCATCCCGGCGTTCGAGCGCCAGATCAGCCTCGAGAAAGACCGGTATCTCGCGGCCCACATCCTCAACGGCGACCCCGTCCTGCCCATGGCCGTGACGGCCGAATGGCTCGCGCACGGGGCTCTGCACGAGAACCCGGGCTTCCTGTTCCACGGATTCGAGGATCTGCGCATCCTGAAGGGGTTCGTCCTGACCGGCGCCGTCGCCCAGACGCTCCGCGTCCATGTCACCAAGGTCCGGGGCATGGACGAGTTCCCGACGGTCTCGGCCGAGCTCCGCTCGGTCAGCCACGGCAAGGAGACGGTTCACGCGCGGGCCGAGATCGTGCTCGCCGAGAAGCTTCCGGAAGCCCCGGCACCCGCTCTGGATCCCGATCTGTCCTCGCCCTACCCCCTCAGCACGGGGGACATCTATCGCCATGAGCTGTTCCACGGCCGGATGCTCGAAGGCATCACGGGCGTCGTCGGCTGGTCGCAGAACGGCATCGCCTGCCGCACGACGGCAGCCCCCTCCCCCGACCACTGGATCAGCGCGCCTCCGCGGCCGGCCTGGTTGACGGATCCGCTGGTGCTCGACTCGGCATATCAACTGATGATCCTCTGGACCCGCCGGATCGCCGGGGCGCCCTCGCTGCCGAGTTTCGCCGCGCGTTACCGGCAGTATCGGGGGGCCTTCCCCTCGGATGGAGCCCGGATCGTCATCTCCGCGAGCCGCTCCGGCACGATGATGGCGAAAGCCGCGATCGAGTTCCTCGATCACGACGGCCGGCTGATCGCCCGCATGGACGGGTATGAGTGCGTCATCAACCCGGCGCTCGAAGAGGCGTTCCGGCGCCGGTCGCTGGAAGGGGCGGCCAATGCCTGACCAGGCCCGTTCCGGTTCGAGCATGGCCATCGCGATCGTCGGCATCGGCGGACTGTTTCCGGGAAGCCGGGATCTCGAAACCTTCTGGCGCCTGATCCGTTCCGGGGAAAGCGCCAGCCGGGAGATTCCGATCGGCCGGTGGCCGAAGCCTGCCGCGCAGCACCAGGATCCGGTCTACGGAAAACCCGACCGGACCCCGTCCAACCGCGCCTGCCTGCTTGATTATATACCATCGGATATACCAGGTCTGCCCGTTCCGCGCGAGCTGCTCGACCGGCTCGATCCGCTGTTCGCCATCACCCTCGCGGCGGGCGCGGCGGCGTGGCGGGAGGCGAAGACGGACGGGATCGACCGGTCGCGGGTTCCCGTCATCATCGCCAACATCGTCCTGCCGACCGACTCGGCGGGCGAGCTCACGAGCCGCGTTTATGGCCCGGGTCTCGAGGCCATTTCGGCCGGACGCGAGCCGCGTCTCGACGGACTCGAGAGCGAACGGATCGCGGCGGGCCTGAGCCCGCTGAACCGCCATGCAGCCGGGCTTCCGGCGGGATTTCTCGCCCGGGCCCTCGGCCTCGGCGGCGGTTCGACGACCCTGGATGCGGCCTGCGCCTCGTCGCTCTACGCGATCAAGCTGGCCTGTGAGGAGCTGCGCGCAGGCCGGGCGGATGCGGTCCTGACAGGGGGCGTCTCGCGCCCGTCGTGCCAGTTCACCCAGATGGGGTTCAGCCAACTGCGCGCGGTCTCCCCCAGCGGCATCTGCCGGCCGTTCGATGCGGCGGCCGACGGTCTCGTCGTCGGGGAAGGCGCCGGCATCTTCCTGCTGAAGCGTCTGGAAGACGCCGTTGCTCATGGCGACCAGATCCACGGCGTCATCCGCGGAATCGGCCTCGCCAATGACATCGGCGGCAGCCTCCTCGCCCCCGACATGGAGGGCCAGCTCCGGGCCATGCGCGCGGCGTATCTCGAGGCCGGCTGGCAGCCCGACGAAGTGGATCTGATCGAATGTCACGGCACCGGTACCCCGACGGGCGACCGGGTCGAGTTCAAGAGTCTCAACGTCCTCTGGAAGGGCCTGGAGGGCCCCGCCGGCCGATGCGTGATCGGCTCGGTCAAATCGAACGTGGGCCACCTGTTGACCGGCGCTGGTGCTGCCGGCATGACGAAGGTGCTGATGGCCCTGAAACACGGGGAACTTCCTCCCACCGCCGGTTTCCGGAAGGCGGCCCCGGACTGGGGGATGGAGTCGAGCCCGTTCCGGGTCGCTTCGGCCGTGCAGCCCTGGCCGCGCCGGTCCGAGGGAAAACCGCGGCGCGCCGCGGTGAGCGCATTCGGCTTCGGCGGCATCGACGCCCACGTGCTGGTCGAGGAGTGGCTGCCCGGCACCGCCCTTCCGGCCGCGACCCCCGTTTCCCTGCCGGCCCCGGAGCCGGTCGCCATCGTCGGCATCGACGCCCATTTCGGCCCCCTCGAGGGGAAGCGCGCGTTCCAGGAAGCCGTATTCCGCGGCAGGCCGGCAAAGCGGCCCCGCCCGCCGAAGCGCCATCCGCTCGATTGCGGGGACCCGCGCTGGTCCGAGGGCTGTTATCTCGACGAGCGTTCCATCGCGGTCGGCCGGTTCCGGATCTCGCCGAAGGAGCTCCCCGACGTCCTCCCGCAACAACTGGTGATGCTGGAGACGGTCGACGGAGCGCTGCGGGACACCCTCGGCAGAAAGCCCGAACCGCTCCGGTGGGGGGTGTTCACCGGGATCGGCCTGGATTACAATAGCACGAACTTTGTTTTGCGGTGGCGGCTCGAGCCCGACACGGCGCGCTGGGCCGAACCCCCGGCAGCCGACAGACTCGAGGCGCTCCGCGAGGCGGCCTCGCCGCCTCTCACGTCGGAGCGGACGGTAGGGGCTCTGGGCGGGATCGTCGCGAGCCGCATCGCCCGCGAGTTCCACGTCGGCGGCCCGTCCCACACCTTCTCGAGCGAGGAAAACTCGGGGCTGCGCGCCCTGGAAGCCGCCCGCCGGGCCCTCCAGCGAGGCGAGATCGATCTCGCCGTCGCCGGCGCCGTCGACATGGCCGGCGATCTCCGGCATCTCTGGGCCCTCGACCAGAGCCGGCGGTATGGCGCTCATGGCGGATCGGTTCCCTTCGACATTTCGGCCGACGGACCGATGCCCGGCGAGGGCGCCGCCGCCGTGGTGCTCAAACGTCTTTCCGACGCCCGCCGGGACGGCGACCGGATCTACGCCATCGTCCGGGGTTTCGGAACGGCCACCTCGACCTCCCGTGCCTTCGAATCCATCCTCCCGGACGAGACGACGGCCCGCCTGGCTCTCGAGCGGGCGTATGCCGACGCCGGCGTCGCCCCGTCGGCCGTCCGCCTCATCGAGGCGAGTGCGTCGGGCAGCCCGGCCGAAGACACTCTGGAAGCCTCCGTGCTGGCCGGTTTCTTCCGGCCGCCGCCGGCCGTCGCGAATGCGGCGTTCGATGCAGCGGGCCCCCGCTGCGCGCTCGGCAGCGCCAAGACCGTGATCGGCCACACCGGCTGCGCCGCAGGCCTGGCATCCGTCGCCAAAGCGGCGCTGTGCCTGTATCAGGCGATTCTTCCGGCCATGCCGGGGCTGCGCCACCCCCAGCCCGAGCTCGTTCCTGCCGCCGATCACTTCTTCACGCCCCACCGGGCCCAGTACTGGCAGCACAACCTCGACGACGGCCCCCGTCTCGCGGGCGTCAACAGCTTCGCCGCTGACGGGACCGCCGCCCACGTCGTTCTCGAAGCCCCCGAGTCGGATGCCGACATGGCCCAGGCCCCGGCCGCCACGATCGCCGCCGAGCGCCGCTTCCCTCTCGGACCGCTTCCGGAGGCCCTGTTCACGCTCTCCGCAGCCGATCCGGCAGGAATCTCCGCCGAAGCCGGCCGACTGGAAGGGCTGATCCGCGAAACGCTCGCCCGTTCCCCGCACCTGCCCGTCGTCCGGCTGGCTGCCGCCTGGCTGGATGCAAACCGGGACTTGAAGAAAAATAATAGCTATATAAACGCAGCTATTTTAGCTGGTTCCGGCGAAGAGGTCATGCTGCGCCTCAGGGCTCTGCGCGAACATCTCCGGCAGGATCCGTCGAAGCCCCTGTCCGGGGGGCCGCTCGTGGGGGACCGCGTGTTTTACAGTCCGGCCCCGCTGGCCCGTGACGGCCACGTCGCGTTCGTCTTCCCAGGCTCGGGCAACCATTACCTCGGCATGGGCATCGAGACCGGGGTGGCCTGGCCGGAGCTGCTCCGGGAACTCGACCGCGAGAATCTCTGGCTGAAAACCCAGTTTGCCACGCGGCTGGTCGCACCCTGGCGGCTGGCCTGGCCCGACGGCTGGGAGCGGGATTCCGAGGCGGCGCTGCTGGCTGATCACAACTCGCTCGTGTTCGGCCACGTCTCCTACTGCGCCCTCGTCAGCGACGTCGTGCGCCAGTTCGGCATCGAGCCGCGCGCCGTGATCGGCTACAGTCTCGGCGAAACGGCCGGAAACTTCGCGACCCGCACCTGGCGCGCCCGCGACGAGATGGTCGAGCGCATGCGGAAGCTCTCCCTGTTCACAAAAGACCTGATCGGCCGCTGCGAGGCAGTCCGCACCTCCTGGGGCTGGGCGGACGACGATCCCCGCGAGGTGGACTGGGTGCTGGGCCTCGTCGACCGGCCCGTGGCCGAAGTCGAGGCGCGCATTCCCGACTATCCGCATACGTATATATTGATCGTGAACACCCCCGGCGAATGCGTCGTCGGCGGCAACCGCGCGGCGCTGCAGAAGCTCGTGAAGAGCCTCGGCTGCGTGTTCCTGCCGATCGAGGGGGTTTCGTCGGTCCACTCGCCCGCCGCGAAGCCGGTTGGCGACACGTACCGCGGCCTCCACGTGTTCGACTGCACACCGCCGGACAAGATCGCCTTCTACAGCAGCGGCTGGGGCCGCCGGTTCACCC
>Ga0209717_1003138_pt1 | contig 14791 bp, 11 predicted proteins | sample AD_UKC048_MetaG_FD_184418 | JGI IMG/M metagenome (GOLD analysis project Ga0209717, IMG submission 184418) | Active sludge microbial communities of municipal wastewater-treating anaerobic digesters from USA - AD_UKC048_MetaG (SPAdes) (version 2) | ecosystem: Engineered > Bioreactor > Anaerobic >... | reverse complement strand
GGGTCTGATGATCACCTGATCTCCCACCAGCACCTTCATTCTCTTCACGCCACTGCTGACGAACATGTAGGGCTGATCCGCCGGGTTGGCTATCCCCGAGAAATTCCTGCTGAAGTGTGACGGATAGAGCATGGGGGAGATGACGTCGAAGTGGTCCTTGAGCCTCATGACATCCTGCCCGAGCACCCGTACGTCATCCTCGCGCTGCCATATGACGATACCGAACATGTCCAGGGACAGGAGCACCCCCTTCGAGGACGTCAGCTCATGGACACGCTGTGCATATGCGGTGAGCACGTCGCTGCGCGTCTTTCCTTCGATGCCCGTAGATGCCTTTCTGTCAGCGGGGTAGCGGAAGTAGTCCACCTGGATCTCATCGACCCCGAACGAGGTGAGTTCCCTGATGATGGCAAGGTTATAGTCCTGGACCGCCCGGTCGGCAGGGTTCACCCATTCCTTGTCGAACCGCCACCGGGCATTCTTGGACGAGTTGTGGATATCCCTGAATATGCAGACACGGGCAACCACATGGACGCCCCTGTCGTGAAGGTAGTCCACGAGCTTTGACACGTCTTCTATCGGATAATAGTACGAATCAAGACCGAGATGTTCGCGGGGCACAGAACTCCTGTACGTGGGAAGCCCTTCCACCTCCTTGGCATCGAACACGACAGTGTTCGCTCCATGCTTTCTCAGCTTCTCACCCATGGTGAGGACCTGCCTCGAACTCGCCGTGAACTGGTTCGCATAGGCCCCCTTCGCCTCGAAGGACCTGGAACGCTTGACTGTGGCTGGCTTCACGGGTTCGCTGCGCACAACCGGGATGGTGATGACCCTTCCGATGGAAAGATCATTTTCATCGATGCCATTGACCTTCTTGATCTCGTCGACAAACTCCTGCCTGGTATACGATGCCGCGAGGGGGACATACTCCGAGGCGATCTTGGCCAGTGTATCGCCTGCCCTCACTTCATGCGTCACTCCCGCATGGGCGAAGACCGGTGCAAGGAGCGGACAGAGGAACGCTACGAGGATAAACCGCGCACAGGTGCTCATGTATGCCCTCCCACCCTTCCGTATGAGTATCGTCGGTACTTGCATGCCACGGGCGAGCCTCCATGATAGTGGCGAGGCATCGTGGTCATAGGTAAAGAGAGTCCCTCGGCATCCCATCATTTCTGTCTGATGCCCAGGATCTTTCTGGCTTCGTCAGGGCTTGCAGGCTCCCTGCCCAGGGCGGAGGCGATCTTGGCGGACCAGAGGACCTGCTCCCAGCTCCCCTTGGCGAGATCACCGTTCGGCAGCCTGATGTTGTCTTCGAGGCCGACCCGCATGTGACCACCCATGAGGCAGCTCATGGTCACCGCCGGGAACTGGTCTAATCCCACACCGCAGGTGGTGAACGTCGATCCGGCAGGCAGTGCGTTCACCATTGCTATGAAGGCATCCGGCCTGAACCGCTGGCCACCCGCCACCCCCCAGACGAAGTTGAAGTTCATGGGCGCTGTGAAGAATCCCTGTTTGGCGATCAGCAGGGCGTTGTCGACGCCGCCCATGTCGTAGCATTCGATCTCAGGCTTCACGTCATGGGCCTCCATGGCCGACCCGAAATCCCTGAGCATGGTGAAGGTGTTTTCGAAGATACCGTCGAGGATGATCTCTCCCGAGTTCCTGTCGACGATGCTGAAGTTCATGGTATTGGTGTTCAGTGATGCCATGGCGGGCTTCACTGCGAGGATCTGGGCAAGCCTCTCCTGTGCCGACCTGCCGACTCCCACGGCAGAGCTCAGGTTCACGATAAGCTCCGGGGTCCTGTCCTTGATGGCATCGTGCGTGGCCCTAATACGGTTTATCTCGTGGGTTGGATAGCCCTGGTCGTCCCGGGCATGCACATGTACCATGGCCGCTCCGGCCGCATAGCACTTGGCCGCCTCACCGGCGAATTCGGCCGGCGTGTAGGGCACGGCCGGGTTCTGCTGCTTCGTGGTGAAGGCGCCAGCCAGGGCTGCGCAGATGACGACCTTCCTGTTTTGTCCATTCATCTGCAAAGGACCCGCCGCTACCGGGCACGCGCCCCGTCGGTGAAGACATGCAGGATGGCGTTCATGGCGCGTTCCTGTCTCTTCCTGGTCATGGGCTCCTTGCCGAGGACCATGACCGTGATGAAGGTCTCGATGGCGCCGTAGAAGATATAGGTGAGGTGGTGCGGGGGAACCTCCCTGCTGAGGAACCCGCTCTCCTGTCCCTGCAGCATGATCTGCTCGCACAGGCTGAAGAACTTCAGGAATCGCGAGAGACCCTCCTCGGTATGATAGACCGAACTCCTGCACACCTCGCTGACAAAGATGGACATGAGGTTCGGCTTCTGGCCGTAGGTGTCGAGGAAGAACTCGATGATATTGACCAGCTTGTCCCTGGTGGGGGAGTCCGCATTGATCTCCCGGTCCATCATGGTGTAGAGATCGTTCCACCAGGACTCCACGATGATCTCGAAGAGGACCTCCTTGCTGCCGAAATAGTGGTACACGAGCCCATAGGACACCCCTGCCCTCCTCGCGATATCCGCCATACGGGCATTGGCGTATCCCTTTTCACGGAACACCTCCAGGGCAGCATCGATGATCATCCCCTGCTTCACGTTCTTGGCCATAGTCAACCCTTTGAAGTGATTCGATTCCTGGCCATTGTGCCCGGATGTCGACATGGAGTCAAGCAGTTAATCGGGATTTCGACATGCGGATCAGATGAATCGGGTGCATTCCACTCTGATTCATGATAGATACCTTCAGGAAATCCAGACCACGAGGATCACCATGAAGCAGGGTTTACGTGACGTGACAGAGGGCTGCAGCATACGGATAGACCGCGAGGGGCGGTGGTACTACGAGGGCAACGAGATCATCAACCCCATGGTCCTGCGCGCCTTCTGCCAGGCACTGATGCGGGATGATCAGGGAAGATACTGCATCGTCATAGAGCCCGAGGTCTGCTACGTGGAGGTCGAGGATACACCGTTCGTGGTCTCCGGTGTCAGGGGAGACCCCCAGGTGGGTCTGTATGTCCGTCTCAACACCCTGGAAACCCATCCCCTGGACCCGTCGAAACTCTCCATCGGAAAGGACAATGTACTCTACGTCACCCTGCCCGACGGCATGAAGGTGCGCTTCACCAGACCCGCCTACTACAGCCTGGCCCTCATGATGGAGGAGGAAGGCGGATACATCGTCCTCAAGATCAAGGACACCGTTCATCCCATCTGCCCGGCGGGATGACGTTGTGCAGGGTGAACCTGTCCTGATTTCTTATCCTTGATATTTTTCGGGGTTGGAACCACCCCGGCATAGGCCTCGTATATGTGCCCTACCCCCCTCAAGAACAAGAGGGCTGAAAAACAGACGGTCTACTTGTTGCCGGTCAGCGACGAAATCTGGCTTGAAAGCCAGCTCTGCTGGGACTGGAGGGTGTTCAGCATCGATTCCATGGCTGCGTACTTGGCAATCATGGTCTCCTGGTACCTGGACAGACGGACCTCCATATTCTCGATCTTCTTGTCGATCTTGTCCATCTGGCCTTGGAGGGTCTTCTGCCTGGTCGCCACAAACCCGTCAACGCTGTCTGTCATGGAATAGAGCGCTTTGTCGAGCTTCGAGCAGATCCCCTCGAAGAACGAGAAGTCCATCACGCCAGTGCTGGTCCCTGTATACAGCATGGCCAGTCCATCCACATCCTGACCTGCATCGCCGGTGAGCGTCCGGCCCCTGCCGGTCATGGTCATCCATTCCGAGGACCCCTGCTGCCTGATCCTGCCTGCCACGTCGAGGCCCGTATAGGTGCCATCGGCTATGCCGATATCACCCCCCGTGACGGAAAGGGAAAACCCTGTGCTGCCATAGGAGGTACTTGTCAGCCTGAGCTGGCCGCCGATGTCCTCGGCAATGACGCCCAGGGAGCTGTCCGCGTTGATGGCGCCCACGATGGCAGTAATGTCAGATCCCGCGCTGAGGGTTATGGTCTTTGCACTGCCGCCGGGCGCTGTAAAGTCGAGGGCTACGTCGCTGCTCAACGAACCGGAGAACCCGCTGCCCGTTACACTGGCCCTGGTTGCGACCTGGGTTATCTCCACCTCGTAGTCGCCTGGGACCGTTCTGACCCCTGAGAACACATAGGTGAGTTCGCTGCTGGTGCTTCTCCCCCGCGCAGCAAAGAGGTCCACGACATCATCGAAGTTCGTTTCCAGATATCCGTCCAGAACGGTATCATCGATGGAGAGCTGGCCTGTCCTGTCGATGCTGATGCCGATGAGGCTCAGGTGGTTAAGGGTGGAATCCAGCCCGCTCACTTCAGAAAGGATGGTTTTCTTCAGCGTGCCCAAGACGGACCGGAGCGTCGAATCGGCAAAGAGCGTACCCGTTGTCTTGCCGTCCCCGGACACCGTGTTCTGTTTGTCGATGTAGCTCTCCAGCTTGTTGTAGCTGTCCACGAATTCCTGGATCTTCTTCTTGACGCCGTCATTGTCCCTGGTAATGTCGAGGGTGATGGTCGCACCTTCGTCCTCGCCGAGGAGGTTGAGAGTGACGCCACCTATCACATCGCTTATCTGGTTCGTACTCCTCGTAATGGTGAACCCGTCAACCATGATCACGGCATCTTGCCCCGCCACGATCTCGACCAGTCCGAGCTGTGCGAGGACATCCGACCCGGAGCCGTTCTCGAGCGACATTCCCTGTGCACCCGTGGTCTTCGACGTGAGGGTGAGACGATATTCGCCGCTGGACACGCTCATGATGGATGCCGTGACGCCTGCCGGGTCTTCGCCGGAGTTCAGGGCATTGATCTTCGACTGGATGGTCGCCAGGCTGTCTGTTCCCGCTAAGCTGAGTACCCTGCCGTTTATGACGAGATCACCAGAGATACCCAGGGCTTCGGTCGTCGAACCGAAGCTGCCGCTGACGAGCTTCTGGGCCTTTGCCAGCTGGGTGACGGTGATGTCATAGGTTCCTTCCGATGCATTGGTCCCCACGGCGAAGCTCATGAGATCACCCACGCTGCGGCTCGTTCCGGATACCGTGGCACTGGGTTTGTAGAGATTGAAGTCATCGAGGGAGTTCAGGGAGCCGGCAGCGGTCTTCAGGGAAAGCAGCATGGTATTCACTTCTCCCCAGGCCGTCTTTTTTTCGCTGAGCGTTGCCTTGTTCCCCTCCAGCAACGTTATGGGCCTGCGCTGCAGTTCCACCAGCTGACTGATCATGGTGCTCCAGTCCAGCCCGGATGCCAATCCTGAAATGGAGTACGTTGATGCCATGCTCTCCCCCGACTGCTCAGAATAATGTGGTGAGCCCCGCGTTCAATGCAGGGTGCAACCCACCCTGTCGCTAGACTTCCTCTTCAACGAGGAGCCCTGTCAGCTCCGCCATTTTTTCGCGGAGCTTCTGGATGCTTTCAGGTGGTACTTCCCTTATCACTTCGCCGGTATCCTTGTCCACCACCCGCACCACGATATCGCGCGAACTCTCGTCGATGCTGAACTGTATGGATCGATTCATGATGTTGAGCTGCGTGTTCATCTCATCGAGAATCTTCTGAATCTCTTCGGAAAGTCGGCTGTCTTTCTGAAGAGCTTTGTGAGGTAGAGAAACGTTGTGTTCTTTGCCAGCCGATGCCTGCGTGATGGCCACAGACCCGATACCGGCGTTCTGCCATCGTCCAGGATCGACCGGTAGAGTGCTCATGCTTGCAGTTTTCATGGCCGCACCAGCCTTTCAGTCAAGGATTCATGGGGGAGGAACCCTCCCCCATGATCCGGAATGACTGTCTTAGCCGAACAGGGAGAGAACGACCTGAGAGGCCATATTGGCCTGGGCCAGCATGGCCGTACCGGCCTGGAGCATGATCTGGCTCTTGGTGAAGTTCACCATCTCCGCGGCCATGTCGGTATCCCTGATGGCCGATTCAGATGCAGACAAGTTCTCGATCTGCGTCTGGAGGTTGGCATAGGTGAACTCGAGACGGTTCATGCCCGCGCCGATATTGGCAAGGTACCCACCTATCGTCGCGATAGCTGCGTCGATAACAGATGTAGCAGTAGCGGTAGTTACAGTAACACCACTGCCAAGTACACCAGTTTCAGTCATATCAAAAGCCTCAACCGTGATAGTGCTGCCATCGATACCTACCTCAAAGGTCTGTGCTGACACACTCGTACCAATACGTCCGATCTCAGCTTGCAGTGCGGCCAGCTCAGAATTCGTAGCAGCCTCAGCGGTAGATCCTGATGCCTCCTGCTTCATAAGCAGTTCCTTCATCCGCTCGAGAATGCCTTCAATCGTGTTGGCGGTGCCCTCGTGGATCGCCAGGCTGGCCTTGCCCTGAATGGTGTTCTGTGCGGCAACCTTAGCGGCCCGGACATCGCTTCGCAGTGCGTTGGCCTGAACCAGACCAGATGCATCGTCGCCAGCGTTGTTGATGCGGTAGCCGCTGGAGAGTTTTGCCATGCTCTTGTTCATGCCTACTTCTGTCAGGAGTAACTGCCGGTGTGCGTTGAGTGCTGCTACGTTGGTGTTGATGCGAAGTGCCATGTTTGAATCCTCCTTGATTTTTTTGGTTGTTCCGACCATCCTTGGCCGGTTTGTTCATTTGTGATCAGTTTGCAGGTACTGATCAAACCCCGTGTCCCTCTCACCTCCCTTCTCTGTTCTACCACCTTTATCGTCTTTGAAAATGAAAACTTAAATATTTTTTTCAACCAACTTGGAGGGGATGTATCTGACAAATTGAGACTGGCGCGGGATTGAGTTGTTTATGAATTACCCCGGAGGCACTGCTGGGTTCTCGATAAGCATGGAGTTGCCCCAGCCATGGGAGACGCCTACTTCTTCGCCTTCCAGTTCTTCAGAAGCTTCTTCGCCTCGTCCTTCTGCCCGGCTGTCATCCTTGAGCTGACGTTCTTCTTCAGCTCTCTCGCCTGCCTGCTCCCCTGCTGGGAAGCCAAATCCAGCCACATGTATGCAAGGACGTAGTTCTGCGGCACCCCTTTGCCCTGGCGGTACATGTCGCCGAGCTGGGTCTGGGCCTCGGGGTTGCCCTGCCTGGCGGCCTTGCCGTACCACTGGGCAGCCTTGGCGTAGTTCTGCTTGACCCCCTGGCCCGTCTCATACAGGTAGGCGACGAACAGCTGGGCCTTGGCGTCGCCCTGCTGGGCCGGAAGCAGGTTCTCCCGGAGCCCGGGATTGTCTTCGTCAGATGCGAGAGCCGTGAGTGACCCGATGCCGGGCAGAAAACAGGCGAGGGAAAAGGCGAGCATTGACAGAATGGCTATGAGCCCCCTCATGCACACCTCCAACAGACATGTCAGATGATAACATTTCTGTAATCCTGTCTCAACCATACGGCCATTTTTCTGGCAAGTCAACCGGTTCGTGCCCGCGGCCTGCCTCAAAGTCACCATTGCACAGAGCGCGAGGAATGGATAAGGTGCACCATGACATCCTGGAGCGTCTGAACATCTCTTCGTAAGGAGGCCCGAACCATGAAGATCATCCGCATCATCCCCGTCCTTTCACTGTACGTGCTCCTCCTGCCATGCACGGGTTCCGGCATGGGCATCGACAAGGCCGTCCTGTACAACGACCAGGCCGTCCTCGTCTTCGACGACACGATCAAGGGCACCCTCTCCTTTGAGGCGCCTCCGGACCTCATTCCCGATTCGCTGGTGGTCACTCCCCGTCCGGGGGGCACTGTCCGGTCCGTGAGCATGGAGCCCCTGAGGTCCCCCTCGGGCTCGGTCAAGGCCCTCCAGGAAAAGCTCGCGGATGCCCGGGCCTCTCTGGCCGAGACCAAGCGCGAGCAGGCCATGGTGGACCGGCAGATCGAGGTCATCTTCCTCTCCGCCGGATCCAAGGACAAGCCCGTGCCCTTTTCCCGTCAGCAGATATCGGATGCGCTGGGCTTCATGGATGCACGCATCCCCGGCCTGAACCGCAGGGCCGTGGAGCTGTCCCGGAAGATCACCTCCCTCGAGACCGAGGTGAAAGACCTCCAGAACCGGCTCAATGCCGTGAACAAGGACCCGGGCTGGCTTATCAGGATCACCGGAGACGGGCCGGTCGACATCTCCTTCGGGGTAAGGTCGGCATCCTGGAGACCCGAGTACCGGGTACAGGCATCGCCTGCAGCCTCAAAGCTCACCATGGAGACCTCGGTATCCATCCGGCAGGCCACCGGCATGGACTGGGACATCGGGGAGCTCCATGTCTCCACGGGCAGTCCGAGCCACGGCATACAGGCCCCCGAATTGGAGCCGTGGTATCTCCGGCGCCCGTCGCTGCGCGCGATGAAGGCAATGCCCGAATCCATGGATGCGGCCTCGATGGTCGCAGCGGCACCCATGGAGGAGACCGTGGCGCCCGTTGAGACCACCTCGACGTCCTACCTCATCGGCGCTGCAGCAAACGTGCACCTTGCAGGCGACGGGACCCCCGAGACCGTGCTGCTCGCCAGGCGGCTGCTGACCGCCGGGTTCACGCTGGTCTCCGTGCCCCGGTTCCGTGAGGGTGCCTACCTGAGGGCCGAGGTCGTCCTGGCGACAGATGCGCCCTTGGTCCCCGGATCGTACTCGTCCTTTGTGGACGGGGTCTATGCAGGCAGGGGCCTCCTCGCCCGCACCGAGCCCGGCCAGAAGACGACCATCGACCTGGGCATTGACGAGGGCATCGTCATCGAACGAAAGGAAACACAGGCATTCCACGAGAAGACCATCACCGGCAGGGACAGAACCACCTATGCCTACGAGATCACGGTGGAGAACACCAGGTCGAAGAACGCCTCCCTGATCCTGAAGGACCAGATCCCCGTCTCCCGTGACGAGGACATCGAGGTGAAGCTGATCGGCACGAGTCCGGAGATCAGGCCTGACAGCGACGGCTTCCTGACGTGGGAGTTGAGCCTCGAACCGAAGCAGAAGAGAAAGGTCGCCTTCTCTTACTCGATAACCGGGTTACACGAGCTGCCACGGTGAGAGGGATACAAGACGGGATAAAAGACATGGTCGGGACGAGAGGATTTGAACCTCCGACCCCCTGAACCCCATTCAGGTGCGCTACCAGACTGCGCCACGTCCCGAAACCGCCATCCTAGCTAACACAGCACTCTTCGGGGTGTCAAGGCGCATCTGGGGCATCGCCAAGATACGGAGACGTGTGTTTCCTGGTTGCGGCGAGGTGACGTGGTCAGTTGTTCTGCGCCACACTGGCGGACCGGCTGGAGAAATAGTGCCTGATGATGAGACGGGACAGGGTGTCCGCCTGGATCCAGTATCGGGCGTCGAGAACCAGCAGGCAGCCGATGGCGATGGCATCGCCGGCATCGTTGCGGGCAAAGCCGACGAACCAGTTCCGTCTCCCCATGGGCTCGTCCCCGTCGATGCTGCCGCTCTTGGCGCCGATGGTGATGTCCCTGAGCACGCGGTCCGACCTGCAGTTCCGGAACTCCTTGGAGACCGTGCCGCACCTGATCGTCCGCTCCATCATGGACGCCAGGTGGTGGGCCGTGTTCTCGCTCATGACACTGACCTTCTCCACATGCCCGCCACGGATGATGCGGGGGGTGACCATCTGACCGTTGTTCACGGCGGCCGATACCATCTGGGCGGCATGGACAGGGGTGATCTTCGTCTGTCTGTTGAACCCGCTGGTGAGCTCGGCGAGATTGTAATCGTTCTCCGGGAAGAACATGGTGCTCGGCGAGCATTCTATCTCACGAAGGGGCGACTGCCAGAACCCCATCTTCATGGCGGTCAGGAGGATGGGCGTCTCCCCGAGGTAGATGGTTCCGATCTTGGCAAAGACCACGTTGTTCGAGTGGGCAAAGGCATCGGCAAGCGTGACATCGGCCGTCCACCGGTCGTTCCGGTTGACGAGCTGGTGCCGGTAGAGCGTATGGGCACTGCCTGTGTAGGTGAAGACGCTGTTGCCGGTATACCCGCCCTGCTCCATGGCGGCCACGGCCGTCACTATCTTGAAGACGCTGGCCGCATGGTTGGCTTCGAGGCACAGGGTGCAGTCCTCGCCCTGCGTCCCCCTGCCGTACATGGCCAGGATGTCTCCCGTACGGGCATCCATGACTACTATGGTGCCGTAGTACATCTTGTACCTCTCGGCGGTGCCGGCTATGAACTGCTGCATATCCGGCCGGATGGTGAGGTTGCACCGTTCAATGGTCTCCCGGTCTATGCGGCCGAGATCGCCCCTGCTCAGGGTGGACTGCGCTGCCGGGATCACCTCGGAGCCACCCTTCCCGTCAGGCAGGGAAATGAAGGATATGCCTATCAGGAGCAGCGGCAGCAGAAGATAGCGGAGACGGAAGCGTCTCGGTCTCCTCCTCTTCGGCGAGGCGTGTTCATCTATGGGAAACTGTCTAATCATTCTTAAATCTTATCACGGCATATTGCACACAGAGGCGACACATGTCAATATTCCGACCAGCTTTCATATCAATAGCAATCGGCAGAAATCCTCGTTTCCTCCAAAAGACGCCCGAGGTTCTCATGACAATCCATCATTCCCGGCATTTTCTGCCCATAGGTCGGGATATGGCCAGGTCCCTGAACACTCTCCCTTGATAATACCATTTCCTTCTGGTAGTGTTTCGGGCTCATTGGTATATAATCATTCCTGAAAATGAACAGGTATGGCACACGGGGCAGGTATTCCGGCCGAACGGTCATGAACGACCCGTAACCGGGGCATGAACATGAAAAAACGGATTGAAGACATCAGGGCAGCCATCGATGCCGTCGACGACGAGATCATGAAGCTCCTCCTGAAGCGCTCGCACCTGTCCGTCGAAATGGGCAGGGCCAAGAGTGACGCTCAGCTGCTGGTCTTTGACCCGTCCCGCGAGGAGGAGATCATCTCCAGGCTCAGTGCCATGAGGCAGCCGCCGCTGACGAATTCCATGGTGGAGGGCATCTTCCGCGAGATCTTTAGCGCCTCCCGCTCGCTCCAGCAGCGAAGGAAGATCGCGTATCTGGGGCCCGAAGGCAGCTTCTCCCATCAGGGGGCCTTCTCGGCCTTCTCGCTGGACGGCGACCTCGCGCCCTACAAGGACATCGAATCGGTCGTCCAGGCGGTGGCCTCCTCGAGGGTCGACCTGGGGGTGGTCCCGGTGGAGAACTCCACGGAGGGCATGATCAACCAGACCCTGGACATGATGGCCATAACGAGACTGAACGTCATCCAGGAATTCATGCTGCCCATCAGGAACTGCCTGCTGGGGACCATACCCAAGGATAAAATCAGGAAAGTCTTTTCCCACCCCCAGGCCATTGCCCAGTGCCGGGGATGGCTCAGCTCGAACCTGCCGGCAGCCGAGATCATCGAGACCGCCAGCACCTCGGACGCGGCCATGGCGGCGCGTTCTGTCGAGGGCTCGGCGGCGGTGGCGTCCTCCATGGCGGCCGAGATCTACGGGCTCTCCATCCTTGCGGACAACATCAACGACCTGCGGGAGAACATAACGAGGTTCTGGGTCATATCGCGCAGTGCGCTGCCGGTGGCCGGCAATGCCAAGTCCTCCGTCATCGTCACCCTTGACAACAGGCCCGGATCCCTCTACAGCGCACTGGGCGCATTTGCGCGCAAGGGGATAAACCTCACCAAGATCGAGTCACGGCCATCCAGGAAGAACCCCTGGGAATATATCTTCTTCATCGACTTCCAGGGCAACCTTGCCGATGGTCACGTGCAGGAAGCCCTCGAGGAGATAAGGGCCCATACCAGGGACATGGTCATCCTGGGGTCCTACCCCGAAGGGAGAAGCCTGCCATGAAGGTCCCCGAGCCGGCACCCTGGGTCAGCACCATACCGGAGTACGTACCCGGCAGGTCCAAGACGGAGATCGCCCGGGAGTACGGGGTGGCGAGCCCCATCAAGCTCGCGTCCAACGAAAATCCCCTGGGCCCTTCACCGAAAGCCCTGGCGGCCATGCATTCCGCCTGCGGGGATGCGCACCTCTATCCGGACCCCGATTCTTTGGCCCTGCGCGTCGCAGCTGCTCGGTTCTTCGGCAGCACCCCGGACCGGATCGTGGCAGGCAACGGGTCGGACGAGATCATCGACCTCGTCTGCAGGGCCTATCTGAGGCCGGGCGACGAGGTGGTCATACCTGCGTGCACGTTCAGCTACTACGGCATTGCGGCACGGGCATGCGGCGCCGTGGTCACCCATGCCCCCATGCGGGAACTCCGGATCGACGTCACAGGCATCGTGGAATCCTTGGGCGGCGAAACCCGGATCGTCTTCGTGGCCAATCCCAACAACCCCACCGGGACATGCCTCGTCAGGGACGAGGTGCTCGAACTGATGAACCGCGTACCACGAGATGTCCTGGTCGTCATGGACGAGGCCTACGGGGCCTTTACCCGCACCCCTGAGTTCACGAGCTGCGTGGGGCTGGTCGGGGAAAATCCGAACCTCGTCACCGTCCATACGCTTTCCAAATCCCACGGACTCGCAGGCATGCGCGTGGGGTTCGGGATCGCCCCCAGGCCCGTGCTGGAGAACATGCTGCGCATCAAGCCGCCCTTCAACGTGAACCACCTCGCCCAGAAGGCGGGCGAGGCAGCCCTTGACGACAAGGACTTCCTGAGACGGACCTTGAAGATCACCTGGGACGGGCTGGACATGCTCTATGCCTCCTTCGACCGGTTGGGGCTCCCGTATGTACCGTCCCAGACGAACTTCGTGACGGTCCACATCGGAGAGCACGCCCTGAGGGTCTACGAGACGCTCCTGAGAAAGGGCATCATCACGAGGTCCATGGCGAGCTTCGGCCTCGAGGAGTATATCCGGGTAAGCGTAGGCACCCCCGGGGAGAACGACGCCTTCGTCGCCGCCCTGGAAGAGGCCCTATGAAGATCACCATCGTCGGTCTCGGACTCATCGGCGCATCCATGGCAAAGGCCCTCGGCCGGGTGGCGCTCGTCGCCGGGGTTGATACACGCGGCCGTACCGTCCGCCAGGCCATGGACGAGGGCGTCATAGCCGAGGGTTCGGTTGACACGGCCGTCGCGTCGGGAAGCGACGTCGTGGTCCTGGCAGTCCCCGTGGGCAGCGTCGTCGAGACCGCATGGAGGGTGATCCGCCACATCGGGGACGACACGGTCCTTACCGATACGGGGTCCACCAAGGCCCACATCGTGGAAAGCATCGAAAGGGTCTTCCCGTCCTTCGTGGGGTCACACCCCATCGCGGGCAGGGAGGACCCGGGCTATGCAAGCAGCCGGGCCGACCTGTTCGACGGGGCCGCGACCATTATCACGCCGACCGAAAAGACACGTCCGGGTTGCATCGACAGGGTGCGGACGCTCTGGGAGACCTGCGGTTCGACCACCCATACCATGGATCCCGCCGGGCACGACCGGCTCATGGCCATGGTCAGCCACCTGCCCCACCTGTTGAGTTACGTATCCATGAGGCTGGCGGACGACCTTCACCTCCACCGCCAGTTCCTGGGGGCCGGTTTCCGCGATTTCACCCGTATCGCGGCCTCGGACCCGATCATGTGGCGGGACATCTTCCTCGACAACAAGGACAACATCCTGCCCCTGATCGACGCCTACATGGAAGAGCTCGATCGCCTGCGCACGCTCATCGATGAGGACAGGGCCCCGGAGCTGCAGGACACGCTGTCATCCTATGCACGGATCAGGAGAGCCCTCTATGGCCATACACGGTGAGATCACGCCACCCCCGGACAAGTCCATCTCGCACCGCTCGTTCATCCTCGGGGCGCTGGCACAGGGGACGACCACGGTCAGAAACGCCCTCGAGTCGGAGGACATCGGGAGCACCCGCCGGGCCCTGTCTGCCCTGGGGATAGACATACGCAAAGACGGCAAGATCTACCTCGTCGAGGGTGCCAGGATGAAGGAGCCTCTCCAGGTCATCGATGCCGGCAATTCAGGCACCACGGCACGGCTCATGTCCGGCGTCTTCGCCGGCATAGACGGCATCGTCACCATGACCGGGGACAGCTCGCTGGTCCAAAGGCCCATGGCCCGGGTCATCAAACCCCTCGAGCTCATGGGCGCCAGATTCCTGGCCCGCGGGGGGGCCTATCTTCCCATGGCGGTCAGAGGCGGAAAACTGCGCGGGATCTTTCACCCCATGGAGGTGGCCTCGGCCCAGGTGAAGTCGGCCCTCCTGCTGGCCGGCCTGGCCGCCGAGGGAACCACGACGGTGAACGAACCCTCTCAGAGCAGGGACCACACCGAGCGCATGCTGAGGTTCTTCGGGGCAAACCTGAGCGTGAACGCCAAGTCGGTAGGCATACCTGGGGGGCAGAGGCTCCAGGCCAGGGATGTCGTCGTGCCCGGCGATCCTTCCTCGGCGGCATTCCCGGTGATATGGGCCGCCGCAACAGCCGGCTCCGAGATCGTTGTCCGGGATGTCTGTCTGAACCCCACGCGCACAGGGTTCCTGGCTGTCCTCGAACGCATGGGGGCACACATAGCAGTGGACGGTATCAGGGAAAACGCAGGCGAGCCGGTAGGCGACCTCGTCGTCAGGGGAACCGAACTCTCCGGGACCACCATCGCCGGTGACGAGATCCCCACGCTCATCGATGAGATCCCGATCCTGGTGGTCGCGGCAGCCCTGGCTTCCGGCACCACGGTGATCACGGACGCGAGCGAGCTCAGGGTGAAGGAGACCGACCGCATCGCAGCGATGGCCCAGGGACTCGGATGTCTCGGGGCTGAAGTGGAGGAACTCGAGGACGGGCTTATCGTGAAAGG
>Ga0209717_1003137_pt1 | contig 14794 bp, 12 predicted proteins | sample AD_UKC048_MetaG_FD_184418 | JGI IMG/M metagenome (GOLD analysis project Ga0209717, IMG submission 184418) | Active sludge microbial communities of municipal wastewater-treating anaerobic digesters from USA - AD_UKC048_MetaG (SPAdes) (version 2) | ecosystem: Engineered > Bioreactor > Anaerobic >... | reverse complement strand
CTGGCCGGTCTTTTCCGCATGATGACGCCGGCGGCCTCTGTAGCGCGATCGTGGACTACCTTATCGCGCCGCCAGCGGCGCAAGCCCCGCCTGAGATCACCGACGCGCCGCTTCAAGCCGACGATCAGGCCCGGTCAGCCGGCGTGGCCAGTGGCGTCGATGCCATGTACAAAGCCCGGCATGAGCGGCAGCGGGCGAAGGCCGTGGTGAATCGAGCCCTGCGCAAAGCCTTTTGGGACACGCACGCCGGGCGAGAGCTCCGAACGCCTTTGGCGGTCGCCGAGGCGCGGGTGGCGCGCATCTTCAACCTCAGCGAGGCGGAAATCGGTGCACTGAGCTACATCTATACATCAAGCCAGCGCTCGGAGCTCTCGGCCTACCTGGATAACCTCCCCTTGCAGGCTTACCATGCCTGCATGGCCGCAGCGATCGGTGTCCCGCAGACGGAGCTCAAGCGCATGCTCGGGCAGACGGGGCGGCTGGTCGCCATGGGTTTCGTGAGGCCCGACTTCCTCCCGCCGCCGCACTTCGCCCTGGGTAGCGACATCGTGAGTCTGTACCACGATCCTGAGTCCTCGCCGTACTATGCCCGGCCGCTCGAGGATTTCGTACGCGAGAGCGACTGCCAGCTGTTCCCCTTGGAAACCTATCCTGTCGCCCCTATATCCCGCGAGCTGGTGAGCGCGTTTCTTGCCGGCTCGGGTGGCCATGTCCTGGTACACGGCGAACCGGGGACCGGCAAGACCAGCTTCGTCGTATCGGCGATTATGGCCTGCGGTCGGCCGGCCTTCGTCCTGAGGCTCGTTGACCATCCGGAAGAACGCTACCCGGACTACATCAAGCTCAAAATGGCAGCGTACCTGTGCGCCGGCACCGGAGCTATCCTCGTCGTGGACGAATCCGATTCACTCATCAACACCGCCTCCCAGAAGCCTGGCGATGCGCAGGTGACCAAAGCCTGGCTTACCGAATTCATGGACGCTTCAGGTACCCCGGTCGTCTGGATAGCCAACGATATCGAGGGCGTGCATGAAGCGGTACGCCGCCGTTTCATCTATAGCCTGCGTTTCAAGGGTCAGACCGACGCCCAGCGCGGCCAGCTCTGGCGCCGCCTGGCTTCCTTGTCGGAGGCGGGCCGCATCCTTCGCGACGAGGACATCGAGCGCCTGGCCAAAGACTACCGCGTCAACGCATCGGGCATCTCGCTGGCCCTGCGCGGCCTCGAGCAAGCCGGCCGATCGGGCGCCCTACGCGGCGAGCCCGAGCTGCGGCATCTTTCCGAGCTCCTGTCGCGGTATCAGGAGCTGGTGCACGGCGATGAGCCGACGGCGTCGGTCGGCCGCAGCGCTCCGGCGCGCTTCGTACCCGAGGCCATCAGCACCGACCTCCCGCTCAAGCGCGTGCTTTCCGGCCTGCGCGGCGCGGCTGCCCGCGTCCGCTCGCGCCTTGAGCTCGAGTCCGTGGGGGCTACCGTGCCCACCGATATCCTGGAAGGCGCCGAGGCTAAGCTCCTCTTTTATGGCCCCCCGGGAACGGGGAAGACCGCCTATGCCCGTTACCTGGCGGGCGAGCTGGGCCTGCCCCTCGTGCAGAAACGTGCATCCGACCTCTTGAGCATGTTCGTCGGGCAGACCGAGAAATCCATCGCGGCGGTCTTCGCCGAGGCGGAGGATCAGGGCGCACTGTTGTTCCTGGATGAAGTTGACAGCCTCCTGTTAGACAGGCGCTCTGCGCGGGAGAGCTGGGCGCGATCCCAGGTCAATGAGCTTCTTTCGCGCATGGAAGACTACCGGGGAGTGCTGGTCTGCTGCACGAACTATATCGAGGGCCTTGATCCCGCCGTCCTCCGGCGCTTCCAATGGAAGGTCGCCTTCATGCCGCCCGAACCGGCGGCGAGGCTTGTTCTGTATCGCCGCTATTTCGAGGAGCTGGCCGGGTCGCTGGACGCGGAGGACGAGCGGCGGGTGCTGGCCCTGGACGGGCTCTGCCCCGGCGACCTGGCCGCCGTGCATAAGGCCGTCGCCTCGCTCCATGCCGGCGACGAGGGCGAGGACGGCGAGACGGGCAAGATGACCCACGCCGAGTTAGTCAGGATGCTGGCTGGCGAGCTCCGCGTACGCGAAAGCGGCCGCCCTCGGGCATTGGGCTTCGCGAGCTAGGAGGGAACAGGCATGATTATCAATCCGCTACAGATCGGACCCTGCGCTTTGGACGAGGCTGCCGGGCTGTTAAAAGCCCTCGAGAGCGCGGCCACGGAACGAGGCGCGGCCATGGGCGATCGTGACGAGGCGGCGGCGATACTGGAGGGACGCGCCAAGGCGCTCGGCGAGAGCCGTGAGCTCCATAGCCTTTCGGCGCAGCGGCGAGCCTTGATCAGGGCGACCTTCGAAGGACCGCAAGCCCTGCCCCAATTGGCAAACCCCTTCGAGTCTATAGCGACGCGCTACGCGGCGGATGAACCGGAGGCGTTGGAGCTCGGGTATTCCGACTCGGGAAACGACGGCGTTATGGAGTACTTCGCGCTGTACCTGCCGCGCGCATACTACGGCGATCGCTACGGCATCTATCTACATGCCTCCCGTCTTGTAAACATGGCTGCTGGCGCTGGACTCGACCTGGCCGGCGGCCTGACGCCCGCCGTGGGCGTGCACGAAGCGTTCCACGCTTTCGTGGAAGAGGCAATGAGCTCTGACGACTATGCCGCTCATCGCGATACGCATACGGATTCTTACTGTCTCTGGGAAGAAGCGGCGGCAAATAGGGCGGCGGCCGATTGGTGCCGGGACCCGCGATCGAGCGCAGGCGCGACGCAGGCGGCGCGCGACGCGCTCATGAAGGCGCTCCTAGTGACGCGGGCCCAAGGCGGCCCTCCCGGCTACGGGGACTGGGAGCTGGTCGAACGGGACTACGCGGCGGTGGTACCGCGCGCCTTGTCCCGGAAGCGCTGCGCCGCCGCGATCAACGCCGGCGACTGGGCGCTCGCTGTCGGGGATATCCTTACGAGCCCCGAGGCTGAGCGACTTGCGACTTTTCGCTCGCTTGACCTGTGGGTCGGTATGAACACCCGCTTCCTTTCGCCCGGGGAGCGCGTGGTGCCGGTTTACCTTGATCTCGTACCGTGGGGGAGGTGATGGAGATGGCCAGTATGGCGAACGAATTCTTTAATATCGAAAGCCCGATGGCAGTCGACGAACGCGGATCAGGCGGTGGAACAAGCTTTTCAGAACCAGGCGGCATGTCACCACAGCGCTTGAGCGTGAACGTCAAGAATCTGCGGTGCGAAGCGTATCGCGGAGTAGCTCCTGTCGAGGACGGCGGGTTCATCGTCGTCAGGTCCCTGGGCGAGGACGGCCTGCTTTGCGCCATGGTCGACCCTGCGGGCAGGGGACCACGGGCGCTCGAAATCGGCACACGACTCAAAGATACCGTCGACGGCTTACTCCGCGCTGACTTTCTTCGCTACGTGGGACAAAAACCCGCAGCGGCATTGGATCGGCTGGACGAGGTCGTGGACGCATCGATGAATGAACTGGACGAACCTGGGGCGATGGCCATGATGGGCGCGATTATAGTGAACGCCACCACAGGTCGCACCTTCTTATTGTGCAGGGGAGTGGATGGAATAGCGGGGGTACGGAGCTCCGGTAGCCCAGTGTGGGCCGCCGGGGGCGGGCTACCTCCTTACGGAACGATGCCGCGGGAGATTCTTTTCATGCGTGGCAAGCCGGCCCCTAAATCGTACATTGTATCGCCAGGAGATTCTTTTATTCTTGCGAACCCGCATTTCTCCGAGCTGCTAAGTCCAGAGGATACCAGCGAAAAGGGGTTGCTCCCGGCCATGGCATCACGGGTGACTAGAGGCGGGAAGTTGGAAGCTGGCGGCCTTGCCATCGTGATTCCCCCTCTGGCTTCCCATACCCTTGCCCTTCCGGAATGTATGGCGTTGGCAAACCATGTGCTCCGCCTGGCAGGGCTCGCGGCCGATCCGAGCATAGAACGTGGCGAACTGATACTGGAGCCGGTGCAAGCAAGCTATTTCGAGGCACTGTGCCGTGCCTCCGGGCTTCGTTTGCCGGAACCAAAACATACAGAGGATGGCCGGGTTTGCTATGCCGATTCGGCTCCGCTCGCCGTTAAAGGACTTTTGGCAATTACTATTAGAAGGGAGACCACATGAGCATCCCCTGTCATGCCTGCGAAAAGGGACTCGATCGATGCCATGACGAGTTCTATTACTGTCCGGTCTGCGAAGAACCTCCAATACTCTACTGTAACTGGTGTGAGCCCAGGGATGAGCGATGTCCTGTCTGTGGCAATAATCTGGAATTACACCGGGAATCCATAACGCGCCGGGCCTTTTTCAATCCGGCGACCCGAGGGTTGTTGGGGTTCTAAATAAACAAGGAGATGCTATGAACCAAAAAACTGTAGTCGATTTCATTGCTGGTAATCCCGGTACTCTTGAGAAAGATCTCTTTCTGATACCTCTCCCCAGAGGGGCATCAGGAAAGGGGACCAGCGATGCAGGGCTTGATTTTCTGGCGGTTGATAATAAACATGAATTCGTCATGATTTTCGTTAAGGCGAGAGTCGTACAGTTTCCCGAGCTCAGGATGATGGTCATGCAGGCCGCCACTATAAGTAAAACGATGTTAAGTTCTGCGCAGTTCCGTGTCTTCGTTGTTGCAGCCAGTTATTCCGCTGCAACCGTTGCGCAGTCTGCGCTTTATACCGACTTGAAGCTTTTTACCTTGGAAGAAATTTTCCCCAGCATTCCATCCTATGTATTCAGCGATAATGGTCCAGTAATAGATCTAGGAGGGGATTGGTGGGGTTGGGCAGATACGTATGATCCTTTTGTTGTGAGCCTGCCGGAACCAAGCGGGATGCTATATTTTACCGATCCCGGCTGCAGTATCCGCAGTACCAGGTGCCGAGCCTTTGACCGGCTCGAGCAGACGACTTTTTCAGTTGCCGATTCTCATCTTCGAGAGTTTGATGGGCAAGCCAGCCCAAAACATGAATATCATGCTGTGGGCCGGGTTACCATGAAAGGCGGAGTCCCTGTATTATTACCAAAGGTGGATCCGGCCTGTACTTTCTTGAGGCAGACTGTTCCGGAATTGTTGCCGGGTTCTTTTAAAATAGAAGAAGATGGCGCAAACAACCTTTTTCTGACACTGACTGAAGAGTATACAGGCCCGTTAGAATATACCGTCTCGACTGACCGGCCTATAAGCCAGCTGGCATTTGCGACTATACCTGCTTTGCCGCTGCCAAAGCCCCATGATCACTTCGGTATAGCCGAGCTTTCCAAAAACTACGCCACCATACAAGAGCTTGTCGCTGCAATGCAGGAGTATTTTTCTACATACAACAAAAACTGTGCTTCATGTTTCGCAGAACTTGAAAGCGAGCCGGACAGCGACGCAAAGATCGCATACATGATTTCGCATAGAGTTGGCTCTTGCCGCCATAGGGCATTTCTCGGATTCCGTATCCTGGAACCATTAGGTCTGCCTTTACGTTATCTGGTAAGCCGAACTCATGCCTGGCTGGAAATTCAGGTAGCCGGACAGTGGTACTATATTGACCTTGGCGGTTGTCCGGTAACTATTCTCAACCAGCCGACTTCGCCACAGCCGGGCACGCTGGAACCTCCTTGCCGTGGTGAGCGCATTGACGCCGCTGATGCCTGTCTGGGCTGTCCTGAATGGGAGTCATGCCGTGGCAGGAATGTCGGGTACTGTGCTTTCACCAGAGGGGGGCAAAAAGGGAGAAGAAACGGCTGACATCAATATTCTGATATTAGAAGCACTTTTTCTTTGATACCGTTAACAATTAGTTCACACTGGCGTTCCATATCCTCCTTGAACTTATTATCAGTAACTCTACGATTCTCATCATCATCCGGTTTTGCCTCAAATTCCGGAACTTTAAAAAACAGCACATGAAATGGAATCTGTTTGTTTTGCTGCCGAAGGCTGTGCATAGTAATCACACCCGCTTTAACTTCCAAGCCTTGAGCGGCCCACTTCGACGCTGAAATAGGATAAATAAAGCCGCAGCCTTTTACATCGCCCTCATTCCCGTATTGCCCGATATAGGTATGCATTTGAAACAGATCCTCTCGCTTCACTCCGTATGTAAAATCGAAGGATTTGTATTTGACATCGAACACATATAGCCCGCCCTCGTGCTCCCACACAAGGTCAGGTTGTAGTTCTCGCTGATAACTATCCACCCCAGCGGGTATTTTCAGCTTGTCGCCGAACTTCTCCCGCATGTTGAAGCCATGACGGACAAGCAGCTTGCGAATGAAATATTCAAACAACATGGATATGTCGAAAAGAAATGCGCTGGACTCATTCTGGTCATCAAGGCTAAGGCCGGACTGCCGCAGCATTTGTTTGGAAAGATCAATCAGTACGTTGTAATCACTGTAAAATGGATTCGTAAAATGCTTCGTATCCAGCATTTCCCGAAGCGAGCGTCTCACGCCTTGATTTGCCGCCAACAATGCGTTGTAGATGCTCCTGTTGGCAGCGCAAAACTGGTATTTCTCAATCAATTGATAGGTCTTGAGAAACAACGAGGTTGCAGGATTATCGTAGCTGTGCTCACGGTATGAGCAGAGATATTTTCCGGTGTTTCTATTCTGAAAATAGTCCACCAAATCAATGACGCCGCGCACTTTCGGAGTCCGCTCATGCCGGCTTTGATACACCTTGGGCAAACCCAGCCGGTAAGCGCGCTTGAGCTTGATGCTCCAGAGATAGGCCAGTAACCACTGATACTCGTTTGCGCCACCTTCCGTGCCGCTCTCCTCAACTTCGAGAAAGCCATCCGCATCGGCAATGATGTAGCGCAGAAAGTGGTCGCCAAAACGCGAACTGATGCGGATGCTCTGTTTCCCATACGTCACCTGACCAATCACATTCCCGGTGCTGAGTTCAAAATTATGAGCATCCGTGCCTAGCAGCCGGATAAAGGGATCATCGGTGTTGTGTTCATACTCGCCAGCATGAAACAGCATCAAATCTTTATCTCGGTCAACTTTCAGCAAAGCGGCAGACTGAAGAGCCTTCCAAAGATCCCCATTTTTTGCCGATATGTAATCTAGAGCCCCACCAGGCAACCTGTAATTCCTAATTACGCTGACATTGTCTCTTGTGCTGAAGCCATAGTCCTGATTATCAAGTAAACCTAACCAACGGGTATCAGAACCACCGCTCTTTTCAAGGTAGCCCTCGATAAAACGATTCAGACTTACTGGCTGCGTCATTGAGCATCCGATTTAAAAGCGTTCCAGAACTTCGACAAATCTTTGTCTTTACCCGTACCGCGCAAATATTCTTGCAGAAGAGGCTTGATCCGATCATCCCAAATGCGTTTGCGCACCTGACCAACGGTAAGAGTCGTTGGATATTTGAGGTTCATCAAATAGGCATGTCCAATGCGATAATCAGGACCTAGCAATTCATCATTAACAATTTTGTCATTCAAATGAGCAAGCCCATTTGCCAGCACTATCCACTTTATATCCAATGGTTTGTCTGATTTATCCTTTAAGTCATATCTCAAATAATGCTCAAGAATACCAACATCCGGCTCCACCTCTTCCCATACAAACCGCCGTCGCAAAGCAAAATCAAAGCTTTCCACACTGCGGTCAATATTGTTCATGGTACCGATCAGATAGACATTGTGCGGTATAAAAAACTTATACTCATCACCCTGTTTCCACATGCATGTCTCATCGTTATTCAGGTTGCTGTACTGCGTTTTGATTGCGCCTTCCACACCGCGATATTCAAGGCAGTACATCAACTCACCAAACACACGGGACAGCTCTGCGCGATTGATCTCATCCACAATAAAAAAATAGGGCGGAATAACCTCGACCAGCCTTTTGCCTTTCAGATTGTCATCATTAATGCTCAGGAAATCCCAAGGTTCTTTCAGCTTGGAATTCTCGCCAACAAGCAAATCCCCAACCGTCGCCTCATCAAATGGCTTGGCTTTACCGTCTTCACCTGTGGGTTTATTAATGAGCTGTTCGTACTCCAACTCCCACCTTGCTGCTTTTTTACAAAAATCCTTGAATAAACCATTCCGCAACACAAGATTTCCTCTGCCATCGGGGCGCATCCCCTCAAGAAAGTCCTCATAGCTGAATGAAGGATGAAACTGGAGAATTTCACAATGATGCTTGAACTCTTCTTGCCACTCGGGTGCGTACTCATACCTCCACATGTCGAATAACAGTTCCGTTTGCCTCTTTGCCTGATAGGTTTTCCCTGTACCAGGAGCACCATAAAAAATGACATTCTGAGAAAGCTGTAATTTGGGCTCCCATATACTCCGCCATTTATCATCCCAGAGATGTTCTGCAGAAACCATGCCTAAGGCTTCCCGAATACCCTTCAAATCTTCATCAGGCTCATAACTTTCTTCGTTGGGTTTTGGATTGACTTTTTTCAATCTTGAAAAGGCGTCACGAATCATCTTCTTTTGGCTCTCGCTGATAATGGGTTCATATGCAATTGGATCCAATAAATGCAATAGAGCATTACGAATAGATGCATTGTATTTATTTACTTTTTGGAGGGAACTGTTATATTCTACTATCTTCTTTTGCGCATTATCCCATTTATGTGTTGTTGTAAGTTCTACTTGCTTGTTTTCACCCATTAAGAAGTCAACTAATGGAGCTTCGTTTAAGCACTTCTCAAATAAGCACTTCTCAAAGAAGCGGATGAGGTAAGCAAGCTCAACAGGCTTGTTTGTGTTGTAAAAGGTGCCTGTACTTGCGAAACCTTTAATTTGTTCATTAAAATAGTCGTGATTGATAAAGTCCTGAGATAATCCCGCCAATGTAAGAATCTCATTCACTGAACTAATTTTACCTGACGGAGTTGAGTTCGATGGCACTAACCGCCACAGCCAAGCGGCTGTGGCAAGTATTTCCAGTGCGTTCTTAATAACTACCTTCCCAACTGTGTCATTTGTTGGAACTGCTGGATTGTCGATCAGCTGCATCTGAACCTTTTTAATAAAGTTGGGCTCTTTCCCATCATACGCATTGTTGATGTAATTATTTATCAAATAAGTGATTGCTTCTGATGTAAGAACCTGCTCATCATCATCTAATTTGAAAATCGATTTTTTATCTTTTAAGAAACGCTCTTTAAATTTTTTAAAAATGCCAGCATATGTTTCTTCATTCATAACTTCCCCCTTGTTTGTCATCCTTCGCGGATGCCCTCAATTTCTCCAATACCTTCACCATCGAAAGCGTATCAAGTTCGCAATACTTCAGCAAGGCGCATCTGTATCTGTCGCACTGCTCGCGTGGCATATCCTTGAGCTGCGGGAAAATACTCATGGCATCGCCGCCATTGTTTACCAGCTCCAGATTTTTATACGCCATCGCCATTTCTGGCACCATCGCAGGCATCACCACCTTGATGCTGTATCGCCCCTTGAATACAGGGTCGTAGAAATGCTTCTGGCTGAACGGTAGAGCCAGATCAACAATGGCATCGTAAAAGCCCATCAATGGCGCGGCATACTTCGGGAAATCCCTGATCAGCTCCTCGATGCGTGTTTTCTCAAAGCCTTCGTTGTAAACAAGGATGGTGCCGTTCTGCGGAAAATGCCTGATCATGCTCTGGATCAATGCTTCGCGCGGGTCGCCATGCTCATCGGCCAAGAACTCAACATGCTCCAGCCGCCCATCCTCATGCTCGATATGAAGCGAGAACTGGAATGGAATTTGCTGGTATGGGCGTGTGCCTTTGAACTCCGGAATCGCGGCCTGAAATGTCTCAAAATCAAAATGGCAAATCGGATAAGTCAGCGAATCCAGAAATGCCCGAATGGCATCCCGATCAACGAACTGGTGATTGTATCTATAGACATCCACCACGAACTTTTGGCGCTCAGTGAGCAGGTCTTCAGGAATATCCGTTACCTCGACAACCCCCTGTTTGTAAAGTTCAAGCGACTTCTTGCCCATATTGAAAATATTAAACACCGAATAGTCAGGGATCTTGCGCTGCTGCTTCCAACAGTAATCATAGGCATCACAGAGATAAGGTTTGGTGCAATGCGCGCCGATATCAATCTTAGGCTCATTGGTTGGGTCCGACAGGAAAGGTTCGAAACTTTTCAAACGGGATGGAATCTCATCCTGCTTCGCCTGCACCGCTTCGGTGATATCCGCCTTGATGAACAGTTGATGGACGTCCGGCTGTTCGCCTTCACCCCGCACGTACTGATTATTCAGGTGCACGATATTGACCTTCTCGATATCCAGCCCAGCTCCCTTCAGTACATAGCACTGGATTGAAGCATCATCGATATACACATCACTGACACTCGTGGAGCTTTTAACCTCATAAATCTCCCACCCGGTATCTGTTCGATGCAGGATGTCCACCGTCACCAGAATGCCATCAAATTCAAAGGTGGCTTCGTAAATATCTTTCACACCAATTTCGATATGTTGGCGGGTGAGTTCGATCTTGTCCTGAAATGTGGAACCATGAAAAGGGATCTCTTTGCCACCTGGGAACAAAGCGCGGGCATAGTGTCCGACAAGATTCCCCGTTTTGAAAACCTGCTCTGTTGCCATGTCCGGCTTTATCAGCACCGAATCATGGTATTTCTTTAGCCACAGAGACTTGATGCACTGTAGTCCCCGAACATATTGAGATTTCGAAAGATTCACCTCTTGCCCCCTAATAAAGATTCCCCGGCCCTGGTCACCTCGGCGTATCAATGTGAATTCCCCGAACCGGGAGCATCCCGTTTCGCTTGTCGTCGACTTTCTCCTAGCGTAGTGCCGCCCTCATCATCGTTAATGGAGTCAAGACCGTTGAAGGCGCCGAAGAACGAGCTGATGTCGAAGAAGAGCTGCATGGAGCTACCGTCGGCGAGCTTGATCTCTAGTATATCCAGCCATTGCCCTGCTGTGCCGCGCATGAGTTTCTGCATGACGAAGCGCCAGGCTTCGTCGCGTTCGCCGAAGCGGGCTTCTATACATTCGTACTCGGCCGCGACTCCGTACTCAGAATCCTGCGTTTTTATGATTACCGGTTTCCCTTCGCTGAACCCGGCTTCGTTCATTCTATCGACCATAGCGGATCCTCCTGGGCTATTAGCGTTCTTCTTTGCGTATAGTTGCTGGCTTGAGAATAACGCGTTCGCGTACAAGCCGCTCGATGAGTGCGGCCAAGGCGGGTGCTTGAGCGCCGAAGAGAGCATGGCCGTCGAGCGCCGAGCCGCGGGTTGAAACGAGGAGGGCTCCGTCGGGCGCGACGGCCCAGTACCAGCCGACGGCGGTCGTAGGCGGATGGGAGCTTCGTTCGTAGGCGAACCAGAAGGAGCCGCCCCGGGTCAGGGCAAAGCGGCCGTAACGCGTAAGTCCGTGCTCGGCAGCAGCACGTGGGCTATCGACGTCGGGCAGGCGCGTTAGGCGAACGACGAGTTCCCGGCCGACGGGCTTGGTTCGATCGGTCATGCCCGCTCGTTGAGCCACGCCGTGGCGGCGACGTTCCCCGCTTTGGCGGCCTTGCGCAAGGTCTCGTCGACGAGTTTTTGGTCAGTATCGCTGAGCACACCGGAGGCGAGGGCCGCCTCGAGCGCCTTGGCCAAGCGGTGGGCGGTGGAGGAGGGCAGGCACATCGCCAGGAGCATGGTCAGGTTGTCCAGGTTCATAAAGCCGCCCTCGGTCTCCGCGGGCGGTAGGTCGGCGTCGTCGAAGGCTTTTGACGCGTCGCAGCCAGTTTTCTGGCTCAGGTCCCCGGGGCCGAGGTCGGTTCCCGGCGATAGTCCGCTCGCGTCCGCCGGAGAGGAAAGCAGGGCCTTGGCCATGGCCTGAAGGGCGGCGCTGATATCGACGCCGGCCTTGCTCATGGCGCGGAGCGCGGTGGCTGCCGCCTCTACCCGATACGGCGAACCCGAAACGAGGGCCGATGTGAGCGCCGACGCCTCCTGCTGCATCAACGGCGAACCGTCCAATGGGGCGATGCGCGCGAAAGCAGGCTTGAGCATCTCGGTTATGCTCTGCTCGCAGGCAGGACCGCGGTACGGTTCAGCCGACTGCCGGGCAAGGGTCTCCGCGAGCGCTAGCCTGAGGTCTTGTGGGAGGCGTGGGGTTTGTAGCGTTGTTCCAGACTGTGCGGCGTCGGAAACGTGCGGAGTTAGAATAGGGCTGGTTGCCAGCATGGCTTCGAGTTTGAGGAGCGCAGCGTCGCACCAAGGATCTACTTTACGATACAAAGCTAAGGCTTCAAGGAGGTGTTGCCATGAAGCGGGTAGAGATCGGCTCGGTTTGGTGCTGGTATACGGGATTTCGGTTGTCGCCAATGCCTGTTCTAGAGCGTTGAAGATATCCGCCGTTCCAGGCTCGCCGAAGCGCGCCCATAACCAGGCTCCGTAGAGCCGCAAGGCGCTCCGGAGCCTCGGGCGCGCGGAGGATTCGGCCGTGGCTTGTATCGCCAGCGGGGCGAGCCTGATTTCCCCCCAGGGGAAGTCGGCTAGGAGGGGTTCGGCGACCGTGACGGCGGCCATGGCGTCATCCAGCCCCAGCTCATCCGCGGCCCAGGCCGTTATGGCCCTCACGGCGGATTGAGCCACTGCGAAGCCCTTGGTGGCGGCTTGCCGTGCGGCAAGCTTGGCTTCCGCCTTCACCTGATAGACTGCTTGGGCGTCGTCGGGCAGTGCAAGCGATGCAAGAGGGCGAGAGCCCAGGAAGGGAAAAATGGTCGCGCGGAGTGGCCATGTCTTCAAGAAAGCAAAGACGCGCAGCCTGGCGAAGGAGCTCTGCTCGCGTGTGAGTATGGCTTCGGCGAGTTCAGTGACGGGAGATGGATCATCGCCACTTAAGGCGGCCGTTCGGTTGAGCCGCGCCCACCACAGGCGCCCGCGTACCCGATCGCGGGTTTCCATGGCGGGGTCGACCAGGAGCTCTTCGAAATATTGTATGGACACAGGTTCTGGCAGGATCGAGGCGTAGTAGGCGGCCAGGGCGGCTCGTTCGGCGCCCTTTTCATCGGTGCTTCTGAGTGCTAAAGCCAATTGCTTGGCGAGAGTCTCAGCCGAGCACGAAGTAAGGGAACCTGACCTAAGTTCGTCGAGCAGACTTTCAAAATCCATGTAGAACTCCTATACTCATCCCATAACCATGAATATCAGTCAAATAGATGCTCTTTTTAACGCATTGCTCGCGTCTCCGGGCCGTACGCCTGAGGATTTGGCGAGTTTCATTTATACCTATTATCGGGAGTACTGCGAGGCGGCAGCGCGGCACATCATAAAAATGAAGTATCCAGCTATGCATGACTTTCAATTGATTGCCGAAGCAGCGGCAGAGAGTGTCATAGATAGTCAAGTTCGTAAGGCCATGGATAAGAGCTTTAGTTATAAGGGCAAGGCCCGATACAGTACGTACCTGTATACAGCAGTGCTTTGGCAACTGCCAAAGGTTTACGATAAGTCCGTAATAAAAGTGGATGAATCGCAGCTGAAGCGCTTGCGTCTGGAGAGCGCGCCACGTGAGGAATTCGAAGTTCCCGCATCCGAAAGAGCTGTCGATCCGGCTCAGGCACAGGTCTATCGCTCGGCTCTGCTCGAAGGCCTGAACGAGTGCATGGCCAAGCTCGAACCACTCGAGGCGGAGCTGGCGACCCTTGTGTACATCCGCGGTCTGACCCCGACCGCGGCCTGCCGTCGGCTGGGGCTCAGGTCGCCTTCGTATACCTGGAAACTCTTGCAGGGGAAACTCCGATCCATGCTTGAATGGCACGACCTTCCGAGCCTGTACGCCGCTTACCAGGGGCTGTGTGAGTAAGGCCAGTCGCCCGTCTATCACTTCACGAAGCCCACGGGGAATTCCGACCAGGTTACGCAGTCGAGTTCCCGATCCTGTACCTTGTGCGAGGTGCCCAGCTGTTTGATGAAGAAAGGGATGCCGGCCGACTTTACCTCGTCCCTGATGCGCCTGGCCCAGTCGTGGTTCAGGGGACGTGCGCCGGTTCCGGTCTCGGAGCCCAGGATGACCCAGGAAAGACCCTTGAGCTTGCCGCGGAGGCTTAGGCCTTCTAAGAGCGGCTCCAGGACCAGGATCTTAGTGCCTTTGAAGGCTTTCAGCTCGTCGATGCGGGGTAGTGAGGCCTTATCCTCTATCGAGATCGAGGCGGCCAGGTAGGGAGGGAGGCCAGCGGGGTAGCGCTCGGCCAGAATCGCGGCCATGCGGGTCGCGCGCTTGGTCCAAAGCACGTACTTGGGAGTGACGCGCTTCTTGGGCGCTACCTCGTCCACGAGGTCCAGTACGCGATGGATGAGCGTGTCCGGGTGGGCGTCATAAAAGAGGTCGCCATGCTGAACGACGCCGACGATACCGTTCTTGGGCTTGAGCGACTCGGCGCTGAGACGTCGGGGGAAGGCGTAAGAAGCCGTCGGATCGACGCCGGTGGGGATGTTGCCCAGCCTTTGCTGCCAGGGGAATATGCCGTCGAGGTACCAGCAATGGGCACAGCCGGCCGAATAGCGCTGGCAACCTATAACAGGATTCCAGTCGCAGCTTAAGACGTCTCCTGGATTGTGTTTGGCCATGTCGAGTCTCCTTGCCACTTAGTACCGCTAGAAGTCCTCGACGAAAATTTTCGTTTCGCTGCTTTACCTGTACTAAGGGGATATGGACGAACAAAAGATCAGAGCAGTGCCCGGAGTTATCGCAGCCATCGAAGCCTTCTGGGGCGAGCCGACCAAGCCTGGGCGTGTGAAG
>Ga0209717_1003122_pt1 | contig 14861 bp, 15 predicted proteins | sample AD_UKC048_MetaG_FD_184418 | JGI IMG/M metagenome (GOLD analysis project Ga0209717, IMG submission 184418) | Active sludge microbial communities of municipal wastewater-treating anaerobic digesters from USA - AD_UKC048_MetaG (SPAdes) (version 2) | ecosystem: Engineered > Bioreactor > Anaerobic >... | reverse complement strand
CAGCATGTCGAAGGCGTCGTAACGCGAGGATTCAGGCCGGGGGCTCATGGTGGGCGCTCAGGGTGCGTGTCAGGGGGGCAGTTTGCTCAGTTCGCGCTTCAGCGCAGCCACGTCGCTCTCGCTGCGCAGGATGCCGGCCTTCATCTGCGCCACGCGGTCGAGGTAGTTCTGGTAGTTGCGCTCGTCGCCACGGCGCTCGGGTTCGCCGTTGTTGTATTCGCGCTTCAGGCCGGCCAGGCGCTCTTCCTCGCGCTTGAGCTCGGCTTCCAGGATGCGGCGGGCGTCGGTGTCACGCTGGCGCTGGGCGGCCGGGTCCACCTTCGGGTCGCCCGGCCGGGCGGCCGCCGCGCCAGGCTCGCCAGGCTTGGCAGCCCCGGTGCCCGAACCCGGCGCCGCAGGCGGGCGTGGCCGCACCGATTGCACGATGGTGATGGGGGCGCCCTCGATGGTGCGGCAGCCACGGTCGCGGGCCTCCTCGGCGGTGAGCGCGTCGGTGTAGAGCACCGGCGGCCCGGGGCAGCGGTAGACCGCACCGCCCTGGGCGACACCAGCCACCGGGGCCAGCAGGCCGGGCAAGGCGGCACAGGCGACAAGCAGGAGACGGAGGGAGCGCGGCATCGGGTCTCGGGCAGCGGCGTGGGGCCGGGTGCCGGCATTGTGGCCCAGGGCCTTCCATGAAAAAGGGCGGCTCGCGCCGCCCTTCGTTCTGCGTGGCAAGCCGCCACGCCACCCCATCACAGGGTGTAGTACATGTCGAATTCCACCGGGTGGGTGGCCATGCGGAAGCGGGTGACCTCTTGCATCTTCAGGTCGATGTAGGCGTCGATGTAGCTGTCGGTGAACACGCCACCCTTGGTCAGGAAGGCGCGGCCCTTGTCCAGGTACTCCAGCGCCTGCTCGAGGCTGGCGCAGACGGTCGGGATCTTCGCGTCTTCTTCCGGCGGCAGGTGGTACAGGTCCTTGGTGGCGGCTTCGCCCGGGTGGATCTTGTTTTCCACGCCGTCCAGGCCGGCCATCAGCAGCGCGGCGAAGCCCAGGTACGGGTTCATCAGGGGATCGGGGAAGCGGGCTTCCACGCGACGGCCCTTGGGGTTGGCCACGTACGGGATGCGGATCGAGGCCGAGCGGTTCTTGGCCGAATAGGCCAGCTTCACCGGGGCTTCGAAGCCGGGCACCAGGCGCTTGTAGCTGTTGGTGCCGGGGTTGGTGATGGCGTTCAGCGCACGTGCGTGCTTGATGATGCCGCCGATGTAGTACAGCGCGAAGTCGCTCAGGCCGGCGTAGCCGTCACCGGCGAACAGGTTCTTGCCGTCCTTCCAGACCGACTGGTGCACGTGCATGCCGCTGCCGTTGTCGCCGACGATGGGCTTGGGCATGAAGGTGGCGGTCTTGCCGTAGGCGGCGGCCACGTTGTGGATCACGTACTTCTGCAGTTGCACCCAGTCGGCGCGCTGGATCAGCGTGCTGAACTTGGTGCCGATCTCCATCTGGCCGGCGTTGGCCACCTCGTGGTGGTGCACCTCGACCGGGATACCCAGGCTTTCGAGGATCAGGCACATCTCCGAGCGCAGGTCCTGGCCGCTGTCGACCGGGGGCACCGGGAAGTAGCCGCCCTTGACCGCGGGACGGAAACCGCTGTTGCCGTGCTCGTATTCCTTGCCGGTGTTCCAGGCGGCTTCTTCGCTCTCGATCTTCGAGAAGCAGCCCGACATGTCCACGCCCCAGCGGACGCTGTCGAACACGAAGAACTCGGGCTCCGGGCCGAAGTAGGCGGTGTCGCCCAGGCCGGTGCTCTTCATGTAGGCCTCGGCGCGCTTGGCCAGGCTGCGGGGGTCACGCTCGTAGGGCTTGCCGTCGGCCGGGTCGACCACGTCGCAGGTCAGGATCAGCGTCGGCTCTTCGAAGAACGGGTCGATGTTGGCCGTGTTCGGGTCGGGCATGAGTTGCATGTCCGAGGCCTCGATGCCCTTCCAGCCAGCGATCGAGGAGCCGTCGAAGGCATGGCCCGACGTGAACTTGTCTTCATCGAAATGCGAGACGGGCACGGAAACGTGCTGCTCCTTGCCGCGGGTGTCGGTGAAACGGAAATCAACGAACTTGATCTCGTTTTCCTTCACCATGGCCATCACATCGGCGACGGTCTTTGCCATCAGGAATCTCCTAGCGGGACGCTTATTGCAGAGGGGGGAATGGGAGGCGTTGTGCGGGCCGCAGCCGGCCGGTCGGCCTGCTGGGCGCACAAGAATGTAGCAGAAACCATGCCATGGACTGGGGCAGCAGCGCCACTGTCAACAGGCCACTGACCCAGTGGCGCACCGGGCCGACGACGTCGGCCAGTGCACCGACTTGATGCCCAGTGATGCTCTATGTTGGTGCAGCCTCAGCGCACCATTTCGGGGCCCAGTTCAGCACCGACTGCACGCAGGCCCTCCAGCAGCGCGGCATACGCCGGCACCGTGCCATCGGGCCGGCCCTTGACGCCCAGTTCGATGTGGCGACCGTAGGTCGGGTGGTCGACGCTGGGCAGGCTGAACACCTTGATGCCGGCAAAGCGCGACTCGATGGCCTCCATCAGCGGCGTGAGCGCCGCCTCCATCGCGCCCATCACGATCACCGAGCGCTCGGTCTGCACATGGCTGCCATGCAGGGCGCGGTAGGGGCCGTCGAGCAGCGATTCGATCATCGGGTGGGCCATCACCGGGAAGCCGGGCACGAAGTGCACGTCGCCGATGCTGAAGCCGGGGATCTTGTTGTACGGGTTGGCGATGATGGCCGCGCCTTCCGGGAAGGTGCCCATGTTCAGCCGGTGCAGGTTGTCGGGCCGGTCAGGCTCGTAGGGCACGCCCTGCTCGCGGGCGACGTCCTGCATGCGCTGGCGGATCAGCACCTCGGCCTCGGGGTGCAGCACCAGCGGCCGGCCCAGCGCGGCGGCGGCGGACTGGCGGGTGTGGTCGTCCGGCGTGGCACCGATGCCGCCGCAGCTGAAGACGATGTCGCCGCAGGCAAACGCATGCTGCAGCGCTGCGGTGATCTGCGCCCGGTCGTCGCCCAGGTAGCGGGCCCAGGCCAGGCTCAGGCCGCGCTCGCCCAGCAGGGCGATGACCTTGGCCATGTGCTTGTCCTGCCGCTTGCCGGAGAGGATCTCGTCGCCGACGATGATGAGGCCGAAGTTGCGCATGGAAGGTTGCTCAGGGTGCAGGCGGTGGAAGTGCCGGTCCGGCAGCCGGGCCGGACGGAAGGGTTGGCGTGGCGGGCGCCACGTCGATGATGTCGCCGGTGGGCGGCTCGCGGTCGACGCTGGCCGACTGGCCGCGCAGTTCGGCCAGCGCACGCAGCGCAAAGTGGGTGAACCACAGCGCCGAGAAGCCGAACACCAGCGTGTACAGCCACACCGACACCACGATCAGCAGCGGTGCGAACACCAGCGTCAGCGCGCTGGCCGCCCATAGCAGCGACGGCGCGGCACCCAGAAAGCCCGACACCACGCCGATGCCCAGCAAGGGCAGGCGCTGGCGCTGCATGATCTGGCGGCGCTCGTCGGCGCTGGCATGGTCGGCCAGCACGTCGAAGGCCATCACCCGGTAGTTGAGCCAGCCCCAGATCATGGGTGGCACCACCAGCACCAGCGGCGGGATGAACCACAGCGGAATGCTGATCACCAGCGCCAGCAGGGCCAGCACGGTGCAGGCCAGCGACCAGAAGATGCTGCTGGCGATGCCTGCGCCGCGCTTGCGCTCCAGCGCCGGAAAGCGCCGCGTGGCCACCAGGTTGACGATGGCTGGCGTCATCAGCCACGCCACCAGCAACACCGACAGCACCACGATCACCGGCGCCGCCAGCGCCACCACGATCAGCGGCGCCAGCACGGTGCGGAAGCTGCTGCCCACCAGCGATTCCACCCACTTCAGCGCCGCGTCCACCAGCGACCAGGTCTCCAGCGTGGTGCGCACGCCGGCCACCGCCGCCTCCCAGTAGAACCAGCCCAGGCCCAGCGTGAGGGCGATGCCGATCAGCAGCGGCAGCAGCGACAGGCCGATCACCTTGGGGTGCAGGCAGTAGGCGCCGGCGCGCCAGAACGAATCGAGCAGGTGTCTCATGGGGTCGCGATCATCTGGCGGCGAGGATAGCCCAGCGCAGCCAGGCACGGCCCGCGGCGGGCTTCAGCCGCGGCCGGCCAGGCGCTTGAGGCCCAGCCACTGCTGGGCCCAGAAGCCGCGGCCGTAGTCGCGCCCTTCCAGCTGGTCGCGGATGCCGGTGGGCTGCAGCGGGTCGTCGAAGCGGGCGCTGCCAAACAGGATGTCCCACACCGGGAACAGCACCGCAAAATTGTGCCCGCCCAGGCTGCCCTGCCCGGCCGATTCATGCCCCAGGCCCACGGCATGGTGCAGTCGGTGGAAGCGCGGGCTGACCAGCAGCCCCCTCAACGGCCCGAAGCCCAGCCGCACGTTGGCATGCGACAGGCTCTCCACCAGCTGGGTGACGGCCACGATGGCGACGAACTGCCCGGGCGCCACGCCCACGGCCAGCGCCAGCAGCACGAACACGCTGTCGCGCAACAGGTCGTCGAGCAGGTGGTTGCGGTTGTCGCTCCACAGCGTCATCTGGCGCTGGCTGTGGTGCACCGCGTGCAGTTGCCACCACCAGCCCACGCTGTGCTGCAGCCGGTGGTAGGCGTAGTCGACCAGGTCGAACAGCAGCAGGTACAGCAGGAAGCTGACCCAGGCGTTGTCGGTGACGCCGGGCCATAGCGCGTCCAGCTGGACACCGTGCAGCCCGCTCAGGCGCAGCTGGCCGGTCAGTGCGTCCCACAGCGGGTCGATGCTCAGGAACAGGAGCACCCGGAACAGGCCCAGCCGGTGGATCAGCGTGTAGACGATGTCGGTGCGCACCGCGGCCCGGTCGGTGACCGGCTCGACCGGCCGCCAGCGCTCCAGCGCCCGCATCAGCGTCAGCATCAGCACGATCTGCAGCAGGCCCACCAGCAGCCAGCCGGTGGCACGGTAACCCTCGGCCAGCAGGTTGCCCAGGCCCAGGTGGAACATCAGCGGCTGCAGCAGGCCTTCAAACAGCCACTGCTGGGCCAGGCCGAAGGCGTCGGTCAGCGTGTCCATCAGCCGGCCCTCACCGCCCTGCCCTCACCGCCCGGCCAGCGCCACCCGGTAGCCCGGGTGCGCGCGCAAGGTGGCAAAGCAGAAGCCGCGCGCCTTCAAGCCCTGCACCAGCGGCGCCAGCACCGCCGGCGCCCAGGGGTCTTGCCGCGACCAGATGCCCAGGTGCGCCACCAGGATGTCGCCGGCGCGGATGCCGGCCAGCGCCTGCTTCAGCAGCCGGTCGTTCGGGTGCTTGTCGCTGGGCAGTTCGTCACCCAGGAAGCCGGCCGGCGCCCAGCCCACGTGCTGCCAGCCGCAGGCCTTGGCAGCCTGCAGCAGTGCCGGCGATGTCTTGCCACCGGGCGCGCGGAACAGCGGCAGCATGGGCTGGCCGGTGATGGCCTGGAAGCGGTCGGCCGGGCGCTGCAGCTCGGTGCAGTACTGCGCGGCGCTCAGTACCTGGCGCTTGCCAGCCTGCAGGCCCATCGACGGCCGGGTGTCGAAGCCGCCGTCGGGCCGGTCGGCCAGCCAGGTGTGGTGGTCCCAGGTGTGCGAGCCGAAGGCGTGGCCCAACGGCGACGCGGCCATGGCGCGCCACCAGGGTGCCCATTGGTCATCCAGGCTCCAGCCTCCGGTCTGGGTGCGCTCGTTGGCCAGGAAAAAGGTGACCGGGACCTGCTCGTCCTGCAGCACCCGGGCCACCAGCGGCGCCACGCCCATGTGACCGGTGTCGAAGGTGAGGTAGACCGGCTTGCTGCAGGCTGCAGGTGTGGCCGCCGCAGCACCTGCTGCAGCCGTCACCACGACGGCCAGCAGGTGGCGGCAGGCGTGATCAGCGAGGCGCATGGTCCAGTGTCCACACCCCGTGGGGCGACTTGCCCACCGGCACCTGGCGCAGCAGCTTGCGGTTGTCGATGTCGATGAAGCTCAGCTTGCGCGCCCAGCGCGAGCTGACCAGCAGCGTCTTGCCGTCGGCCAGCACTTCCATGCAGTCCGGCCCGCTGGGGCCGGGCAGCTCGGCCACCACGGTCATGGCCTGCATGTCGATCATGCTGATGCTGTTGGCCACCCGGTTGCTGACGAACAGATGCTTGCCGTCGCCACGCGCCCGGAAGGCGTGCGCGCCGGCGCCTGTGGCGATGCGCTGCAGCAGCCTGGGTGCCGGGCCCGACACGTCGTACACCTCGACGAAGCGGTCACCGGTCAGTCCGACGAACAGGCGCTTGTCGTCACGGCTGAGGTACACGTCGGCCGGCATCTTGCCGACCTTGATCTTCCAGCGCGGTGCCTGGGTGGCCAGGTCGATGGCCAGCAGTTCGTCACTGTCCTGCAGCGACACGTAGACCACCGTGCTGCGGCTGTCGATGAACAGGTGGCTGGGCGTCTTGGGCGCAGAGATGCGCTTGACCAGCTTCAGCGGCTGGGCCGCATCCTTGGGCTGCCAGTGGTACAGGTCGACATGGTCCAGCCGGTTGGCCGCTGTGACGAACCACTTCATGTCGGGCGAGAAGCGCAGGTGGTACGGATCGACGATGTCGTTGAGCACCCGCTGCACCTCGGCCGTCACCGGGTCGATGAAGGTGAGTGAGTTGCCCAGCGCGTTGGCCACCAGCAGGCTCTTCTCGTCGGGCGTCAGGTACAGGTGGTGCGGCTCCTTGCCGGTGGGGATGCGCTTGATCTCGGTGAAGCGCACCGGGTCGATCACGCTGACATCGGCATCCAGCGAATTGAGCACGAAGATCGGACGAGGGCCGGTCGACGCCCAGGATGCAGCGGACGGCAGGACGGCAGCCAGCGCGGCGATCGGGCCGAACGCGGCGCGGCGGGACAGGGTGTACGGCATGGAAGGCGGCTCGGCAGCAGAGCCGGCACAGGCAGAGACCAACCCGCGAGTGTAGGCCGGCCGGCACGCCGGCCCGGCCGCACGGCATCACTCGTCGTCGCCGCCGCTGCCCAGGATGCCACCCAGCAACCCGCCGCCGGCAATGCCGCCCAGCACCGAGCCCTCTTCGCGCGAGCCGCCGCGCTGCGGCGCCGCGGCAAACACCCGGCTGGCCAGGCGGCTGAACGGCAGGCTCTGCAGCCACACGGTACCGGGGCCGGTCAGCCTAGCGAAGAACAGGCCCTCGCCGCCGAACAGCGCCGTCTTGATCTTGCCGACGTACTGGATCTCGAAGTTGACGTTGGGCGTGAAGGCCACCACGCAGCCGGTGTCGACCATCAGCGTCTGGCCGGGCTGCAGGTCGCGCTTGACCACGGTGCCGCCGGCATGCACGAAGGCCAGGCCGTCGCCCTCGAGCTTCTGCATGATGAAGCCCTCGCCGCCGAAGAAGCCCACCGACAGCTTCTGCTGGAAGTAGATGCCCAGCGACACGCCGCGCGCCGCGCACAGGAAGCTGTCCTTCTGGCAGACCAGCATGCCGCCCAGCTGGCGCAGATCCATCGGCAGGATCTTGCCCGGATAGGGCGCGCCGAAGGCGACGCGCTGCTTCTGGTGCGCGTTGTTGGTGTAGACCGTGGTGAACAGCGACTCGCCCGTCACCAGCCGCTTGCCGGCGCCCAGCAGCTTGCCGAAGAAGCCGCCACCGCCGCCGCTGGCGCCGTCGCCGAAGACGGTGTCCATGCCGATGCCGGCATCCATGAAGAACAGGCTGCCGGCCTCGCCGACGGCCGCTTCGCCCGGGTCGAGTTCGACCTCGACGAACTGCATCTCCGAGCCCTTGATGTCATAGTCGACCACGTCCATCGCCATGGATGCCGCTCCTGTGGGGTGGGTGGCGCGCTGCCACCGGGTTGAAAACGGCCGCGATGGTACCGAATCGGCCCGCAGCCGATGGCCGGAACAGCGGCTCAGACGGTCTCGTCGTCCTTGGTTCCGAAGATCTTGTCGCCTGCATCCCCCAGCCCGGGGATGATGTAGCCGATCTCGTTGAGGTGGCTGTCCACCGCCGCCGTCCAGCAGCGCACGTCGGGGTGGGCGGCGTCCAGCGCGGCAATGCCCTCGGGCGCGGCCACCAGCACCAGCGCGCGGATGTCGCGGCAGCCACGGGCCTTGAGCAGGTCGATGGTGGCGATCATCGAGCCGGCGGTGGCCAGCATCGGGTCGACGATGATCGCGGTGCGCTCGCTGAGGTGGCCGACGAACTTCTCGAAGTAGTGCACCGGCTGCAGCGTCTCATGGTCACGGGCCAGGCCGACCACGCTGATCTTGGCGTTGGGCACCAGGTCGAGCACGCCGTCCAGCATGCCCAGGCCGGCCCGCAGGATGGGCACGATCGTCACCTTGCGGCCGGCGATCTGGTCGATCTCGACCGGGCCGCTCCAACACTGGATGGTGGTCTTCTCGAGCGGAAAGTCGGCCGTGGCCTCGTAGGCCAGCAGACGGGCCAGCTCATGGGTGAGCTCGCGGAATTTCTTGGTGGAGATCTTGTCTTCGCGCAGCAGGCCGATCTTGTGGCGGACCAGGGGATGGGCGACGGCGATCACGGGCATGGCAGGCAACCTTCAGGGGGATGCACAGCAGTGTAGCCAGCGCCTGGATCCGGCCCCACTCAGGCGTCGGCGGTGCCAGCCCGGCGCTGGCGCAGCGCCTCGAACAGGCACACCCCGGCGGCCACCGAGACATTCAGGCTCTCCACCGCGCCGGCCATCGGAATGCGCACCAGCACGTCGCAGGTCTTCTTCGTCAGCGCGCGCATGCCCGGGCCTTCAGCGCCCAGCACCAGGGCCACCGGGCCGGTGAAGTCGATGTCATAGAGGGTCTGCCCGGCGTCCTCGGCCGTGCCCACCACCTGGATGCCGCGGTCCTTCAGCTCGTTGAGCGTGCGCGCCAGGTTGGTCACCATCAGGTACGGCACGGTCTCGGCCGCGCCGCTGGCCACCTTGGCCACGGTGGCGTTCAGGCCCACGGCGTGGTCCTTGGGTGCCACCACCGCATGCGCCCCGGCCCCGTCGGCCACGCGCAGGCAGGCGCCCAGGTTGTGCGGGTCGGTCACGCCGTCGAGCACCAGCACCAGCGGCGGGCCTGCCACGGCGTCGAGCACGTCGTCGAGCGAGTGCACAGCCGCCAGGGCCTCGACCTTGGCCACCACGCCCTGGTGGCGCGGGCTGCCGGCCAGGCGGATCAGCCGCTGGTCATCGCTGTCGATGAGCTTGGCGCCAGCTTCCTTGGCCCGCTCGACGAACTGCCGCATGCGGGCGTCGCGCCGGGCGGCGTCGACATGCACCTCGATGACGGAGGCGGGTGCGGTCTTCAACCGCACGGTGACGGCATGGAAGCCGAACAGGATCTTGGTGCTCATGCAGCATTGTCGCCGCTGGGCTCAGCGCCAGGCCTGCAGCGCGGTCAGCGCGCCGATCAGCAAGGGCTGGTGCAGCATGTAGACCAGCAGCGGCCAGCGGCCCAGCCAGGCCAGTCGCCGGCCCAGCGCTGGCCAGGGCACCGGCCCGGACAAGACCGCGCGCCGGTGCGCCAGCAGCCACTGCCCCGCTGCCAGGCCCCACAGCAGCACACCCAGCCAGGGCAGCAGCGGCACATAGTCTTCAGTGACCGGCTTGCGCGTCACCAGGCCCACCCAGTTGGTGAGCCGGCTGTCGAAGAACGGGTGCTGCACCCACAGCGGCAGCGCCACCAGCAGCGCCCCCAGCGGCCACAGGCCCGCGCGCAGCGGCGCCAGCAGACGCGCCAGGATCAGCATCAGCACGATGCCATGCAGCACGCCGAAGCTGATCCAGCTGCGCGGAAACATCAGCGCCGAGCCGGCCGACACCAGCACCGCGCAGCCCGCCACTTGCGCCCACCGCCGCCAGAAGCGCGGCCAGCCCATGCCAGCGTGCAGCGCCACCGCCTGGCCCGCGCCGGCACACAGCAGGAACAGGCTGACGATCAGCGTGCGCTGCGTGGTCCACAGCGGGTCCTGCGTGAAGCGTTGTGGCGGCTGCAGCCAGCCGAAGTGGTTGAGGTCGAAGGCGAAGTGGAAGGCCACCATCCACACGATGGCCACGCCACGCAGCGCATCCAGCCGGTCGAAGCGTTCAGCGCTCAGCGGCATGCGGCGGGCGCCATGCGGGGCGTGGGGTGGCGGGCCATGGACAGGTGCGGGTGGATCGGCAGTGGCAGGCATCGTATGCCAAGGGCATCACAGACTGGCGCCGAGACCCGCGGCCGGGGCCGCCTCCTAGAATCCGTGACTTCTGCCCGTAGCTCAACTGGATAGAGCAGCTGCCTTCTAAGCAGCAGGTCGGGGGTTCGAGTCCCTCCGGGCAGGCCATGCAGGGCCTGACGCGGCCCGGCGCGCGGGGCCAAGCGGCAGCACTTCACGCACGGCCCGATTGCGTGTGCCCGGTCCCCCGGTGCAGGGGACCCACGACACGGCGGCCTTGTTTATCGTGCCGGCATCGCAGACCTGAGCGGTCTGCACACTCCTGATGCCGAAGGCCAGAACCATGTTTCGCCACCTGATTGCTGCGGCGCTTGCCGTCAGCACTGCCCATGCCTCCGCGAGCCTGCTCGACCAGACAGGGACCGTGTCCATCCGGATGAGCGGCTTCTCGCATGGGTATGCTGCTGCCAATGTCACGGTCGACAACTTCAACACCATCGGTGTCGGTCAACTGCAGGGCACGCTAGACGGCAACTCGTTCCTGACCTACTGCACCGATTTGTTCCAGAGCTTCAGTTGGAACACCACCTATGCCTACGCCTACGCAGCCACCGACACGGCACAGGGCCTCACCAGCATCCAGGCCAGCCGCCTGGGCAAGCTGTACACCGCCGCCGGCGATGTGGCGAACACCAATGAGAGCGTGGCATTCCAGTTGGCGGTGTGGGAGCTCCTGTATGAGGCACCGCCCGAAGACGTGACCGCGGGCACGTTCCGTCTGCTGTCCGGCGCTAGCACCGCTCAGCGCGCTCTGGCCAACACCTGGCTGGCCGAGGTGATGGCAACGAATGCGGCTCAGGCCTTCCATGCGCAGCGTCTGTCCAGCGGCGCTGCGCAGGACTTCCTGGTGTTCACCGCGATCCCGCAGCCGCCAAGTCTCATCGCCAGCGTGCCGGAGCCGGCGGGCTATGGGCTGGTGGGCCTGGCGCTGGCCGGACTGGCCGCGTCGCGCCTGCGCCGCCGCTGATCCTGCCCACCGGGAACGACAAAGGGCCGCGCAGTGCGCGGCCCTTTGTGTTGTGTGGTCGGGGTGACACGATTCGAACGTGCGACCCTCTGCTCCCAAAGCAGATGCGCTACCAGACTGCGCTACACCCCGAAGACCTCGATTCTAGCCCGCGCTGGCCGCCGGCGCGGGCAGCAGCAGTTGCCGCGCCACCGCTTCACACTGGCGGATGTGCTGTTCGCACACGTACTGCAGCGCCGAGTAGGTGAGCGCCGCCGAAGCCACCTGTCCGGCAATCGGCAGGTACTTGGCGGCCTGCTGTGCGCTCAGCCGAACGCCCACGGTCTTCAGCAACAGCAGCACCAGTTCGCGCGTGACCAGCCGCCCCAGCACCAGGCTGCCGCCCGCAGAGATGGCCTTGTAGACAACCACCCGCCGGTCGGGCGCCAGCCGTTCCACCTGCTGCGGGCTGAGGCCGAAGGCAGCGCTGATCTCGGGCAGCAGCTTGACCAGCACGCCGACATCGGTCACCCAATCGATGCCGGGCACCGGCACCATGGCCACGCCGGCAGCCAGCAACGCCCGCTGGCGCACCCGCTGGCGACAGCGGCGGGCCACCGCCGCCACGGCATCGTCCGAAGCCGGCAGGGCCGCCGTCATGACGCCGGCGCCGCCGCCATCACCACGATGCCGTCGGCATCGGCGACCAACCAGTCGCCCGGCCGCACCACCACGCCCTGCAGCCGCACCGGCACGTCGACCAGCCCGGCATGCCGGCGCTCGGTGGGCAGGGGCATCAGGCCCAAGGCACGGACGCCCAGGTCGGTGGCGGCCAGTTCAGCCATGTCGCGCACGCAGCCGTCGACCACCAGGCCCACCCAGCCATTGCTGGCCGCCGACGCGGCCAGGTTGCCCCCCACCAGGGCGTGGCGCAGCGACCCACCGCCATCGACCACCAGCACACGTCCATGGCCCGCAGACTCGACCATGGCCTTCACCGAGGTGTTGTCCTCATGGCATTTGACGGTGGCCACTGGGCCGGCGAACGCCGCCCTGCCGCCATAGGCCTGAAACACCGGTGGCAACACGCGGAATGCGCCGCTGGTGTCGGTCTTGTGCGCGTCGCAGAGGTCGCAGGTCGACAGCGGGTTCATGGTGCTTGGCTCCAGAAAATCAGAACCAGGATCATAGGTGCCGACGCCGCACCGACATCTGCAGGGCAATGCCGCCCCTCATCGGCGCCTTGCGTCGACCGCTTGGCGCGACGATGCCATCACCATGTCCGCAGCCGACGCCCAGGCTCTCACCCTGCTGCCAGGCAGTTGCCTGGTCCTGTTCCTGGTGCAGGTGGACCAGGCCAGATCGGTGCTGGCGGTGAGCGCCGGCGGATTTCTGGATGGCTTGCGCGCAGCGGATGCATTGCTGTCGTTCTCGGCTCCCCTGCGCGAGGACCTGCCACTGGACGAACTGCTGCCCTGGGCCGGCAGCGTCTAGCGGGACAGCAAAACGCCCCGGCGAGCGGGGCGTTGCAGATGGGTGCTGGAGGCGCGATCCGGAGTCGAACCGGACTAGACGGATTTGCAATCCGTTGCATAACCGCTTTGCTATCGCGCCATGCCGAAAACCGGGCTCTCTGACGAAAACGGGAAGCCTTGGCTTCCCGTTTCGACACTCCCCGAACAGCATGTGCTGCCCGGTCAGAATTTGGAGCGGGAGACGAGTCTCGAACTCGCGACCTCAACCTTGGCAAGGTTGCGCTCTACCAACTGAGCTACTCCCGCAGGGCACCCAGTTGCCTGGATGTTTGCCTGCTTCGCTGCAGACTTTCGTCTTCAGCGAAGCTAGCATTCTAGGGGCGTTCTGCACATGAACGCAAGCCCCTCAGCCAACTTTTTCAATGCGGCAAGGCGTCCGACGATCCGGCCGCAGACGCCACGTCGGGCTTGGCCGCTTCCACCTTGGCCGGCACCGGCTCGTCTTCAGGCAGTGACGGCGGAATGCTCTCCAGCGCGATCTCCAGCACCCGCTCGATCCAGCGCACCGGCACGATCTCGAGATGGTTCTTCACGTTCTCGGGAATGTCCTGCAGGTCCTTGACGTTCTCTTCCGGGATCAGCACCGTCTTGATGCCGCCACGGTGGGCCGCCAGCAGCTTTTCCTTCAGGCCGCCGATCGCGGTGATCTCGCCGCGCAGCGTGATCTCGCCGGTCATCGCCACATCGGCACGCACCGGGATGTTGGTCAGCGCCGAGACAAAGGCGGTGGCCATGGCCGCGCCCGCACTGGGGCCGTCCTTGGGTGTGGCGCCGTCGGGCACGTGGATGTGGATGTCGCGCTTCTCGAACATCTCGTCCTTCACGCCCAGGCGGCGTGAACGGCTGCGGATGACCGAGCGTGCAGCCTCCACCGATTCCTTCATCACGTCGCCCAGCGACCCGGTGCGGATGATGTTGCCCTTGCCGGGCATCACCGCCGCCTCGATGGTGAGCAGGTCGCCGCCGACTTCCGTCCACGCCAGACCGACCACCTGGCCGACTTGGTTCTTCTTCTCGGCGCGGCCGTAGTCGAACTTGCGCACGCCGAGGAAGTCGTTCAGGTTGTCCTCGTTGACCACCACCTTGCCGTCGACCTTCTTGAGTTGGATGCTCTTGACGGTCTTGCGGCAGATCTTCGAGATCTCGCGCTCCAGCGACCGCACGCCAGCCTCACGGGTGTAGTAGCGGATGATGCCGCGGATGGCCGATTCGGTGACCTCCAGTTCGTCGTCCTTCACGCCGTTGTTTTTGCGCTGCTTGGGCAGCAGGTAGCGCTGGGCGATCGAGACTTTCTCGTCCTCGGTGTAGCCCGACAGGCGGATGACTTCCATCCGGTCGAGCAGCGCCGGCGGGATGTTCATGCTGTTGGACGTGGCGATGAACATCACGTCCGACAGGTCGAAGTCGACCTCGACGTAGTGGTCGCTGAAGGTGTGGTTCTGCTCGGGGTCGAGCACCTCCAGCAGCGCCGACGACGGATCACCGCGGAAATCCATGCCCAGCTTGTCGATCTCGTCGAGCAGGAACAGCGGGTTGCGCACGCCCACCTTGGTCAGGCTCTGCAGCACCTTGCCCGGCATGCTGCCGATGTAGGTGCGGCGGTGGCCGCGGATCTCGGCTTCGTCACGCACGCCGCCCAGGGCCATGCGGACGAACTTGCGGCCGGTGGCGCGCGCCACGCTCTGCCCCAGCGAGGTCTTGCCCACGCCCGGGGGGCCGACCAGGCAGAGGATCGGCGCCTTGACCTTGTCGACACGCTGCTGCACCGCGAGGTACTCGAGGATGCGTTCCTTGACCTTGTCGAGGCCGTAGTGGTCTTCGTTCAGCACTTCCTCAGCGAGCGGCAGGTCGTGCTTGACCTTGCTCTTCTTGGCCCAGGGCAGGCCGATGAGCGTGTCGATGAAGTTGCGCACCACCGTGGCTTCGGCACTCATCGGCGACATGAGCTTGAGCTTTTTCAGCTCGGAGTCGGCCTTCTTGCGCGCCTCCTTGCTCATCTTGGCAGCTTCGATCTTCTTCTCGAGTTCCTCGAGATCGGCGCCCTCTTCGCCATCGCCCAGTTCCTTCTGGATGGCCTTGACCTGCTCGTTCAGGTAGTACTCGCGCTGGCTCTTCTCCATCTGGCGCT
>Ga0209717_1003118_pt1 | contig 14874 bp, 11 predicted proteins | sample AD_UKC048_MetaG_FD_184418 | JGI IMG/M metagenome (GOLD analysis project Ga0209717, IMG submission 184418) | Active sludge microbial communities of municipal wastewater-treating anaerobic digesters from USA - AD_UKC048_MetaG (SPAdes) (version 2) | ecosystem: Engineered > Bioreactor > Anaerobic >... | reverse complement strand
CGGTCGGAACACAAGGCCTATAAGTGCACCTTGTGTTCCGACCGCGTGGGTGTGGGCCTCGAACCGGCCTGCGTGAAGACCTGCCCGACCGGCGCCATCGGCTTCGGCACCAAGGACGACATGGTCGCCTACGGCGAGAAGCGGGCCGGCGAGCTCAAGGAGCGCGGCTTCGCGAACGCCGGCCTGTACAACCCGCAGGGCGTGGGCGGCACGCACGTGATGTACGTGCTCAAGCATGCCGACCGGCCCGAGCTGGAAGACCTGCCGAAGAACCCGAGCATCAGCCCGATAGTGTCGCTGTGGAAGGGCGTGGCCAAGCCGCTGGCCGTGGCCGGGATGATCGGCGCGGTGCTGGTCGGGTTCCTGCACTACATGAAGGTGGGGCCGATCGAGGAGAAGTCGGACGAGAAGGCCGACGAGAAGGAGACGACATGAGCCGCCTGCTGCAACGCTACAACGACCGCGAGCGTTTGAACCACTGGGTGATTGCGCTGCTGTTCGTGCTCACCGGCCTGTCGGGCCTGGCCTTCTTCCACCCGGCGTTCTACTTCTTCACGAACCTGTTCGGCGGCGGCCAATGGGCGCGCATCCTGCACCCGTTCATGGGTGTGGCGATGTTCGTGTCCTTCCTCGGGCTGTTCTTCCGCCTGTGGCGCGACAACGTGATGAACGACGCCGACAAGGAGTGGCGCGCCCACTCCGGCGACATGCTGCGCGGCGACAAGAAGAAGATGCCGCCGGTGGGCAAGTACAACGCCGGGCAGAAGATGATGTTCTGGGTGACGGCGCTGAGCCTGCTGGTCATGCTGGTGACCGGCGTGATGTTCTGGCGCCCCTGGTTCGCACCCGTCTTCCCGATCGCCGTGCAGCGCGCCGCCGTGCTGCTCCACTCGGTGGCGGCGGTGGTTCTGATCCTGTCCACCATCGTGCATGTCTACGCGGCCATCTGGGTCAAGGGCTCGGTGCGCGCGATGACCCGCGGCACCGTCACCGACGCCTGGGCGCGGCAGCACCACACGCTGTGGCACGAGCAGATGACCCGGGGGAAATGATCCGATGACGATGGCCGCCACGGTGCGGGTGATGACACCCGAAGAGATCGCAGCCCGCGCCGGCGGCGACACCGCGTTCCTGCATGCGCCCGTGCGCAGCACCGTGTTCGCCGAGCGCGCCATGCGCCTGCGCCAGCTCGCGCGTGGCCATGCCATGTGGGATTTCCTGCTCTTCATGGCCGATCTCGCGCAGGCGCAGCAGGACCGGCTGAAGGGCTTGCCCGGCGTCGCCTTGCCCGATACCGACGCGCTGGACCGCGCCGCCCAGCGCGGCGCCCCGCCGCTGGATGCCGCCGACTGGCCGCGCGACCCGGTCTGGCACGGCGTGGCCCGTGTCATCGCCTCCGACCTGCGCGCCGGCGCGCCCGCCGGTGCGCAGGATGCGCTGGAGAAGGTGGCCGACGCGAGCAGCGACTGGTTCGAGCGCCAGGCCGACTGCCTGCTCACCGGCGTGATGGAGGGCCTGGACCTGGCCACCGCGCCGTTGGTGGCGGCGGCACTGCAGGTCTACTGGACGCACATGGCCACCACGCTGATGCAGCGCAGCGACGGCCGCGGCCAGCCCTTCGGCCGCATCGACGACGAGACCGCCTGCCCCTGCTGCGGCAGCCGCCCGGTGGCCAGCATCACGCGCAGCAGCGGCGAGTCGCTCGGCCAGCGCTACCTGCACTGCTCGCTGTGCAGCCTGCAGTGGCACATGGTGCGCATCAAGTGCCCGAACTGCCTGAGCACCAAGAGCCTGGCCTACCAGTCCCTCGATGCCGCCGGTGCCGGCGGCGAAGCCTCGCAGCGCGTGGCCAACGCCGCGCTGCAGGCCGAGACCTGCGACGACTGCGGCAGCTACCTGAAGATCATGCACACCGACCGCGACCCCTTCGTCGAGCCGGTCGCCGACGACCTGGCCAGCCTGACGCTGGACCTGCTCGTCTCCGAGGCGGGCTACCAGCGCCATGGCGTCAACCTGATGCTGCTGTTCGGCGCGCCCGACGCGCCGCCCGATCCACCGCCAGCGCAAGGGGGCGGCTGATGTCGCGGCCCGCCGAATCCGTGGTTCACGGTTCCAAGGCCAGCGCGAAGGACCTCCCCTCCGTCGACAGGCTGTTGCGCTCGCCCGCGGTGAGCGAACTCGTGGCCGAGCATGGCCACACGCTGGTGGCCGAACAGGCGCGGGCGCTGCTCGACGGCCTGCGCGTGCAGGCCCTGGCCGGCGCGCTGGACGTGTCGGCCGTGAATGCCGGCGCGCTGCAGGCATCGCTGGCCGCGCGCATCGCCCAGCGCCTGGCGCCGCGCATGCGCCGCGTGCTCAACCTCACCGGCACGGTGATCCACACCAACCTCGGCCGCGCACTGCTCGCCGACAGCGCGCTGCAGCATCTGCTGGCGATGATGGCGGGGCCGAACAATCTCGAGTACGACCTGGCCTCCGGCGGCCGCGGCGACCGCGACAGCATCGTCGAAGAGCTGCTGTGCACGATCACCGGTGCACAGGCGGCCACGGTGGTCAACAACAATGCCGCGGCGGTGCTGCTGACGATTGCCGCCATGGCGCGCGGCAAGGAGGTCATCGTCTCGCGCGGCGAACTGGTCGAGATCGGCGGCGCCTTCCGCATGCCCGACGTGATGGCCAGCGCCGGCGCCACGCTGGTCGAGGTGGGCACCACCAACCGCACCCACCCGGCCGACTACGAGCGTGCCATCGGCGAGCGCACGGCGCTGGTGATGAAGGTGCACACCAGCAACTACGCGGTGCAGGGCTTCACCGCCGCCGTCGACGAGGCCACGCTCGCCGGCATCGCGCACGCCAAGGGCGTGCCGCTGGCCACCGACCTGGGCAGCGGCTCGCTGGTCGACCTGGCCACGTACGGCTTGCCGCGCGAACCGCTGCCGCAGGAGATGCTCGCCGCCGGCTGCGACGTCGTCACGTTCAGCGGTGACAAGCTGCTCGGCGGGCCGCAGGCCGGCCTGATCGTCGGCACGAAGGAGGCGGTGGGCCGCATCCGCAAGTTCCCGATGAAGCGCGCGCTGCGCATGAGCAAGCTGCCGCTGGCCGCGCTCGAAGCCACGCTGATGCTCTACCTGCGCCCCGAGCGGCTGGCTCAGGACCTGCCGACGCTGCGCCTGCTCACCCGGCCGGCGGCGCAGATCCGTGAACTCGCGCTGCAGCTCGCGCCGGCCGTCGGCGAGGCCGTGGCGCCGCGCTTCACGGTCGAGGTGGCCGACATGCAGGGCCAGATCGGCTCCGGCTCGCTGCCGGTCGAACGCCTGCCCTCGGCCGGCCTCGCCATCGCGCCGGCGCAGAAAAAGGGCGCCGGGCGCGCGCTCGACGAACTCGCCGCGGCGTTGCGTGCGCTGCCCCTGCCCGTCATCGGCCGGGTCTCCGACGACCGGCTGCTGCTCGACCTGCGCTGTCTCGAAGACGCGCCCGCCTTCACTGGCCAGTTGCTCGCTCTGCGCGCGGCGCTGGCCTGACTCCGTTCGCTTTCACCGCTGTCACACGCCAATCCAAAAGGAGAACCACAAGATGACCCTCGATCGACGCCAGTTCCTCGCCGGTGCGGCGGGTGCGTCGGCTGCGCTGCTCGGAGGCTGCGCGGCACCCTCGCCCACGCCGCCTACGGCCGCCGCGGCTCCGGCGCTGCCCTTCCTGATCGGCAACCCGGCGCAGACGCTGCTGCCCAAGGGCAAGGCGCCCCGCGTGGTAGTGGTGGGCGGCGGCTGGGGCGGGCTCACCGTGGCCAGGCACCTGCGCCAGCTCGCCCCGTCGGCCGAGGTGGTGATGCTCGAGCGCAACCCGACCTTCTTCTCCTGCCCGCTGAGCAACAAGTGGCTGATCGACGTGGTCGACACCGCCTTTCTGACGCACGACTATCTGCGTGTGTCCGAGCGCCACGGCTACCGCTTCGTGCAGTGCGAGGTGCTCGAGATCGACCGCGGCGCACGCCGCGTCGTCACCAGCCAGGGCCAGCTCGACTATGACTTCCTGGTCATCGCCGCGGGCATCCGCTACGGCTACGAGGCCTGGTTCGGCAACGACCGGCGCGCCGCCGACACCACGCGGGCGCGCTTTCCCGCCGCCTACGTGCCCAATGCCGAGCATGTGGCGCTCAAGCGCGCGCTGCACGGCTTCAAGGGCGGCGACTGGGTGATGAACCTGCCGCCGCCGCCGCAGCGCTGCCCGCCCAGCCCCTACGAGCGGGCCTGCCTGGTGGCCTGGTACTTCAAGACCAACAAGATCAAGGGCCGCGTCACCATCCTCGACCACAAGCCCGGCGTGGCGCCCATCGGCAACGGCTTCCGCACCGCCTTCAACGAGCTCTACAAGGACTACATCACCTACGTGCCCAACGCCCACGTGCAGGAGATCGACCCGTTCGCGCAGCGCATCAAGACGGCGGCCGGCGACATGCGCTTCGACCACGCCGTGCTGATGGCGCCGCACCAGGCCGCCGACATCGTCTGGAAGGCCGGCGCGATCGGCACCGACGCGCAGGGCAAGCCCACCGGCTGGGCCGACATCGAGCCGCGCAAGCTGCACCTGCGGCGCGACGACCGCGTCTACGTGATCGGCGATGCGGTGGGCCAGGTGTCGCCGACCTTCCGCTTCTATCCGAAGAGCGGCCACGTGGCCAATGCGCACGGGCAGATCGTCGCCGGCTACATCGCGCAGCGGCTGGCGGGCAAGGAACCCGAGCTGAAGCTGCCCGACAACCTGTGCTACATGCTGGTCAACGGCAGCCCGCGCGAGGCGATCAGCGTGCAGTTCGACTACACGGTGAACTCGCAGGGCGTCATCGAGCAGCAGCAGATCGACGACAACGACCGGCGCGAGGAGCTCGTCAAGGAGAACTTCCGCTGGGCCGGCATCAAGTTCGACGACATGTTCTCCTGAGTCGAACGAGCCACGCAGCATGATCGTCGGCACCGCAGGCCACATCGACCACGGCAAGACCACGCTGGTGAGGGCACTCACCGGCGTGGACACCGACCGCCTGCCCGAGGAGAAGAAGCGCGGCATCAGCATCGAGCTCGGGTATGCCTTCCTCGACGTGCCGGACTCCGACCAGCGCATCGGCTTCGTCGATGTGCCCGGCCACGAGCGGCTGGTGCACACCATGCTCGCCGGCGCCACCGGCATCGACTTCGCATTGCTGCTGGTGGCCGCCGACGACGGCGTGATGCCGCAGACGCGCGAACACCTTGCCGTGCTGTCGCTGCTCGGCATGTCGCGCGGCGCGGTGGTGGTCACGAAGACCGACCGCGCCGATGCGCAGCGTGTACAGGCGGTTTGCGGCGAGGCCACGGCCCTGCTCGCGGGCACGCCGTTGGCGGGCGCACCGGTGCTCGCCGTCTCGGCGCTCGGCGGCGAAGGCCTGCCCGCGCTGAAGGCGCTGCTGCTCGACGCAGCGCGCGGCGCACCGCGTGCCGCCGATGCGGCGCAGGCTTTCCGCCTGGCGATCGACCGCGTCTTCACGCTCGACGGCGTGGGCACCGTGGCCACCGGGACGGTGCATGCCGGCACGGTGCGCGTGGGCGACACGCTGCGCCTCGTGCCGGGCGAACGCGAGATTCGCGTGCGCAGCCTGCACGCGCAGAACCAGGCGGTGACGCAATCGGTGGCCGGGCAGCGCTGCGCGGTGGCGCTGGCCGGCGTGGCCAAGGACGAGGTCTCGCGCGGCCAGTGGCTGGTGAGTCCGGCCGCCGCGCTGGCCACCGACCGCATCGACGTGGCGCTGACCCTGTGGCACGCCGAGACACGGCCCTTGCGCACGGGCACGCCGGTGCACGTGCACCTGGGCGCGGCCGGCGTGCCCGGCACGGTGGCGATGCTCGATGGCGACACGCTTGCCCCGGGCGCCAGCGGCCGCGCGCAGCTCGTTCTGCGGGCGCCCATCGGCGCGTGGTTTGGCGACCGGGTCGTGCTGCGCGACGCCTCCGCCAGCCGCACGCTGGCCGGCGGCACTGTGCTCGACCCGTTCGCGCCGCAACGCTACCGGCGCACGCCGCAGCGCCTGGCCGAACTCGACGCGCTCGCCCTGCCCGAACCCGCCGCGCGGCTGGCGGCCTGCCTGGCCAGCGCGCCGCAGGGCCTCGAGCTGCGCCGCTTCGCTGCGGCCCAGGGCCGCCAGATCACGCTCGACGTGCCCGGTGCGCTGCGCCACACCGACGCCCAGGCCGACTGGGCGCTCGGCGCCGCGCAGACCGCAGCGGCACGCGAGGCGCTCTTGACGGTGCTGACCGCGTACCACGCGAAGCAACCCGACGAGATCGGCCCGGACGCTTCTCGTCTGCGCCGGCTGGCCGCGCCGCGCCTGCCCGAAGCGCTGTGGCGCGCGCTGCTCGACGCGCTGCGCCGCGAGGGCGTGCTGGCGCTGCGCGGCGCCTTCGTGCACTTGCCCGAACATGGCGTGCGGCTGTCGGCCAGCGAAGAGCGCATCGCGCAGAAGGTCGCGCCGCGGCTCGAGCAGGCCGGCTATGAAGGCGCCTGGGCGCGCGACCTGGCACGCGACGCGAACGAGTCGGAGGCGCTGATGCGCACCACGCTCGCCCGCCTGGCGCAGCGCGGCGAGCTGCACCAGGTGGTCAAGGACCTGTACTACCCGCTGGCCACGATGGCCCGCCTGGCGGCCATCGCACGGAACGTGGCGGCGGCCGACGGCACGCAGCAGGTCAGTGCCGCGTCCTTTCGCGATGCCACGGGGCTGGGGCGCAAGCGCGCCATCCAGATCCTCGAATACTTCGACCGCGTCGGCCTGCTGCGCCGCGTGGGCGACATGCACAAGTTGCGCGCCGACTCGACGCTGTTCGTCGAGGCGGTGATGTCATGAGATCAACGGAGGGGAAACGATCCTGGTGGATCGGCCGGGCTTCAAACCCGGTGGGTGGCGCCATGCGCTGCCGGGCGGGTTCGACTCCCGTTCCCCTCCGCCGTCGATCATTCATCCGGCTGCTGCGCACGCCGATCTCGCGCCTGCGCGGCTCGCCGTACCGGTGTACGGCTGCGCTGCTCGACGCGACCTCGGCACGCTCGCGACGCCGACTGAACGACCGACGTCTGGCGATGGTGACGGGATGATGGCGGCCGGGCTCGAGTTTCCTGGCGATCTGCACTACCTGGTCGAGCATCAGGTGTGGGCGCGGGTCGAGGGCGACGGCACGGCGACGGTCGGCATCACTGCGCTGGGCATCGCGCAAGCCGGCGAGATCTACATGTGCCGGCCGAAGTGGCCAGGCTCGGTGATCGAGCAAGGCCGCTCGATCGCGGTGGTGGAGCTGGCCAAGTCCATCGTCTCGGTGAAGTCGCCGGTGCGCGGCACGGTGACGGCCATCAACACGGCGCTGGAGAAGTCGCCGGAGCTCGTTCACCGCGATCCGTACGGCGAAGGCTGGCTGGCGCGCGTGCAGCTCGCCGATTTCGACGCCGACTGCGCCGCGCTGCTGCACGGCGAGCCGGTGGCGGCGGCGATGGCACACCATGCCTGGCTGAGCCGGGCGGACGACTCATGAGCTTCGTCGAACACCCGGCCGAGGGCATCGCCATCCTGCTCTGGGCGGCCGACCCCGACGCGCCGCACCGCCTGGCCACGCCCTTCTTCCACGCGGCGGCGGCGGCAGCGATGGACCTGCCGGTGGAGATCTACTTCACGGCGCGCAGCGTGCGCCTGCTCGTGCCCGGCGTGGCGGCGTCGCTGCGCGCCAGCGAGCGCCACGGCAAGACCGTGCTCGACACAATGCGCGAAGCGGTGGCGCACGGCGCCCGGCTGCTCGCCTGCAGCGACGCGCTCGATGCGAACGGCATCGCGGCGGATGCGCTGATCCCCGAGTGCCACGGTCGCGGCGGCGCGGTGCAGTTCATGGCGCGCGCCGCCGACCTGCGCTGGCGCACGCTGGTCTTCTAGAGGTTGGCACGGCCCCGGCCGGGCGCGGGGCGTGCAGAATGTCCCCCGGGGCCTTCGCCCCCGGGAGAACCAGCCTTGAGCGACGAGACCGACGCAGGCCCGCGGGCCGCCGCGATCCTCGACGACGGCAGCGGCAGTGCAGACGCGCTGCTGGCATCGATCGCCAGCTCGCAACGCCGCGCCGGGCGCCGCGTGCGCGGTCTGCTGATGACGCATCCCGTCGGCGCGCAGAACTGCGCCGCCGCGATGGTGCTGGTCGACCTGGAAACGCGCGAGGAGTACCTCGTCTCCCAGCCGCTCGGCCAGGATTCGCAGGCCTGCCGTGCGGATCCGCAAGGCTTTGCGCGGGCCAGCGTGGTGCTGCGCCGGGCGGCCGACGAGCAGGCCGACCTCGTGATCAGCAACCGCTTCGGCGGGCTCGAAGCGGGCGGCGGCGGCTTCTGCAGCGAGTTGCTCGAACTGATGTCGCGCGACGTGCCGGTGCTGACGGTGGTCTCACCGCGGCACGTTGAAGCCTGGCAGGAGTTCACGGGCGGCGCGCCGGTGATGCCGCCCCAGGCCGAAGCCATCACCCGGTGGCTCGCCCAGACCGTCTGCGCGGCCTGAGGCGCTGAGCGCCCTCCCCCCTGCGCTCAGCGCAGGCCCAGTTCGTCGAGCTTGCGGTACAGCGTGTTGCGGCTGATGCCCAGGCGGCGCGCGGCCTCCGAGAGGTTGCCCGCGCAGGTCTGCACGATCTGCCGCACGGTGCGCTCCGACTGCAGCCGCAGGTCGGCCCCTTCGTCGATCACGGCGCGCGGCGCGGCCGTGGCGCGCAGGTCGGCTGCCAGGTCGTCGGGCAGGTGCGACCAGCCGATCTCGGCGTCGCTGTCGTCGAGCAGCGCGCAGGCGGTCTGCAGCGCGTTGTGCAGCTGGCGCAGGTTGCCCGGCCAGCGGTAGGCCGACACCGCCTGCGCCACCTCGGGGGCCAGCGTAAGCTCGCGGCCGGGCAGGATCTCGTGCAGCAGACGCGCGATCAGCGCGAGTTTGTCCAGGCGCTCGCGCAGCGGCGGCATCTCCAACGTCAGGCCGTTGAGGCGGTAGTAGAGGTCTTCGCGGAAGCGTCCGGCGTCCATCTCGGCGCGCAGTGTGCGGTGCGTCGCGCAGACGAGGCGGAAGTCCACCGCCACCGGCTTGCCCCCGCCCAGCGGCGTGACCTGCCGGTCCTGCAGCACGCGCAGCAGCCGCGCCTGCAGCGGCATCGGCATGTCGCCGATCTCGTCGAGGAACAGCGTGCCGCCGTGCGATTCGCGGATGCGGCCCGGCGCGCCGTCGCGGCTGGCGCCGGTGAAGGCGCCGGCGCGGTAGCCGAACAGCTCGGCCTCGATCAGCGTCTCGGGCAAGGCCGCGCAATTGACCGCCACGAAGGGCCCGTCGCGTCGCGCGCTGCAGGCGTGCACGGCCCGCGCGAAGACTTCCTTGCCGGCCCCCGATTCGCCGTGCAGCAGCAGCGAGATCGGCTTGTCGAGCACGCGCCGGGCGCGGTCCACCGCGGCGTGCATGGCCGGGTCGCCGCTGTCCAGCGCGGCCAGCGCGTCGGCCTTCGGCGCGGCGCCGCGGTCGGCGGCATCGCGCGACACGGCGCGCACCGGCTGCGTCGCCAGCACGGCACGGCCAGCTTCGGCGCGCAGCCACAGCACGCTGCCGTCGTGGCGGCGCACGGTGTGCGGCGCCTGGCCGCTGTGCCGCGCCCAGGCCCACAGCGTGGCCATGTCGAGCTGCAGCGCGTGTTCGATCGTGCGCGCGCCGATGTCGGCGCAGGCCAGGCCGAGCATGGCCAGGGCCGAGGCGTCGGCGCCGGTGATCCAGCCGTCGTCCGACAGCGCGAGCAGGCCTTCGGTGACGGTGCCGATGCCCTCGGGCTGCGCATGCAGGCGCAGGCGCAGGCTGCCGGTATGGCGGGTGTCGAACAGGCGGTGCTCGATCATGCGTGCCGCCGAGCGCACCAGCGCCAGCGTGTGGCGGTGGTAGCCGCGGTGGTCACCGGAGATGTCGAGCACGCCGAGCACGCGGCCGCAGGGGTCGATGATGGGCGCGGCGGTGCAGGTGAGGAAGCCGTTGCGCTCCAGGTAATGCTCGCCGGCGTGCACGACCACCGGCGCGGCATCGGCCAGCGCGGTGCCGATGGCGTTGGTGCCGCGCCATTGCTCGTGCCAGCTGGCGCCGGGCCGAAGGGCCACGCGTTGCGCGCGGTCGACGAAGCTCGCATCGCCCAGCGCCTGCAGCAGCATGCCCTGCGCGTCGGCGAGGATGACCATGCTGTCGTTGTCGCGCGTCTGGTCGAACAGGTACTCCATCACCGGCCGCGCATGGGCGACCAGCTCACGCTGGTGCTCCAGGGCGCGCACGAGCTGCGGCGTCGAGGCGTGCGGTGCGCCGAGCATGCGCCCGGTGGGCGCCAGCCCGAACTGACGGCTGCGTTGCCAGCTGCGCTGCAAGCCCGGCTCGATCAGGCCGCTGCCGGGCTCGCCGCGCTCGAGCAGCTGGCGGCGGGCCTCGCGCAGGCGCGCGGCAGGGGTGCGGGTGGCAAGGGCATGGTGGTTCATCGTGTCTCCTGGGGGGCTTCTGACGAGCCCTGGCGTGACTTCAACGCAAGGATCGAGCCTAGCGTCGTACGTGGGCGGCGCAAGCGATTCAACCGATTTGCGGGCATCGACTGTCCCGCTTCGTGACAGCTGTTCAGCACGACACAGCCCGGCGGCAGTCTGGCGGGCCCGACTGACGGTGTTCTTGCGCCAGATCAGGCCTTCTCCGCTCGAACCGCGCTGGCACGCCGCGTGCGATGCGGCCCACCCGATTCCGCGCGGCATCCGGATTGCGCGGTTCACGGCTCGAAACATTCCACCCACCATCCGGACGGAGACACGACATGATCTACGCACAACCGAACAGCCCGGGCGCCCCGCTCGAATTCAAGGCCGCCTACGACAACTTCATCGGCGGCAAGTTCGTCAAGCCGCTGAAGGGCCAGTACTTCGACGTCATCACGCCGATCAGCGGCAAGGTCTACACCAAGGCCGCCCGCTCGGGCGCCGAAGACGTCGAGCTGGCGCTGGACGCCGCCCACGCCGCCACGGCGACATGGGCCGCCACCTCGGCCGGCGAGCGCGCCGGCATCCTGCTGAAGATTGCTGACCGCATCGAGCAGAACCTGGAGCGCCTGGCCTACGCCGAGACGGTGGACAACGGCAAGCCGATCCGCGAGACGCTGAACGCCGACATCCCGCTGGCGGCCGACCACTTCCGCTACTTCGCCGGCTGCCTGCGCGCGCAGGAAGGCGCGCTCAGCGAGATCGACCACAACACCATCGCCTACCACTTCCACGAGCCGCTCGGCGTGGTCGGCCAGATCATCCCGTGGAACTTCCCGATCCTGATGGCGGCGTGGAAGCTCGCGCCGGCGCTGGGCGCGGGCAACTGCGTGGTGCTCAAGCCGGCCGAGAGCACGCCGGTGAGCATCCTCGTGCTGACCGAGCTGATCGCCGACCTGCTGCCGCCGGGCGTGCTCAACGTCGTCAACGGCTTCGGCCGCGAGGCCGGCATGCCGCTGGCGCAGAGCAAGCGCATCGCCAAGATCGCCTTCACCGGCAGCACCGCCACCGGCCGCGTGATCGCGCAGGCCGCGGCCACCAACCTGATTCCGGCCACGCTGGAGCTCGGCGGCAAGAGCCCGAACGTGTTCTTCGACGATGTCGCCGCGGCCGACGATGCCTTCCTCGACAAGGCCATCGAGGGCCTGGTGCTGTTCGCCTTCAACCAGGGCGAGGTGTGCACCTGCCCGAGCCGCGCGCTGATCCAGGAATCGATCTACGACAAGTTCATGGCCCGCGCGCTCGACCGCGTGAAGGCCATCAAGCAGGGCAACCCGCTGGACACCGAGACGATGATGGGCGCGCAGGCCTCGGCCATGCAGATGGACAAGATCATGTCCTACCTCGAGGTGGGCAAGCAGGAAGGCGCGCAGCTGCTGGTCGGCGGCGGGCGTGCGCAGATGGGCGGCGACCTGGCGGGCGGCTACTACATCCAGCCGACCCTCTTCAAGGGCAACAACTCGATGCGCATCTTCCGCGAGGAGATCTTCGGGCCGGTGCTCGCGGTGACCACCTTCAAGACCGAGGCCGAGGCGCTGGCCATCGCCAACGACACGCCCTACGGCCTGGGCGCCGGCGTGTGGACGCGCGACGGCAGCCGTGCCTTCCGCATGGGCCGCGGCATCCAGGCCGGCCGCGTGTGGACCAACTGCTACCACGCCTACCCGGCGCACGCCGCCTTCGGCGGCTACAAGGAATCGGGCATCGGCCGCGAGACGCACAAGGCCATGCTCGACCACTACCAGCAGACGAAGAACCTGCTGGTGAGCTACTCGCCGAACAAGCTCGGGTTCTTCTGATCGTGCAGACGCTGGCGCGCGTGCAGTCCACCGAGGCGGCACGCGCCCTCGTCGCCGAGCTGCGCGCGCAGCACGGTGCGATCCTGTTCTACCAGTCGCACGGCTGCTGCGCAGGCAGCGCGCCGATGTGCTTTGCGGCGACGGAACTCGCGCTCGGTTTGGGCGACCGCCTGCTCGGCCGTCTCGACGGGGCGGCCGACGGCGTGCCGGTGTACGCCAGCCTGGCGCAATGCGACTACCTGGCCGGCCTGGCGATGACGCTGGACGTGGCACCGGGCAACACCGGCAGCTTCGGTCTGGAGGATGGCTCGGGCCGGCACTTCGTGGCGCACTTTCGCCTGTGGACCGATGCGGAGCGCGACCGGCTCGCGCCGATCGAGGCCGTGCGTCTCTAGGCTGCCGCCGCGCGCAGCGTCGCGGCGAGCACGAGGCCCGGCCTTTCGTGGCCGGGCCGCACCGACTTCAGCTGCAGGTCGCCACCGAAGGCCCAGACTCGCTCCTTGACGCCCGCCAGGCCGTTGCCGCGGCGCACTGCGGCACCGGCATCGACGAGGCCGATACCGTCGTCGGCGACCGACCAGTCGATCGTGTCGCGGCCCCGGGGCCAGCGCAACGTCACGGTGGCCTCGGCGGCCTGCGCATGGCGGGCCACATTGGTCAGAGCCTCCTGGCTGATGCGGTACAGCGCGAGCGCCAGGTCGCGCGGCAGCGTGCGCCCAGGCTCGGCATCGATCTCGAGCGCCACCCGCAACGCGCCGCTGGCGCTCTTGCGCCAACCCTCGGCCAGGCCCTGCAGCAGTTCAGCCAGCGTCGCCACGCTCGTGTCGCCGAGACCATCGGCCGCGCCGCCGAGAGGCTGCAGCCGCGCGAGCAGCCCGCGCACGTCGTTCTGGATCGCCGCGCACTGCTCGGCCATGCCCTGGACCACCGGCTGCACGTCGGGCAGTTCGCGCAGGCGCTGCGCCAGCCAGGCCGCGTCGATGCGGATCGCGGTGAGGCGCTGGCCGAACTCATCGTGCAGCTCGCGCGACAAGCGCATGCGCTCTTCCTCCTGCAGCGACTGCACCTTGTGGCCGAGCATGCGCCGCTCGGCCTGGGCCACGTCGAGCGCCCGGCCGAGTGCACGCAATGCCGTGGCGATCTGCTCCAGTTCGCCGGTCGGCATGGCGGGAATCGCACGCGCGGCCGCGGGGTCCCCGGCCTGGATGCGTGCGATCGCCGCCAGCAGGCCCTGCAGCGGCCGAAACGCCGCGCGCACGTTCCAGGACATCACCGCCAGCATCAAGGCCATGCCCAGCAGCAGCACCCCCAGCAAGCTGCCCAGGTAGGCAACGGCCTCGCGACGCTCGCTGTCGCGCTGCGCGGCCAGCGTCAGCGTCCAGGGCTCGCGGCCGGGGCGCGGCAGCGGCCACGTCACAGGCTGCACCTCGGTACCGGGTCGCCAGCGGCGATGCAGGTCAGTGAGCGCCTCCACCAGCCGCGAACTCTCCGGCCCCTGCAGGCGGCCGAGCAGCAGTCGGCCCGCACCGTCGCGCAGGGCGAGCGACAGGTGGCGCAGCGGCGTTTCGCCCTCGTGCGCCTGCAGCACGGCGATCAGCTCGGCATCGCTGAGCGAGCTCGCCTGAGTCAGGCGCGACATCGCGGCAGCCAGCGACATGGCGGCCTGCACTTCGCCGTCGATGTCGGCATCGGTGCGCGCCAGGCCGAGCACCAGCGCCCCGAGCAGCGTCAGCACGGCCACCGCCATCGCGCGCCGCATCACGCGACGCGGCAGATCCATCGGAACCTGCTCGGCTGTCATCGCCGCACTACAGGTCGTACCAGGCGATGCCCAGCACCACGCCGCTGCCGCGCACATCCTCGCTGCGCACGCGCTGCCAGGCGATGTCGACGGCCAGGCGCTCGCGCTTGATCCAGTGGCGCACGCCGGCATGCACGAGCCGGCCTTCGCGGTCGCTTGCCCACTCGCCGAACAGCGCGGTGCGGTTCCAGATCTCGTGCTCGGCGGCGAGCACGCCCGTCCACACGCGGCGCTCCTCGCGCGGCTTGGCCACGCCGACGTTGACGTGGAAGGTGCCGGCGCCTTCGTTGAACTGCACGCTCAGCGGCAGGCTCAGCGACACGCCGGCGCGCTGCCAGGGGCCGCCTTGCGGGCGCTCCATGTCCAGCGTGGCAACCACGCCCCAGCCCCAGCCGTCGCGCGAGATCCGGTTGAACAGGTGCTTGTACTCGAGCTCGATCTCGTGGCCGTTGCCGATGTCGCGGTCGACCACGCGGCGGAACTCGACCTGCAGCGAATTCACCGGGTCGAACGCGTACTCGGGCGCCACGGTCAGCGTGCGCTGCGCTCCCGCCTGGCGAACCCAGTTCTCCACCGACCAGACCTGCTCCTCGTCGTCTTCGGCAGCGCCGCTGTTGGTGACGATGTAGGGCCGGTCGGCGCTCCAGGACAGCTGGGCCGCGGCGAGCAGGCTCAACGAGGCCAGCAGTCGAAAGTTCA
>Ga0209717_1003117_pt1 | contig 14874 bp, 7 predicted proteins | sample AD_UKC048_MetaG_FD_184418 | JGI IMG/M metagenome (GOLD analysis project Ga0209717, IMG submission 184418) | Active sludge microbial communities of municipal wastewater-treating anaerobic digesters from USA - AD_UKC048_MetaG (SPAdes) (version 2) | ecosystem: Engineered > Bioreactor > Anaerobic >... | reverse complement strand
CTTATTCTGAAATAGACCTAGTTTTTTATCAAAATTTAAAAGAATATAAACTATGTGTTAAACACCCTCATTTATAAGAGGTAAATTGTTGAGTTCTTCGATGAATCAACAATAAAAACTAAATTTGGGCAAATCCCCTCCACATGGTTCAAAAGATTTTTTTGTTTTTGTTTTCATTCATTTTCTGTTATTCATACACCTATGCGCAAACTGCCAATACAAGTGTAAAATTACCTTCACTTGCCTCAGAAAAAAATATCTGGGTCGATAGCGTTTATAATTCACTTACCCTAACTCAAAAAATTGGTCAGCTATTTATGATCGCTGCCTATTCGGGCGGTGAAAAATACAATCAAGTCTTAATTGAAAAATTAATTAAAGAAAATGGCATTGGTGGTGTTATTTTTATGCAAGGCACTCCCTCTGCGCAGGCTGAACAATGTAATTTATTTCAAACGAAATCAAAAGTTCCTTTGTTAATTGGTATGGATGCCGAATGGGGATTAGGTATGCGTTTAACCGGCGTGCGCGATTTTCCTCGTCAGTTAATGATGGGAGCAATGCAAGATAGTTTATTGGTTTATAAGATGGCGAGTGCGGTTGCCAATCAATGCAGACGAATGGGTGTTCATATCGATTTTGCTCCGGTGATTGATGTAAATAATAATCCTAATAATCCTGTTATTAATTTTCGTTCGTTTGGAGAAAACAAATACAAGGTTGCAAATTATGGTATTCAATATATGCGTGGCTTGCAGGATAATGGTGTAATTGCTTGTGCTAAACATTTTCCTGGTCATGGCGATACTGATGTTGATTCACATAAAGATCTACCTGAAATTAAAAAATCAATTTCACAACTTGAATCATTAGAATTTTATCCTTTTAATAAATTAATTCGAGATGGCATTCAATCTATTATGATTGCTCATTTACAGATACCCGCCCTCGATAATCGTGAGCATACACCGAGTACTTTATCAGATAAAACAATCACCCAATTATTGAAACAAAAAATGGGTTTCACCGGACTTATTATTACCGATGCATTAAATATGCAAGGCGTGGCCAAATATTATTCGCCGGGTGAAATTGATTTGAAAGCATTTATGGCAGGTAATGATATCCTTTTATTTTCGCAAGATGTACCAACAGGCATCGAAAAAATTAGATCCGCTTTAATGAATGGAAAATTGACGGAAGCTCGATTAGCTGAAAGTGTAAAAAAAATTCTTGAAGCTAAATTTAATGCTGGTCTAAATAAATTTTCTCCAATTAAAACTGAAAATATTAATGAAGACCTCAATACATATGTTTCGCCATTACGAAAACAAATTGCGGAAGCGGCCATTACCTTATTAAATGATCCTAATTTGATTATTGACAAAATCAAACGCAATGCCACAAAAAATACCACTTATATTGGCGTCGGCACTTCATCTGAAAATGCATTTTCAAAATCATTACAAGATGCAGGTATTAAAAAAATAATGTTTGCGCCTTCAACAACAGAAAAAGAGGCGAAAGAGTTTTTGAAAAAACTAAAATCCGAAGAGGCCATTGTATTGGGTGTTCACAATATGACGGGTTATCCAACTCAGAATTTTGGACTCGATCAAAATGAATTATTCCTAATTCGCGAAATTATGAAAACAAAAAAAGCGATCACTGTGCTTTTTGGAAATCCATATGCGGTTAAAAATTTTTGTGATAATGAAGGCATTTTAATTGCCTATGATGAAGCTGAAGAAACACAAATTGCTGCAGCAAAAATTATAACAGGTCAACTTAAAGCAAAAGGTAAATTGCCTGTAACTGTTTGTGTAAATTATAAAGCGGGTGATGGTATTGTTTCATTAACAACCAACCTCGGTGAGGTAGTAGATAGCTCAAAATTTATTAAACAAAATAAAGATGTGTTCAATACAAAATTAGTGGTTGAACCAAAATCTTTTAATACAGATCTTGCACTTGAATGTTGTATTAGTCCAAACGCATTAGGCATTAATAATGATGAATTAGATAAGCTTGATAATTTTATAAAAAATGCGATTCAAACAGGTGCTTTTCCGGGTTGCCGAATTTTAGTGGCTAAAGAAGGTAAAGTTTTTTACGATAAGCCTTTTGGCTATTTAACCCAAGAGCGAAAAAATTCAGTAGACATTAATACAGTGTATGATATTGCCTCCATTACTAAAGTGGCATCTACTACATTGGCTGTGATGAAACTTTATGAGCATGGAAAAATTAATTTGAATGATTACTTAGGAAAATATCTTCCAATTACAAAAGGCACAGATAAAGAATATTTAAAAATTAAAGATATCCTCACACATCAAGCTGGTTTAAAATCATGGATTCCATTTTATAAAGAAACCTTAGATAGTTTAAAATATCCTCGAAACGATATTTATAGTAAAACCGAAAGTGGTAAATATAATGTGAAGGTTGCTCCCAATTTATACATGAATCGTGAATGGATTGATACCATGTGGAAACGTATAATATATTCGCCACTTGAAAATAGAGGTCGATATGTTTATAGCGATTTAGATTTTATTATCCTTCAAAAAATGGTTGAACGTATCACCAATAAATCGTTGGCAGAATATGTGCATGAAGAATTTTACAAGCCGCTAGGACTTACAAGCACCGCTTATTTACCGAAAAAAAACTTACCCGGAAAAGAAGTTGCGCCATCTGAATATGATGATTATTTCAGACATCAAACCATACAAGGTTATGTACATGATATGGGTGCTGCGATGTTTGGTGGCATTTCGGGTCATGCTGGTTTATTTACTTCGGCCAACGATTTAGCCATCATATTTCAAATGCTTTTAAATTCAGGAACCTATAAAGGCAAACGTTATTTACAAAAGTCGACAGTTGATTTATTCACCGCTCGAAATTCATTTATCAGTCGCAGAGGGTTAGGTTTTGATAAGCCTGAGCCATCATCAGCGAAATCAAGTCCTTGTGCCGATAATGCCTCCTTATCAACATTTGGTCATCAAGGATTTACAGGCACTTGTGTTTGGGCTGATCCTCAAAATGATATTGTTTTTATTTTTCTTTCAAATCGCACGTATCCAACAGCAGAAAATAAATTGATTCAAAAATTAAATGTGAGAGAAAAGGCACAGGAGTTTGTTTATAACGCCATGGGTATTGCTTCTCGATATAGAAAATAATTAAAAACGACCATTTATATCTGAATAATTAAATCCTATCTTTGCCAAAATAAAAATATACATAATATGAAAAAAACTATTTTATTCGCTTTCATTATGATGGCGTCAATGTCAACTTTATTTGCTCAAGGTGTAGCAGGCGGTAGAAGTCGAGGAGATTCAGGTTATGATCCGATGGCAAAACCGAATATTGTAAAATTGAATTTAAGTTCACTCGCTTATCGAAACATCGCTTTACAATATGAGCGTGTTTTAGGCAACAAAATTTCAGTTGCTTGTGGTGTTCGTTTTATGCCGAATGGTTCTGTTCCATTTACCAATACGCTTGATGATATTGTAACATCAGGTGGTGACTCATCTGATTTTTCGGCTTGGAAAGCAAGTAGCTTAGCCATTACTCCTGAATTCAGATTTTATCCAAAACATGCAGGTAAAGGATTCTATTTAGCACCTTATTTTAGATATAGAAGTGTGAGTTTAGATTTACCTGTTGATTATACAGACGATTTTAATAAAGCACAAAAAATTAATGCAACAGGAAATTTCAATTCTTATATCGGTGGTATTATGATTGGTTCACAATTTAATTTAGGACCTATGGTTACTTTAGATTGGTTTATAGTTGGATTCCAATATGGCGTTACAAGTGGCAAACTTGATATTAAAACAACCCAAACTTTAAGTGCCAATGATCAATCTGAATTGAGAGCTGATTTACAAGATTTTAAAAATAGTGCCAACACATTTAATAATATTGATTATACGGTGAATGCAAATGGAGGTTCAATTAGCGGAAATTTCAGTGCCTTAGGATTTAGAGCCTTTGGTTTAAATCTTGGATTTAAATTCTAATCCTTTATTAAATCTTTTTTAAAAAAACTCAATCAGATAGGTTGAGTTTTTTTTATTTTATATAGAGTTGAGACTCACTTTTCGTGATTTGAAAATATTAAACTTCTATATTGATTTTCTTTAAATGATGATGCATAAATTTTATTTAAAGCCAGATAGATATAATGAAATTTTGTTGAAAGTTATAATGCGTAAAGATTTGTAACCTGGATAGTTTGAGGGAAACGCTAGATGGGGGAAAAGCGCCCAATCATTCTTGTGATTTAGTAGCATAAAAACATCAGTATCTATGTGAACCTTATTTGCAAATTTAATTTAATATAAAATTGTCCATTTATTTCGTATAATTTGCCAAATTCGTGTCTTGTACTACTTGCTGTCTCAAGTTTTGTGTTAGAAAATAAATAGTCCTCGAATTGGTTTCTATTATAAATATGATAACACAAAACATCGCCGTTCTCTTTTACGATTAAATACCCACCTGTAGCATTGTAAATACCAGTCCAAACCTTTGAAGGAGTCATTCCTAAAGCTACATCCGTTAAGAATCTTTTAATTTTATAGTCGTAAAATGTATGTGCATATTGAGTGTCGTAATCCAAAGGATTTGCCTTATTGATGCTGTCGGTTAGGTCTTTTGTTGAACTTAATGATGTTGTAAAAAATGTCGTGATGATTTCAGCTAGAATGTTTGGCAGTAAACTATCAATTAGTACTAAATTATTTTTGAAAATGATATTTTCTAGTGTTGCAAACTTGAATTTTCCGCCTTGATTTTTAATTGCTTTAATTCTGTCTTTAATTTTACTTTTAGTGTCAATTTCGTTAATTTCTTGTATTTCTTTTGGTGTCGCATTGAAGCCCAAAATTTGATAAATAAAATTGGTGGTTTTACCTGCGTTTAAAAGTGTTGAATCATTGCCAACTTGAGATTTTATACTAAAACCTAGTTCTGCAGCTTGACTTATCCTTTGGTCATAAATAACAATTTGTATATCAGTTTTAGAAGTTGATTTTTCTTTTAGTGTTTGACAATTTATTGATGTCATAAATAGCTCAACTTCGGGAATGCTGAATGTTCCTTTCTCACCTTTTATTTTAGTTAACAATTTTGAAGCCTGCTCTGAAAATGTATTTACTGAAACTCTTAATACTTCTTTACCTCCAGAGATAATTACTAGATCACCATTTATTTCATACTCATAATGTTCGCCACTTTCATTTCGAATGATTTTAATTATGGGATAAAAAAGTTCTTCAACTTTGTTTAGGTCTGCATCTCCAGCAAACAATTGTTTGTCTCCAAGCAATTTAAACAGAGCATATATTTCACTCCATTCGCCTTTATTTCCTGTAAGCATTTGTAATTCCAATTAGTTCTAAAATCTTAGTTGCAGTTTCTTGTATTGCTGGTACAGCCACTGAGTTCCCGAATTGTTTGTAAGCTGAAGCATCTGCAACAGGTATTACATATTTGTCGGGAAAGCCTTGTAGTCTTGCCCATTCTCTAGGTGTCATTTTTCTAATTCCCTCACGATTTACAGTTCCTTTGATATGAGTGGTCGGAGTGTAATCTATAATTCTGTGATCGTAAACTAAGTTTCTTTCTCGCCCCATTCCACCAACCACAATTGCGTTCGCAATTCCATTGTCAGGAATAATTGCATAACCAAAACCATTTCCTTTACCTTCGTGTCTTGCTTTATGATTAACTAATGTCTGCACATATTGAGTTGATAAATAGTATTTTGTTGCGGGAACTTTCTTTTCCTTTATGTCTGCAAATTTTACTTTTTTCTTTATTGGTTCTGGATATTCAAATGTTGTTATTCCTGTGTCCTTGCGAAAACCTATAATATAAATTCGCTCACGATGTTGTGGAACACCAAAATTTTTAGCGTTGATAATTTGAGGTTCAGGAACGAAATAGTCAAGTTCGTTACGCAAAACATTTAATATGGTTTCCAATGTTCTGCCTTTATCATGGCTTCTAAGACCTTTTACGTTCTCAAGAAAAATTGCTTTTGGTTTATGTTTTTTAATAATTTCTGCTACATCAAAAAACAATGTTCCCCTTGTGTCGTCAAATCCGCCTCGCTTCCCAGCAATTGAAAATGCTTGACAAGGAAAACCCTGCACACAACAATCGAAATTGTCTGGAATATAGTTTTTGACTTGTGGTTTGGTAATATCGCCAAATGGGATTTCTCCAAAATTTGCTTTATATGTTTTTTGCGCCTCTTTATCCCACTCACTTGTAAATACACACTTACCTCCAAGATTTTGCATTGCAAGTCTGAAACCACCAATCCCTGCAAATAGGTCTATAAATTTAAAAGTATAATTTTTAGGTGTTGGGAATGGGACATTTTCAACTTCAAAAAGTAGTTGCTGAAGAGCTTCCTCTGCAACCATTGAAACATTTTCATCTTCTTCTTTATACTCAATATATTCTTGTAAAATCTTTAAAGCATCTTTTTTGTAGTGCTTTGAAACACCATTATGAATGTTATGTAAATAGTGAGTTAAAACAGCTTTTTTATTGTCATTTGGCTCAATAAGTCGAATTTGAAAGCGTTTACCATCAAATTCGTTGATGCTAATTTTCTCCTTTATTTTCATTTGTTCTGTATTCAAAATTTAATTCGCAAATTCGTAAATAAACAACTAATAAAGTTCTTTTTGTTTCCAAAATTTTCAACAGTCTATACAGCAAAGCAATTGAAGTGCTTTAGTCTTTTTTACTTGTGATTTTTAATTTAGCATAAAATGGATATTCTGCCTTTCTTGGTGTTCTTGAGGCTGACCGAGAATATAAGGGCTCTCGGGTATGTATTGGAGAGGAAATGCCTTTTAGCCAATTCTAATTACTATTAAAAAAATTCTCGGTCAGCCTCTTCTTCGCTAACAAACTATTTTATCGAGCTCATGGACTTTAGTTTCGCATAAACTATTTTGATTCGATTTCATTTTGTTCATACATCAACAAAAAGTGAGAATAAAACTTGCGACAATCCTACTAATTATTTGTTGGTACGCCAACGCTTTTTTCCTAAGCTTCGATACCAACAAAGCCGAACATATTGCAACTTTATTTTTTATAACCAACATATAAGCGTTTGGCAATGTTTTCACAAAACTCATAAGTTTGGGATAAATTAAATTAGAAACTTTTATCCGAATAATTAATTCGTATTTTTAATAAAATACTAATTAAGCAATATGAAAACTACTATTTTACTTGCAATCTTTTCCATTGCAATAACAACTGCATTATTTTCTCAAAGAGCTACAGGAGGACGAAGCCGAAGTGAATCTGATTATGATCCTATGGCTAAACCAAATTTAGTTAAATTAAATTTGACCTCATTGGTATTAAGAAATATTGCTTTACAATATGAGCGAGTTCTAGGAAATAAAATTTCTGTTGCATGTGGGTTGCGTTATATGCCAAAAGGTTCTGTACCATTTAAAATGCCACTTGATGATATATTTAATACAGGTGGCGAATTACCTGATTTCCCTGCATGGAAAGTATCTAGCATTTCAATTACCCCTGAATTCAGATTCTATCCAAAACATGCTGGCAATGGGTTCTATTTTGCACCTTATGGTAGATTTAGAAGTATGAGTTTAGATATACCCATTGATTACACAGACGATAATAATAAGGCGCAAAAAATTAATGCAGTTGGAACATTTAATTCATACATCGGAGGTATTATGATAGGTTCACAATTTATTTCAGGTCCGATAGTTACTTTAGATTGGTTTATTGTAGGCTTTCATTATGGTGTTAGTAACGGCAAACTTGATATTAAAACATCAGAAACCTTAAGCGTAAATGATCAATATGAATTAGGAACTATCTTATACGATTTTAAACAAAACACTTATTCATTTAGAAATATTGATTATACAATCAATGCAAACGGAGGTTCAATTAGTGATAAATTCAAGGCCTTAGGATTCAGAGCCTTTGGTTTAAATCTTGGAATTAAATTTTAAGAACTAATATTTAATTTATTTAAAGTGGAGATGAAAATCTTAATTCACCCAATTCTTCGCATCCTGAACTACATGCCTTACTTCTACTTCAACCTTATATTTTTGTTTTAAATATTTAGCCATCGCATCTGCACAATATACCGAACGATGTTGCCCACCCGTGCAACCAAAACTAATTTGCAAATTTTCAAAACCACGACTTATATAATCATTAACTGAAATGTCGACTATGTTTTGCGTATGCTTTAAAAAATCGCCCATCTTAGTTTCCGATTCAAGAAAATCAATCACTGGCTGATCACGACCTGTTAATTTCTTATACTCATCAAATCTACCCGGATTTAAGATACCTCTACAATCAAAAACATAACCACCACCATTACCACTTTCATCATCGGGCAAACCTTTTTTAAATGAAAAACTTTGGACAAGAATTTTTAATTTTGGTATTGATTCTAAATTTGGCGAGCTACTCACAGGTTCTTGAAATTTAGATTTCAAATTGCCCGATTCCATCTCTACTAATATCTTTTCTAAAATTGGAAATTCATTTAACGAATAAGTTGATCGCCACTCAAACACATTCTCCAATCCTAAAGGTATACTTGATAGAAAATGATGACGCTTTTCAATCATGCCACGTAAACCATACGCACCAAGCACTTGCAAAAGTCGAATGAGAACGAGTAACGAATAATTCGAATCAAATAAAGTTTCATTAAAGCTTATTTTATTCTTAAGCTCATTCTTATAGTGGGTGTAAAGTTCTTGTTTCCCTGAAGTTGGTAACTGTGCTTTTGCTTGCCATAAAAGTGAGGCAATATCATATTGCAGAGGTCCTTTCATGCCACCTTGATAATCAATAAAAAATGGCTGACCCTCTTTTATCATAATATTTCTTCCTTGAAAATCTCTGAACATAAATAATTGCGGCTCGATACTTCCAATTCTTGCAGCTAATTTTTCAAATTCGTCATTCAGTAAAGCTTTATTATAATTGATTTTATTTAAGTCTAAAAAGTAATATTTAAAATAATTCAAATCTGCCAACACCGCATTTTTATCAAATGCAGAGGCTGCATAACATTGACTAAAATCAAGTTTTTCGCCACCTGCAATTTGCATCGCAACCAAATTTGAAAGGGCATGTTTATAAATTTGTTTAACCGATTCAGTATGTCCTTCTAGTTGAATTAAATCTAAAAGAGATGAAGTGCCAAGATCTTGTAAAATATATTTTGATCGATCAACATGAATATCAATTAATGCAGGAACCGGAATTTGATGACTTGAAAAAAAACTCGTAAAATAAAAAAAGGTTTCATTCTCTTCTAGATTTTTACTTTCACAAGCAATATAAGTTTGATCTTGAAGGTGAACACGATAATACTGACGATCTGAACCCGCTTTCGCTAAGGGGTCGATTTTTATAATTTGTTCTTTACCAAAGTAGTTTTCTAAATAAATCTGCATGGCACAAATATAGACGAGAATGTATTGTATGAGAAATTCATCATCTAAAAATTATGATCTTTCTCGCTCAAAAATTACAAACCATACATACTCACTAAATAAACCATATGGCTCATAGCAATGGCTCCTAATGATAACTCGCGACGATGTACATTTTCAAACACATCATTCGCACTATGGTGCATATCAAAATAGCGTTGCGAATCGGGTAGTAATTCCATTACGGGTGTTCCAAACTTTCTTTTCAATGGACCAATATCTGCACCACCACCTTCTTTATCAAAGCTATGAACATTATAAGGTAAAAATAATGCCGACCATGTTTTCACTTTATCACGCAATGCCTTGTCCATCTCCATCGAAAACCCATAAGGGGTTGCACCACCTGCATCACTTTCAATGGCGAGTATATGTTTTTCATGATTCAGCTCTGCTAATTCGGCATATCTTTTTGCGCCACGTAATCCATTTTCTTCATTCATAAAAAGTACAGCGCGTATAGTTCGTTTAGGTTTAATACCAAGTTCTTTAAATACACGTAGTACCTCAATAGCTTGCACCACACCTGCACCATCATCATGCGCACCTTCGCCAATATCCCATGAATCGAGATGACCTCCAAAACAAATAATTTCTTCTGGCTTTTCAGTCCCCTTAATTTCAGCAACTACATTATACGATTTTACATCACTGAGCATTTGACAGGTTGTGCGCATAAACATCGAAACATCTTTATTCGTATTCATCAATTTTTCTAATTCATCGGCAGCATCATTTGAAATGGCTACGGCCGGAATTGAAGGATGATCTTTATTATAAGCAATACTACCGGTATGAGGTTTATTGTCGTAGGCAGTGGATACAGAACGTATCATTACACCAATCGCACCTAATTTACTTGCCTCACTTGGAGCACCCCAACGGTAATACACACAAGGTCCATAACCTTCAAATGTATTTACAACGGTTTGGTCAAATCTAAAATTATAAAACACAATCTTACCTTTTACATCCTTTTCAGTCAATCGCTTTAATTCATCAATATGATTAATTTTTAAAATACTCGCTGTGATTCCCTTTTCACCTGTTCCAACCGCATTGCCTAACGACATAATTGGAATGACTGTTTTTTTCCCTTTCACAATAAGATATCCTTCTTCTTCACCTCTTACCCAATGCGGCACCATAACCTCTTGTAAAAAAACACGGTCGCATCCAATTTTATCTAATGTTGCTTTTCCCCAAGCCACTGCTTGCTCTGCTTGCTGCGAACCGCTAATTCGATGTCCAATATGTTTACATAAATAGCGTAGATCTTGATAGCATTGATAATTGGTAAGAATATGATTAGAGATTTGTTTCATCGTAGCGCTGTCTTTTTTCATGTTTTGTGAAAAAGAAAGTGTTGACATTAAAATGAAACTAAAGCTGAAAACTAGTTTTTTCATTCTTTGTATTTATTATGGGATAAATGTAATACAAATTTTCAAAGTAGATTGAATTCAACAATACTTCAATAAAGATGAAGTTTCTGAATCAAATCAAAATTAGAATCCCCCTTTCTCTATTTTACATTTACCCTTATGCCTTCGCTATGACTGCTAAACTCTGGTGCATACATACATTGGATTGTAGCAATGCCATTCGAAAAATCACCTTTATTGGTTACAAACATTGGATACTCAAATACATAAGTGCCCTTTCGCAACCAATTAAAAAAGAAATTAGTAGATGCATCTTTTGTTGATTCATAATACCCCAATCCACCCTGATAATGATATCCACTCAAAACATTGATTGGCTCAAAACAAGCTGCCCTCATATCTTTCATGTGCACATATTCCATCTCTCTATCAACCCGAAGTTCAATACGCACTTTCACTTTATCGCCTACTTTTAAAACTTCATTATTTGAAATTGGAATTAAAACAGGTCCTTTGTCTGAATTGCGCTCAATGAATAATTGCTTTTTTAAACTCAACGGTGTTTCAGATGAAGTGATTTTATCTAGATTTTCAAAATACTGCCAATACACCGCGCCCCATGTGGTTGATTTTACACCTGAACCTAAACTTCCTTTTTCAGCTCTAACCTCTACGCGAATTTTTCCCATTGCAGGGTCAATATCTTCAGCAGTAAAACTCTTTTTAAAATAACCTGTTCCAGCTTCTTGCTGTTGACTACTTGAATTAATTTTTTTATTCCCTAAACTAATATTCACCTCAGGGTTACTACTTAACCAATAGGTTCCGTTAAGCAATAAAGCGTAACAAGCATCGGCAGTTGCTTTGGTGGTTTTCCAGTTTTGCGTTTGCTTATTTTTTAATAACCAGATTTTTAATTCATCTACTTCGTCTTCACTCAAGGCAACTTCTTTAAAGGCTTCAATTAAAATACTTTGTGCTTCAATGGGTGCTTCGTACCACCAATAGCTACTACCTAAATCCTTCCAATACATACCCATCTCTTCATTATGAATTGCATTTTCTCGAAGTGATTGAATGATATTCCTTGGAATAGTTTTATCTCCATATCTATGCAATGCCAAAGCCAACATGCCTTGCATATATTTGTTTTGTCCGAGCCAATTAAATTTAGCTCTTTCTTTAAAATAATTGAATGCTTTATTTGCATCCGATGTAATATCCGAATTTAAAAAGAAGCTTCTTAAATATAAATATTGAATTTGTATTTGATTAGGGAAATACATCTCTAAATTCACTTTATTTTTCACAAGTTCATCATAATCTTCTTTAATTCGCGCATCTAAATAAGGAATTGCTTTTTCAACAATCGTCATCATATGTGGCTCACCAACTTCGTCAATTTTTAAATGCATTAATCTTCCAATTCCTGTTATAATGTATTGGGTCATATATCTATCATCAGGCATACCCTTAAACCAGGTAAAACCACCATTAGGCGTTTGCATCAATTCAAGCTCACGTGTTGTGCGCTCTAGTTCTTTACTCATTCGATTTAAATTGAACAAAGTAGCAATATTTCTTTTTTGATCTTCTTCATTCTTTGCATCTAAAACCCAAGGAGTTTCTTGTAATAGTGCTGATTTTAATTCTTGATTTTTACTCAAATTTGAGGCAAGCGGTTTGCTACCTTCTGCAGTTGTTGATTCCCATTTGCTAAATATTTCTTTGATTTTTGGCGTTGAATTAGCAATATGAGTTGCCAATACATTTGCATAATAACGGTTAAATGTTTGCTCTGCGCATTCATAAGGATAGTCGGTTAAATACGGTAAAGCTTGAATAGCATACCATGCTGGATTACTGGTATACTCAAGCGTTAGATTATAGTTTCTTAAAGTTTTTGATGATTTAGAATTCAGTAATTTTTCAAACTTAAATTCTTTTGTTGAATTGGTTCTTACGGGCAAAGGCAAGGTTTCTGTCACCAACATACTATTCAATAAAACCGGAACCATATTCTGTTCACCATCAGAAAACTCTGCTCTCACATCTTGAAAATTTGCGCCTCTTCCAACTGCATACGTTTTAACCATCACTGGATTTGTAAATCCATTGGGTATTTCTATATTCCAAGAGACGGATTTACTTTCTCCCTTTTTTAATGCCAACAAAACAGTCGTATTTTTATTAGCAAAATTGATATCAATAGGTTCTTCAGTCATGCCATCAAACAATTGTAACATGGCCTTTATATCTAAATCTCTATCACTCAAATTAGTTACCTTGGCACTATATACCATCTTATCACCTTCTCTAAAAAATCGAGGAGTATTAGGTACTATCATTAAATCTTTTTGTGTAACAGCAGTATTGGTAAGTAAACTCGACTTTAAATCTTGTGTATGACCGAATGCTAATAATTTCCATTTGGTGAGTGCATCAGGTGCTTTAAATTTTAAAATTATATTCCCTTCAGCATCGGTATGTAAATCTGGAAAAAAGAAAGCCGTTTCAGAAAAATTTGACCGGAGTTGAATACTGTTGGTTGAAAATGAGCTTCCCTTTGTTTTTGATGATTGACCATTCGACAATTCTTCATCACTCGATTCTCTTTCATTTCTTATACCCACTGTGCCATTGGCCATAATTGCTTTAGTTGCCATTGGTGCTGATTCTTGCACAGCATCCATGGCTTCTACCATCATTGGCGCATCGCCACCTCTCATGGATTTTGATAGAGTATTTCGCCAAGGATAATAATGCCTATCCTGCACTAAACCTGACCAATTCAATATAAAATAAGATTTTTCGTAAGGTCTAAATGATTTGCCTTGAGGATAATAAACTGGTCGTCCCATTTGAGAAATAAAATTACTCATCGCATTCCAAATGATTCGATTGCTACTATTATTAAATAAATCTAAACCATTAAAACGATGTGGGCTAAAGGCATCTAAACTTGCATCATACATAGTGGCTAAAAGTTCAGCACTTACTTTTTCTTTATTTGAACCTGTTATTTTCAATTTCCATTCTTGCTCACTGCCTGGTAAAATTTTATCTCTAAACGTTTCTAAGGATATGGCTAATTGTTTATTTGTCCATGGCACGCTAATAAATCGTTCAACCTGATACCATCTATTATTTTTAATATACATCGCATTCATATAAAATCCTCCACGCTCAGCCTCGGTTACTTTATACTCAAACTTTTTGGTTTTAGATAGCATTAACCATTGGGCATTGGTTTTCGAATTACTTACTCGATACAATAAATTTACTTTTTCAAAAGGCACACTGATTCCTAGTTTCGCCGATTCGCCCGGTTGAGCGACTATCTTTATATCAGTCACTAATAAATGATCATTAGGAAGCGCCATTGGATTTGAAAACGAACTCAGTCGAATATATTTTTTATCGATCACTTGTTCTCCAAACTTGTCAAGTGATTTCGCTTCAATCATATACCAACCTTCATCATACTTGGTATTTTGAACAGCTATTTTTCCATCCTTTGTTGATTGAAATGTTTTGGTCCAAACTGTTTTTTCTTCAGGCCATTGTAAATAATCATTCTCATTATTATATTCATCTAAAGGCAAATTCTTTCTAAATTCTATTTCCGGAATATGATTAATTTCAACCTTTTGCCATAATCTTGAACGATAAGTTTTCGAAGGCGATTTCAATTTTTTACAAGTAAGGGTAACTGAAGTTTCAATAAAATTTTCACTCAAATTTTTTGTATGAATTACCAAATGTTCAAAGGAGTCGATATTATTTACTTGTGGCGCTTCGATACTTACTATAAGAGCTTGATAAGATACTGAAATATCTGAAATACCTGTTCTTGTTTCACCATTTAAATCTGTAATATCGGCTTCTATATGATAATCAAAAATTGGCATGGTATTTTTATC
>Ga0209717_1003107_pt1 | contig 14913 bp, 9 predicted proteins | sample AD_UKC048_MetaG_FD_184418 | JGI IMG/M metagenome (GOLD analysis project Ga0209717, IMG submission 184418) | Active sludge microbial communities of municipal wastewater-treating anaerobic digesters from USA - AD_UKC048_MetaG (SPAdes) (version 2) | ecosystem: Engineered > Bioreactor > Anaerobic >... | reverse complement strand
TAAACGGGTCCTCCGGCAACATATCCAGCGAAATGATATCGCTCCAGCCGTCATTGTTCACGTCGGCCATATCGACGCCCATGGAAAACTGGCTCGTGTGCGTCATTTCGTCCGTTATCACTTCCCTAAACGTTCCGTTTTTCTGATTGACGTACAGGTAGTCGTTTTCGTGGAAGTCGTTGCCGATATACACGTCCGGGTAGCCGTCGTTGTTTACGTCGCCGGTAACGATACCCAGGCCATAACCGATGACAGTGCTGAGAATACCCGACTGCGCCGTTACGTCCGTAAATTTCCCTTTGTCGTTGCGCATCAATTTGTCGCCCGACAGGGGGTGCATTTGTCCTTCGAAGGCCTTTTTAGGCCCGAAAGTGCCGTTCTGGTGCAGTGAATGATTTAATTGAAACATATCCAGGTCGCCATCGAGGTCGTAATCGAAAAAAGCGGCCTGTGTAGCAAAGCCTTTCAGGTCGAGCCCGTAAGCGGCCGCCTCGTCTGCATAACGCGGAATGCCGTTTTCGATGCCTTTGCAGATAAAAAGTTGGTTGCGGCCTTTAATACTCTGATATTCCCCGATCTGGCCGGTGTACAAATCGAGCATGCCGTCGTTGTTGAGGTCGATGATGCTCACACCGGAGGTCCAGCCGTCCATGCCCACTACGCCGGCTTGTTCGGTAATATCCTTGAATTTCAGGCCGCCCTGATTCAAAAACATCTTGTTCGGGCCCATATTACTGGTGAAATACAGATCCGTCAGGCCATCGTTGTTGAAATCGCCGGCGCCCACGCCGCCGCCATTGAAGAAGTACATGTAATTAAATACATTGAACTCGCTGCTTTGACGCAGGACGTTTTCGAAATCGAGTCCCGTTGATTCCTTGCGAAGCAACTCGAAGAGAACAGGCTTCTTTTCCTCGTGTCCGCAAGCCGCCAGCAGCAGGCAAAAAAACAACAGTCGAAAGGGCGTTTTAACATCGTTTGTCATGCCGGCAAAGATAGCGTTTCTGTTTTCCGATAACGAGTAGAATTGCTTTTCGTAAACTTGCGGCGATTTATCCATATTCTTGTTTGAAAGCAAAAACGTATGAAATTCCCGCTCGCCTTCGCCCTTTTTCTGGTGTTTTCCTGTTCGTTGAATGCCCAGTTGACCATCGACAAAATCATGGCCGACCCAAAAATTTCTGTCGGCGCGCTGCCTTCTTCGCCATTCTGGTCGGATGACAGCAAAACGATTTACTTCAACTGGAATCCTGAACTGAAAAGAGCCGATTCGCTGTACGCTTACGACCTGTCAGCAGGAAAACCGGTTATGGTAAAGCCGGAGATCAGGAAATCGTTGCCTGCGGGAAATGGCATCTACGATAAAAGCAGGGATAAAAAACTATATGTCAAAAACGGCGATTTGTTTTTGCTGAATATCCCAACCATGAAGGCCACTATGCTGACAAATACGGTAAATGGCGAAGATGATCCGTTTTTCAGCGCCGATGAATCGCAAGTGTTTTTTACCACAGGCGACAACCTATACAGTATTCAACTGGCTGGTGGACTGCTTACACAATGGACAAATTTCACGGATGAACCCGAAAACGAACCTGCCAGAAAAAGCCGTCAGGAAACATGGCTGAAAGAGCAGCAGAGTGACCTTTTTCAGGTAATTCAGGAAAGAGCCGACAAAAAAAAGGAAGAACAACGAAATGAAAAAAACGCCAGACCGCGGCGGCCGAAAACTATTTATCTGGAGAACAAACGCGTCGATGACCTTAAAATGAGTCCTGACGGCCGTTTTATCACGTACCGGCTGAGCAACAGCCCTAAGGGCAACCGGCGCACCATTGTGCCCAGTTACGTGACGGAATCGGGCTTTACCGAAGACATTCCCGGCCGCACCAAAGTGGGCAGCGCTCAAACCAGCCAAACCTTCTGGGTATTGGACGTGCTACGGGACACCGCCGTGCAAGTGAACCTCTCGGGGCTGGACGGGCTTGGCGATCAACCGGAATACCTGAAAGAATATGCAACTGCTTCAGATACAGTCAAAACTGGAAAGAAGGAGCCCCGAAAGGTCTATTTCGACGATTTTATCTGCTCGGAAAATGGAGCCTATGCCGTGCTCGTCGTGCGGAGTCTCGACAACAAGGACCGCTGGATCGCACAACTTGATCCAGCCGCCGCTTCGTTGAAAACCCTGGACCGGCAACGCGACGAAGCCTGGATTGGTGGCCCTGTGAACGCCCTGGGGTTTCTGGATGATCACGTCCTGTACTACCAATCTGAAGCGGATGGATATGCGCACCTGTTCACCTTGAATCTGAATACCGGCGTGAAAAAACAACTCACCAAAGGGCGTTTCGAGGTACAAAAAGTACAGATTTCAAGTGATAAACGCTTCTTTTACCTCACTACCAATGAAGTTCACCCCGGCGAACAGCAGTTGTACCGCATGTCCGTAAATGGGGGCGAACAGGTGCGGCTCACCCCGAAAAGTGGTGCATACCAGGCAGTAGTATCACCCGACAACTCCCGTATTGCGTACCTGTTCTCCACGGCAACGCAACCCTGGGAATTGTTCGTACAGGAAAACAAGCCCGACGCCGCGCCCGTTCAAATCACCTTTTCGCAAAGCGAACAATTCAAATCCTACGCCTGGCGTCAGCCTGAAATCGTACAAATAAAAGCCCGCGACGGCGCCGAAGTGTATGCCCGCTTGTTTCGGGGTAAAGGCAAAAACGGGCATAAACCGGCCGTCATCTTTGTACACGGTGCCGGTTATTTGCAAAACGCGCACCGCTGGTGGAGTCTTTATTTCAGGGAAAACATGTTTCACAACTTCCTGGTCGACCAGGGGTACACCGTACTCGATATGGATTACCGGGGCTCGGCAGGGTACGGCCGCGACTGGCGTACCGGCATTTACCGGCACATGGGCGGCAAAGACCTGTCAGATCATGTCGACGGCGCTGCGTGGCTGGTGCACAACGCAGGCGTCGATCCCAAAAAAATCGGCCTTTACGGCGGTTCTTACGGCGGTTTCATTACGCTGATGGCCATGTTTACCACTCCGGACGTATTTCAGTCGGGCGCCGCTTTGCGGCCGGTAACTGACTGGGCGGCGTACAACCACGGCTATACGTCCAATATTCTGAACGAGCCGCAAACTGATTCGATCGCCTACCAGCGCAGTTCGCCCATCAATTTTGCCGAAGGCCTCAAAGGAAACCTCCTCATTTGCCACGGCATGGTGGACGTGAACGTACACTTTCAGGATGTGGTGCGGCTCAGTCAGCGCCTGATCGAACTTCGGAAAGAGAACTGGGAAGTGGCGGCCTATCCGGTAGAAGACCACGGTTTTGTGGAGCCTACGTCCTGGGCCGACGAATATAAGCGTATATTCAAACTGTTCGAACAGACTTTGAAGTGATGGGTAGTTATCGGTTATCAGTTATCAGGGTGCTGGGCGGAATATTTGTACCTAAGCCTGGCTATCCATCGGGTGGATCAAGGGCAATGTGTCATGTTGAGCGCAGGAAACATCTATCACGAGAAAGGATGTTTCGCTGCGCTCAACATGACACATTGCCTTTAGGCTTTTGTAGAACTGCCAAGATTGGGTGCAAATGGTCCGCCCACTATCCTGATAACCTACAATAATAACTGATAAGACAAGGCGTGGGAATCCTGTAAAACCCGCTGTGAGTCTCACGGGAAACAAAAATCCCGAACTCTTCTCAGCGAGAAAAATTCGGGACAAAAACAAGGTAATTTCTTGTAAATCAGGACTATTCTTCGTCTTCTTCGAATTTGCGGCGATCATAGCCGGCATCTTCCATCGACTCATTGTCGATTTCCCAGTCATCGCCGGCAGCCGGCGGTGTGGCCGGGCGTTTGCCGGGCAGGCGCACTTTGTCGCCGATAGGTTTTCCGCTCGGGCGTTCGACGTCTTCTCCGCCTGCGCCGGCAAAAAAGTCGCCATTGGGATCGGTGGTACCTTCCTTACCGGAATTGGCCTGGTTCTTACCGTCGATGCTTTTGGTAGCATGAGGCACGAGCCGAAGCCGGCTTTTGTCGATCAGGATGCCTGTAACACTGCAAATGCCATAGGTCTTGTTCTGGATACGAAGCAATGCATTTTTCAGATCCTGTACGTAACGCTGTTGGCGTACAAGCATACGTTGCAGCATTTCCAGGTCGGTATGGGTAGTGGAGTCGTCGTACCAGTCGCCGCCTTGCTGATTAAAACCGTTCTCATTGAGATCGGCAATCTGCTGTTGCGTCGTGTTCAGTTCTTCCTGCGCCTGGGTCAGTTTGCTATCAATCAGAACCTTGAACTCCTGAAGATCTTCGTCACTGTACCTCAATTTGGGCTCGTTCATAATTATCAGGTTAAAAATTACGGTGTGTTTGAGAATTTCTTTTGGGTTTTCGCGGGGCAAAATTAGGTCAAAAAAAACTTTGAAAATGATGAGTTTTCAAAAATTTAATATTTTGATAAGTAGATTACACTCGCAGTTATTTTTGAAAACGGTTTTTTCAGGCTGAAATTTAACTGTTTGGCTTTGAAACGCAGGCCGTATTCCGGCATACATAAATTACGAAGGAACCCGGCCGGGTGTATTCATTCGCTGAAAATTGATTTACTTTTGCTCGCCTTTTCAAATACAACCTTCTACCTATCGCCAACTTTTACGAAGCAAGTATGGTCGCTACCACCACTCCGACTGACCGCAAAAAAACCAAAGAATTGACGCACGAGGCCTACCGGCAGGAAGTATTAAATGATTTTCGCATCTGTTGCATCAGCAGAGAGGCCAGCGTTGTGGCCCGCCGAGAAGTGCTGATGGGCAAAGCGAACTTTGGCATCATCGGCGATGGAAAAGAAGTAGCGCAGGTGGCCATGGCAAAAGCCTGGAAAAAAGGTGATTTCCGTGCAGGATACTACCGGGACCAGACGCTGCTTTTCGCGCTCGGAGAAATGTCGCTCGAACATTTCTTCGGACAATTGTACGGCGATCCGTACAATGACCCTTTCTCGGGAGGAAGACAGATGAACAGCCATCCTGCCACAATGTTCGTGGATGCGTCAGGCAATTTTGTCGACCAGAAAAACCGCTACAACATCACTTCCGATATCGCACCGACCGCCGGCCAGGTGGCGCGCGGCATCGGACTGGCGTTTGCCTCCAAAAAATTTCGTGAAAATCCCGCTATTTGCGGCGATTTGTCCGACAACGGCAACGAGGTAACGTTCGTCACCATCGGCGATGCCTCCACGTCCGAAGGGCCGTTCTGGGAAACCATGAATGCCGCCGGCGTAATGCAGGTGCCCTTGGCTGTCAGCGTTTGGGACGACGGATACGGCATCAGCGTTCCCAAAAAATACCAGACGATCAAGGAAAATATCTCGGAAGCCATGTCCGGAATGGCCGCCGCTGCCGACGGCAGTACCAACGGGATAAAAATATACAAAGGCAAAGCCTGGGATTATGCCGCCCTTTGCCAACTCTACACGGAAGCCATTGCCGAAATGCGCACTACGCACCGCCCGGCGCTCATTCATATCGAAGAAGTAACCCAGCAACTGGGGCATTCCACTTCTGGCGACCACCGGCGCTACAAAAGCCCGGAACGGCTCGCTTTTGAAGAAGAATATGACTGCAACCGCCGCATGGCCGACTGGATGGTTAAATCCGGGATCGCTACGAAGGAGGAAATCGAAAAAATAAAAGCCGAGGCTAAAAAAGAAGTTGTGGATGCAGCCCACACGGCCTACGTAGCCTATCACACCCGGGTCGGCGGCCTGCGCAGCCAACTCCTTCCTTTGCTTCGGAATTTGCACACAAATTACCCGGAACTGCCGGCATTGACAGCGCTGGAAAATGAACTGGAGCAAAAGCGCGAACCCCTGCGTTTCGAACTGCTGCTGATCGCCCGTCGTGCACAGTCGGCCCTATATGGCAAATCCGACGCCGATGTTCAGGCCCTGAACGCCTTTATCGATAGTGAAACGAAAGAAGGTGACCGCGTTTATTCCAAATACCTGATGAGCGAGTCGCCGCGTTCGCCCTTGCATGTACCTGTGGAGCCGGCGATCTATTCTTCCGAATCACCCCAAAAGGATGCTTATGAAGTCCTGAACGCGTGCTTCGACTACCATTTTACCCACCATCCGGAAGTATTTGCTTTCGGCGAAGATGTGGGGCATATCGGCGACGTGAATCAGGGACTCCGCGGTATGCAGCAAAAACACGGCGAAGAGCGGGTATTCGACACCGGCATCCGCGAATGGACCATTATGGGCCAGGCGATCGGTATGGCTATGCGCGGTCTGCGCCCCATTGCGGAGATACAATACCTGGATTACCTGTTATACGGCCTGGCGCCGGTATCCGACGACCTGTGCACCCTGCGCTGGCGCTCCAACGGCCTGCAGGCTGCTCCTGCGATCATTCGTTCGCGCGGTCACCGGCTGGTGGGCGTATGGCACAGCGGTTCGCCCATGGGTATGATGCTGGGGTCGCTTCGGGGTATGCACATTTGTGTTCCGCGCAACATGGTACAGGCTTCGGGCATGTACAATACCTTGCTGAAAGGCGACGACCCAGCCATTGTCGTGGAAGTGCTGAACGGCTATCGCCTGAAAGAACGCCTTCCCGACAACATCGGTACTTTCACCGTGCCGCTGGGCGTACCTGAAATTTTACGGGCAGGTACGGATTTGACGCTGATCACTTACGGCGCCTGCGTGCGCATTGCCGAAGAAGCGGCTAGTCTATTGGAACACCACCACATTGCCGTAGAAATTATTGACGTTCAGACACTGCTGCCTTTCGACCTGCCTAAAACCTGTTTGAGCAGTTTGAAAAAAACGAACCGTGTGATGGTGCTGGACGAAGATTTTGAAGGCGGCGCTTCCGCATACATATTGCAGCAGTTACTGGAAAAACAGGGCGGTTATCGTTACCTGGATGCATCTCCGGCTACACTTACTGCCAAACCGCACCGTCCGGCTTATGGTCAGGACGGCGATTACCACTCCAAGCCCCAGGTAGAAGACGTCGTTCAAAAAGTGCTTGAGATCATGCAGGAAGGGTGAATAAGGTGTTTCGTGTTTCGTTTTTAGTGTTTCGTAATGGGCTAACTGTCAACTACATTCTAAACACTATACACGAAAAACCAAACACCCTTATTTAGCCCTTTGCCACCAGATTTGCCTAACCAGATTGACCGTAATTATTCATGTTGAAAGTTGGAATTATCCGCGAAGGAAAGGTGCCGCCCGATGCACGGGTGCCGCTAAGCCCCGAACAATGCGCCGAAGCACAGTTACGCCTGCCTGTTCATATCGTCGTTCAGAAATCCCCGATCCGTTGTTACAAAGATGAAGAATATGTTGCCCGAGGTATTGATTTACAGGACGATGTAAGCGATTGTGATATCCTGATGGGCGTAAAAGAAGTTCCGATCGATAAACTGATACCGTACAAAACGTATCTTTTTTTCTCCCATACGATCAAAAAACAACCCTACAACCGCCCGCTCCTGCTGGCTGTGCTGGAAAAAGACATTCGTCTGATCGACTACGAAGTACTGACGAATGAACGCGGCGAACGCCTGGTGGCTTTCGGTTTTTACGCCGGCATCGTCGGCGCACACAATGCTATCTGGACCTGGGGCGAACGAACCGGACAATTTTCCCTGCCGCGTTTGTGCGAAAGCCACGACTATGCGGAAGTATTAAAAATTTACCGTCAAACGCAATTGCCGCCCCTGCGCATTGTGCTGACAGGCTCGGGCAGGGTAGCGTCGGGGGCAGCCAAAAACCTGATCGATATGGGCATCCGGCAAGTGGATGCACAAACGTTTCTTTCCCAGGAATTTGAAGAGCCTGTATTCACGCAAATCCATGCGGAGAATTATGCCCGCCCCACGGATTCCACGAAAGACTTCGATAAAAAAGACTTTTACAAAAACGGCGACCAGTACGTCAGCACATTTCAGCCGTATTTTCAAAAAGCGGATATTTTTATCAATGGCATTTTTTACGATAAAAAAGCGCCCGCGTTTTTTACCCTGGAAGAAATGCAGCACCCCGATTTCCGGATTCGCGTCATCGGCGATATCACCTGCGATATTATGCCGGGCGCCTCTGTACCCGCCACCATCCGGCCTACGCACATCGACGACCCCGTATTCGGCTTCGATCCGAAAACAGGCCTGGAAACGGCGCCTTATCAGTCCGGTTCCATCGATGTAATGGCCATCGACAACCTGCCTTCAGAACTGCCGCGCGACGCTTCCGTATTTTTCGGAGAGCAGTTGATGATATTTATTTTACCAGAATTAATCCGGGCCAGCCAAAGCGATGTGCTGCGGCGCGCCACCATTACCGATCAAGGTGCACTGACGCCTGCCTTCGAATACCTGAGCGATTATGTGACCGGAGCGTAAGGTGTTCGTTTACAGGTGGTTCATCATCCTGATGTCGTCGGATTTTCCTGTTCTATAGTGAGGGGGTGACTTGAACTCTCCGCCTCACTAAATTGGGCCGCCTACCTTGCGACATCAGGTTAATCATCCCATCCCATGCGATTCTACCTGTTACTCCTCTGCATTTTTTATTCGGGCTTTCTTTTCGCCCAGACTCCCCTCAAAACCCTCGATAAATCCTCTTTCCTCCGGGACGTCCTCGGCGCCAGATACAGCAAAGCCGACAGGTTCTGGACGCTTCCCAACACACAAGCCACGCGCGATACATTCGGCGTGGAGGCCAATGGCGGTTTGTTTGCCGGTGTCGATACCATTGCTTTTCGTGAAGTGGACGGCCGGAAAGAAGGCTGGGTGCTGTTCACCGTGGAAGGTTATATTTTCAATTTTGCCCGCATGGAAAAAACGCCGAAGGGCTGGCAGGTAAAAAAAATGTACTACCGCCTGCATACGGGCGCGCATGGCCAATACGCTCCGCTTGCTTTTTATCTTCAATCCATCGGTAAAAAAACCTTTATTTCCATTCAGGAAGACTGGTTTAAATCGGGCATTATTACTACGAAATGGATCTTATACGAGCCGTTCAGCGCTAAAAAGGCCGGCGAACTGGAAATGGCGCGCTCCGGTGAAAAAGAACAAAACCCGGATCAGTACCTGGAAGCCTCCTTTATGCAGGTGCAATACGAGCCCGTATTCGAACCACTTCCCGACATCATGCTTACTCAAACCGTCGAGCAAAAGAAAAAAGGCGCCGCCGCTAAAACTACTTCCCGTACCCTCCGATACCGTTGGGACATCCGGAAGGCGATTTTTTATAAAGTGGGTAAATGAAAATTATTTGTAAAGTTTTCTATAAAATGTGTCAATTTATATTTCTCGTTTAAGATATTTGCCAAAACAATACATTGAATACCATTGACAAAACGATAAATCAACTTACACATGAAAATTCCACTCTGGTTAATCATCCTGCTGCTGGTCGGATATACCATTTGGTGCGCCAACTTCTGGCACTCCTATCAGGTCCGGCACTGTTGCGGTGATGAAACAACGCTCGCCGCAGGCGCGCAATCTTCCGGCGTTCCCTTGTTCAAATGGAATACGGACAAGCCCGTCGAGGATGCCAATTTTACTTCCTGGAAAAAAGACCTGCTGAAAAAAGGTGGTCAGGGCGATACGCTCGTGATTACCGGCCACTACCGCAGCGGCGAAAAAGATGGTGAAAAACTCGCCCTCGCCCGCGCGGCAGCCATCCGCGACATGCTGGCGCCCGAATTTCCGGCCAGCCGCGTACGACTTGCCACTTCCATGGTCAACGACGGTCTCGTCGAAAACGGCGACCCGAAAGAATCCGCCTCCTATGCCTGGTCCAAAATGGTGCTGAAAAAAGAAGACAGCGCGATCATCGAATCAGACAAAGACGTGATCCTGCTGTTCCCGTTCAATTCCACGGAAAAAGAACACGATCCCAAAGTGGACGCTTACCTGAAAGATCTGTGTGAAAAACACAAGGGCGACAACGCCACGTTTGTGGTCACCGGCCACACCGACGACGTGGGCGAATCCGGCCCCAATCAGGCATTCGGCCTGAAACGCGCACAATCGGTTGCTAAAATCCTTACCGACAACGGCATCGCCAAATCGCGTATTCAGACCGGCTCCAAAGGCGAGACCGAACCCGCTGCCGACAACGGCACCGAAGACGGCCGTCACCAGAACCGCCGGGTCGTTATCACCGTCAACCGTTAAACTTTCAAAACGAAACTTAAACCATGTTTACTTATATATTCCTTCAGTGTTCTTTCATGGACCACCTTCCGGTGGCGCTTGCCCTGTGCCTGTTACCCTTTTTGCTGGGTTGGCTGGCCGCATACGCTTTTCATAACGTCGGCGGCCTGAAAGGCCAGATCGGCGGCCTCACCACGCAAAACGGCGAACTGAATACGAAAGTGAGTTCCCTCACCGCCGAAGGCACCGACCTGCGCGTACAACTCACGCAGAAAGACGCCGAACTCGAACGCCTGAACGACGTGACCCGTAAATCGAAAAGCGACCTGATCATGTGTGAAAGCGAACGCAACGCCCTGCGCGAACAACTTGCCAATGCTACCAGCGGCGGTGGCGCTGCCAAAGTGGCGAAAGCCGCAGTAGCCGCTACGATCTTGTTTGCCGGAACAAAATACAAAACCGACGACCTGAAAATCGTCGAAGGTATCGGCCCGAAAATTGCCGACCTGCTCATCAAGGAAGGTATCAACACCTGGAAAGAACTGTCCGAAACTTCTCCGGAACGTATTACCGGTATCCTGCAGGCTGCCGGCCCGAACTTCCAGATCCACGACCCGGGTACCTGGCCGCATCAGGCCAAACTGGCCGACGAAGGTAAATGGGACGAGTTGAAGGCGTTGCAGGACGATCTCAGCGGGGGAAAATAGAGGGTGAGAAAGTGAGAGAATGTGAGAAAGTGAGAGGGGAGCGCGGCGCTTGGGCTGTGCTCCTCTCTTTTTTATTTTTAACTTTTAACCACAAGGGGCACGAAGGTGTTTTCACAACGTACACAAGGGGTTGGGCAAGCACCTTAGTGGGCCTTGTGAAAATACCTTTGTGCCCCTTGTGGTTAAAAAAATACTATCTCCGGAGCACCAGTTTCTCCGCCGGCACCTGCGCATTCGGACCATCCGGAAAAATACGATCCAGTTCCAGCCGCGAATTCGTCACAGAAGTAATTGAGTAATAATAGATCGTTTCGAAATTGTCATACTGGATGGATATTTCCCGGTCATCCCGGAGCGACTCCCAGGAGCCATAAATATCCGGAACAATGGCCGGTTCACAGCCCGTTATGCGTTCTTCGAGCCGTAGCTCGCCATTTCCTGAAAAGTGATAGGTGTCTTCTGCACAGTGTAAGGGATAGGTCGCCTCCAGAACGCCATCCGAATTAAAATCCAGCCAGCGTTCTTCCAGCAGCCAGGCGCCGAGCACCCGGGATTTTTCCTCATCGCTTTTTTTGCAGGAAATGAACATGGATAAGGTAATGAGAAGTGCGGCTAAAAGTCTGATTTGGTACATGGCTGTGATTTAAAAGGAATATGAAAGTATAACATCACAGACGCCTCTACACACCCAAACGGTTGGAATGCGGAAGTGCTTTTAATGGCAAGCCACTTTGTGTCTCAATTTTCAGGCACATGCCAAAGGTGCTGTACCGAGGTGTCACCTGCTCGTACCTCGCAGATGACACCTCGGAATTTTCAATGGATAACGCGGTGTACTCTACGCCTCTCACTCTCTCACCTTCTCACCTCTCACTTCTAAAAAAGGTGTTCCCACACCCACAAAATCTTTTCCCAGTTCCAGCGCCAGTCCCAGCCATCCCAGGGCCCCGGCAACTCGCTGTACAGGAAAGACATTTTAACCCCGTAATACATCAGGAACAACGCCAGCAGAAGCACCGGAATTTTCACCCATCTGCGCGCACGCAACACGCTTTCATAAAAACCCGCCATCGGCAAGGCCAGTATCGCGTAAAATTCTACGTAACAGCGGTGCCCGAATGCGCCGCCGAACCACCAGGCCCACCAACTGGCGAAGATGTAGGTGGCCAGTACAAAAAGTAAAGTATTGGCAGGCGCCTGGTGCCGCCGCTGCTTCCAGCCGAACCCGATGCCGATGAGCGCGAACAAAACGATGGGGGAGTAGAGTAGCAAACCGTTTTGCACGTCGAACAGTACGTCGGCAATTTTTGGTTTGTTCCAGTAGATGAAACTTTCGCCTTCGTACGAATACCGGAACCATCTGCCGGTCATTTCTTTCCAGTACAACAATTGAGGAATAAAAAACAGAAACGCCATGGCAGCGGCGCCGAGCAGTTTGCTGCGAATGCTCCACAATTCGGCAAGCCTGTCTTTCAGCGCTTTCCACGAATACACGTCGTACAGCAGCACAAACAGCGCCACCATGGCATTGGTGGGCCGAATGAGTGTGATCCAGCCCAGCGCTCCGCCCAGCAGGAGCGTATTTTTCCAGGATTTATCGTCCAGAAAACGCGGCGTCAGCCAACCGACGAAGGCAAAGAGGAAAAAGGAAAAACTATGGGAAATGGACATTTCCCGCGTGACGTAATGAAACAGATTGGTACCCAGCAGCAGCGAAAAAACCGTGAGCGCCGTCACACTTTCCGAATACCGGCGCAGCAGCGTTCGTCGCAAAAAAAACAGGCCCAGGAACCCGAAAAAGAACCCGCACCAGGCGATGGCCCGCAGGTAATGCCGGTTAAAATAGTCGTTCGGATCTTCGCCTTTCCAGGCCGTCCAGGTATGTGCGGCGGCAAAAAACGGCAGGAAAAAATACGATACCCCGCAGGTGTATTTGATCACCACTTCGCCCTGTTCGTTTTTCCGGGCGTTCATACTGCCTTCCGGAATTTTATGGAAGTCCTTGATAATGAATGCTCCCGGCAGGTACATATAATATCCTTCCGCGTCGGACCAGATGACGCTGCGCATATTGGCCCGGATGCGGTTGTTCATCACGGGAAGCAGGAGCAGGAAGGCGATCCAGACGTATTGGGTTCTGAATAAACGGAGTACGGGCACGATATTCGGTTGTTTTTCGGGGCCGAAGATAATGTAAAGTGCGAAGTCGTCAGTGCGAAGTGCGAAGTCCACATTCACTCGAATGTCATAGACTTCGCACTTCGCACTGACGACTTCGCACTTTACATTATCTTTGCCCCAATGAAAAAGAAGAACGACCTCAACCTGCAGGATGCCATGAAGGAGATGATCCGGGAGTACCGCCTGGGCCCTCAACTCAATGAAAACCGGGTAAGAACCCTGTGGCATGAACTGATGGGAAAAACCATTTCTACCTATACTTCCAATATCCAGGTACGCAAAAACGTGCTGTACCTCACCATACTTTCTGCGCCGCTCCGGCACGAACTGTCTTTTGCAAAAGAAAAAATCCTCACCCTGCTCAATGACGAACTGGGGGAGGATTTTATTAAGGAAGTGGTGATTAGGTAGAGTTCGAAGTCTGGAAACAGTGCGAAGTCGTCAGTGCGAAGTGCGAAGTCGTAGGCTGCTCGGGAATGTGACTTCGCACTTCGCACTGACGACTTCGCACTGTTTCCAGACTTCGCACTGTTTCCAGACTTCGAACTGTTTCCAGACTTCGCACTTTCTTATTGTACCGCGATTTTCCCGCTCACCTGTCCTTTGCTGTTGCTCACCGTGAACATATACACGCCTTCCGCGAGGTCGCCCCGCTGGAAAGTCACGAATTCACTGTGGATGTTTTCAAAGGAACGAAGTACGCGGCCCGTCATATCGGTGAGGGTCACTTTCATGGCTTCACCCTGTGGGTTTTCGAAATAGATCGTTGCGTCTTCGCGGAAAGGATTGGGCTGCACAAATACCGCAAAGGCTGCTTTTTCAGGCTCATGGCTACCTACCAGACCTGTGCTGACGCAACTTGGCGTGGCGATTTCCGCATTGCTTTTCTGGTATTTCGAATTGACGACGGCGGTAATAGCCGACACGCATACTTCCGGACCGGTTAAAGAAGAATAGTGAACGCGGGCGAAAGGCGCAGGCAGTACGTTTTTCTTGATCGTCGTTTCGTCGCCCGAGAGCGCCAGAATTTCACCCGTGTCGTCGTGCAGAATGTTGGCGGTCATGGTGCCGCTGATATTTTCCACGTGATCAATATTCAATCCGCTCACCGAGAATTCATAACCGATAATGGCATTGTAAGGGTTGACAATCTGAATATCAAAGGTTTTTCCAGCGGTATCCAGGGCGCCGGCCATGAGGTAAACGAGGTCTTTGGTGTTTTCCAGTCCACCAAACTGGCATGGGTAACCAAGTCCCCAGTGATCCAGATCTTCGGCATACAACGCGCATTCCTGCAGCAGAGCGGCATCGTACACGTCGATACTTCCATTGGGATGCAGGTCGCGGCATTCCGTGGCGGTAGCGTCATCGGCGAGCGAGGCGGCCATGTATGCCTGCACGTCGACGACCGTACGAAGGGTGTCGTGGTTCCAGTCGCCGCGAACGGATACGCCGCTACAAATACCATCGCAGTCGGGTTGTGCTTCGCCATAGGTTTCGCCGGTGCAGTCGGTGTAAATCGGGCAAATTTCGTCGAGGAAATCAACAACCGGATTGTTGGCTACGTAGGAAAGGTTGAAGCAGGCCTGCGCCCAGTTGTTATCGTAGGTTTTTTCAACACGGCCCAGTTTGTCGGGTGTTTTGTCCCAGTTCACACGAACGACCAGCGTGTAAGTGCCGGCAGCAAGGTCGGTGATGTCGACCCATTGGCAGGGCAGGCCGGGGCCGTAAATATCGCCGCAGCCCACACTGATACCCATGTTGCTACAGCCGTACTGGCCATTTCCACCGTCATTGCATTCCAGGTCGAGTA
>Ga0209717_1003106_pt1 | contig 14914 bp, 12 predicted proteins | sample AD_UKC048_MetaG_FD_184418 | JGI IMG/M metagenome (GOLD analysis project Ga0209717, IMG submission 184418) | Active sludge microbial communities of municipal wastewater-treating anaerobic digesters from USA - AD_UKC048_MetaG (SPAdes) (version 2) | ecosystem: Engineered > Bioreactor > Anaerobic >... | reverse complement strand
TACTTCGGGGTCGACGATCCGCAATATTTGGGCAGAACACTTTGAATGTGGCGCATGGATTGCACAATACGCCACGGGCGGACCGGCTTTTGCCGATGGCTTTACGCTTTCAGGCTGTCGTTTCAGGAACAATTACGCTGACGGAATCAACCTTTGTAAAGGCACCTCGAACGCGATTGTAGAGCATTGCAACTTTCGCAACAATGGTGATGATGACCAGGCGATTTGGTGTGCCGACGGACTGGAATGTATCAACAATACCTTTCGTTATAACACATCAGAAAACTGCTGGCGTGCATCTGGCGTGGCATTTTACGGAGGGAAAAACAACAAGGCCTATAACCTCATTATCAGGGACAACGTAGAATCGGGCATCCGTTTGAGTAATAATTTCCCTGGAGTTGGCTTTAACAATTTAGGATTGAATGAACTATACGACATCACCATCATTGGTGCCGGAACCCTAAACGATCTGTACAACCAGCGTGTGGGCGCGATTGATATTTTTTCGTCGGGTACCGCCGGGACACAGGTCAAGAATGTCAAGCTCTCCAATATCGACCTGATCGATTCTAAATGCGACGGCATATTGATGCAGAAAAAAGCCGGTGACGGCCTCTACAATTTCGCTTTCGAAAACATCAATATTAACGGCACCGGAAAAGAATACCCTTATAACAATGCCAATAACACGGCTTCTCCGAAGGGATTTTTTACCGCCATCAGCAATTTCCCAAATGGAAACGCTACCTTCTGTAACCTGACTTACGCCAACCGCGGCGGCGACGCCACGACGGATGAATATTTGTTGGGACTGGGTACTTTTAGTTGGACAACGTTACCGGGTTGTGTTCCGCTGGCCATTACAAAGCCCGAAAAGCAGGTTGTGAGCTTTTTCCCGAATCCGGTCCAGGACAAACTCACCATTGACAATCTGCGTGTGACGACGACCATCAGCATTCATGATCTTAGCGGAAAAATGCTCCTGCAACAAGTTTTTCATCAAGGCACGGCGGTTCTGGATGTATCGGGACTGTCTCGCGGAATGTATGCCGTTACCCTGGACGATGCCGAACAAATCCTAACCAACAAGTTTATCAAACTATAAAACGGTGTCTAAACTTCCACATATAGGAACCACGATTTTTACAGTCATGAGCCAATTGGCTAATGAACACAAGGCCATCAACCTTTCGCAGGGATTTCCGAATTTTCCTGTTGATGAAGCGCTCAAGGACATTGTAGCCAAACGCTGCAAGGAAGAAATTCACCAATACCTTCCTATGGCCGGATTTGCACCGCTGCTTGAAAAGATTGCTGTCCTGACGCAAAAATCATACAGACGAACAGTCAATCCAGTGGCAGAAATCCTCATAACGGCGGGTGCCACCGAAGGGATTTTTTCGAGCATCCAGGCTTTGGTCAATAAAGGAGAAGAAGTCATTGTCCTGGATCCGAGCTATGATTGCTATGAAGCCCCGATTCTACTCTGCCACGCCAAACCCATACGGATACCGTTGCATGACGATTACACACCAGACTGGGAATCAATCGGCGGTGCGATGAATGAAAAAACGAGGATGATTATCGTAAACAATCCGCACAATCCGTCGGGGAAAATCTGGACGGAGGGCGATTTTTTGGCACTTGAAAAACTGCTGGATTCGCATCCGAATGTTTTGGTGCTCGCCGACGAAGTCTATGAGTACATCACCTTTGAGCGGCCGCACCTTTCTGTTCACGAGCGGCCCAAACTGCAAGACCGCAGCATTGTCATTTCGTCTTTTGGAAAATCGTTCCATATCACGGGATGGAAAATCGGGTACACGATTGCTCCTGCACCGCTTATGGATGAGATTAAAAAAGTACACCAATTCGTGGTATTTAGCGTGAACAGCCTCGCGCAAATCGCAATCAACGATTACCTGGATAGTGTAGCCGTGGCTCAATTGGGGAGTTTCTACCAAATCAAACGCGACTATTTTAGAAACCTGCTGGCACAAACCCGGCTCGAATTGCTGCCCTGCGAAGGAACGTATTTCCAGACGGTATCATACGCCGCAGTTTCTGACCTCGATGACTTGGCTTTTGCGCGGCAACTGACTACGGCGTTTGGTGTGGCGGCAATTCCGGTTTCTGTGTTCCGTGCCGATAAAAAAGACCTCAAACACTTGCGCTTTTGCTTTGCCAAAGACGAGGCTACGCTAGCGGAAGCAGGAAAAAGACTGGCGTTGTTATAACACTTTACGCGAAATTACCCAAAAGAACCAAAGGGGTTTTCCCGTTTAAATTTCCGTTTCCCCAAACCAATACGCATGACAATGAGCGTGTTGCGACAACAAATCTGCACACCGAAAACGACAAAAACCGTTGGATTAAAATTTAGGTGACAATATTTACCGATAAGTTTTACTGTTTTGTACAAAACAAATATATTTGCAATCCGAATTCGGGATGTAGCGCAGCCTGGTAGCGTACTAGCATGGGGTGCTAGGGGTCGCTGGTTCGAATCCAGTCATCCCGACCAAAAACCGGCCATTGAAAATGGTCGGTTTTTTTTTCAAAAAGAAAATCCCAAAGCTCGCTTTGAGGATTTTCTTTAAAAAAAAAAAAAGACAAAACGCCATTGCATGGCGTTTCGGTTTTTGAGCAACATCGCCCAACTCTGGATCAGCGTAGCTAATCAAAGATCACGATTATAATTTTGTATTTGAATAAATGCCGAAGCCATGTAACGGCGTTGGTTTTTGAGCAACATCCCCCAACTCTGGATCAGCGCAGCTAATCAAAAATCATCATGCAAACCCAAATAGTTGTTGTGATGATAATCATGCAATGGCGTTTCGGTTTTTGAGCAACATCCCCAAACTCTGGATCAGCGCAGCTAATCAAAAATCATCATGTAAACCCAAATAGTTGTTGTGATGATAATCACGCAATGGCGTTGGTTTTTGAGCAACATCCCCCAACCCTGGATCAGCGCAGCTAATCAAAAATCATCATGCAAACCCAAATAGTTGTTGTGATGATAATCATACAATGGCGTTGATTTTTGAGCAACATCCCCTAAACCCCGGATCAGCGCAGCTAATCCAGAACCAAGACTTTTGAATTCTCCCGAAAAAACGATATGCAACAGTGTTTTTTATCGAAATCCAATTTTCAAGAGACAGTGATTTAGCTACCCACCAAACTCCAACTGCGCACAATTCCTGCGTTAGGGATGGCAGCGGTATCCTTTTGCCGGTTCAAACCTGAGGCATTAATTCACGTCTCGCTTTAGCGAAACAGCCGGCGAGTTTGCCGGCCCTGCAAAAGATAAAGCGTACAGCCCGGCCGAAGGCAACGCCCAAAAAACGCAACCCATTACAAAATTCGGCATCAATTGACTAGTTTTGATTAAAATTGCCGGATGCTTAAGAAGTTGCTCCTTTTGCTATTGTTGTCTTTTATTGTTGCCACGTACGGGCAAACGTCGGGCAATGCGCTCCTGAAAAAAGGTTGGGAAGCGCTGGTAAAAGACAACGACGATGACGCTTTTCGTTATTTTTGGGCGGCACACGAACAGGCAGAAAAACAGCGCAACACCTCAGAAAAAGCCGAATCATTGCTCTATTTGGGGATTTGTTCGTTTGGATCGAGCCTTGAAAAAGGCCTACAATTCGCTACGCAATCATTAAGCGAATACCAAAAACTGGAGCAGACCAATGTTCAAAAAGCGAGGGTTGGACGGGCCAGATGTTTGCAACTCATTAGCACCATTTACAGTCGACAGAAAAAATACGCGCAGGCCAAGCAACTGAGCCATGAGGTCATAGCCGTTTTGAAAAACCAACCAGACAGTTCGGGAACCTTGGGTCTTGCCTACGCCAGCTTAGGAAGTTTGCATCAGATTGAAAAACAGCAGGACTCGTCTGAATACTACTCGCAGCGCGCCGTGGACGCATTTATACGGTCAAAAAACACGGCTTACCTGCCCAGTGCTTATCTCAAAATGGCGCAGTTCTGGCAACAACGGGCCGACCGGACTAACAGTTTGCGTTACCTGAACAAGGAGCTTGCGTTGGCCGACGCTACCCAAAACCAACAGGCGCGGGTATCGGCAATGGTGGCGTTAGGGAAATGGCAACTGGAAATGGATCGAAACGAGGACGAAGCCGAAATGCATTTCAGGAAAGCGCGAAAAATAGCGCAAAACCTTAGCGACAAAGTGTTTGAAGCAAAAACGCTCGACGCGTTGATTGCGCTCAAGACCAGGCAAGCCGATTTTGCCGAAGTGAGCGCACGGCAAACCGATCTGCTAGCATTGAAAGACCAATTTTACTCGCTCGAGCGCGAACAGATTGTCAAGAGCCTCGAGGTGCAATTCGACGTATCGGAGAAAGACCGCAAACTCAAACTGCTGACTAAAGAACGTGAGATTTCGCGGCTCATGAACCTGATATTGGTAATCGGATTGATTGTGTTGGTGTTGCTCTTCGCGCTGGCGTACCTGTTCTTGAAACGAATCAATAAAAAAGACCGGCAACTGCTCAAAACCAAAGAAGAACTCGTACAGGCACTGGAAAACCAGAAACAGCTCAAAGAGCAACAGTTCCTGAATGACTTGGAGCACAAAGAGAATCAGCTCAACGCGATCACCTTCCAGATGTTGCAGAAAAATGAATTACTCGATGAGATCAAGTCGACGATAGAAAAGGACAACGTAGCCGAACAAAAACTGCTCAGAATGGTCAATAAGCATTTATCCCAAGACCAAAGCTGGAATGATTTTGACAAGTATTTTGAAAGTCTGAACAAGAATTTCTACACGCGGCTCAAGCAGAAATATCCTGATATCAGTTCGAATGACCTTAAAATCTGCGCGCTGATCAAACTCAATTTGTCGATTAAAGAAATGGCCTCGATTCTGAACATCTCGCCCGACAGTGTGTAAACGGCGCGGTATCGGCTCAGGAAAAAATTACAATTGGCCAGTGAGGAGAACCTGACCGACTTCATCCTCTCTATTTAAAATCCCGATGTACACCTGATTTCCACCGCAAAATAAGCAGTTGTACACCTTTTGTCTACCTACTTTTTATGGCTCCAAACAGGTTAATGTATACTTTTGGCTGTAACAATTGCTATGAAAAATGAACCGAACTCTTAAATTTGATGTTATGAAAAAAATCTACTTCTTGTTACTTTTCGCAGCCGCGGGTTTGCACGCGCAAATCCCAAACAGCGGCTTTGAAAACGCATTGGGCTATGGTGGCGAGAATGTTGCAGATTGGGGACAACCGTTTTCCTTTCCGGTATGGATTGACCTGGAAACCGGCGAAAGCCACGCCCACGAGATTACCTTTGGCGACCAATTGTTGGGGATGTTTTGCAGCTCGGTCGCCGACGCGCATTCGGGCGAAAAAGCGATGCTGATTCGCAACGCCTTTAATATCACCACCAATGCCGTGATCCCCGGAAAGGTGTCGCTTTTTAACAGCGAAATATCAGAAACAGCTACGGGTTGGAACGCCGGGATTCCTGTTGGCGCCGACACAGACATCCAATTCTTGCCGTTTTGGTATAAATTTGCCCCGGCCGCCAATGATGTGGCCGAAGCAACCCTAGAGTTGTTCAATGCCGACAGTCAAAGTATTGGTCTTGCCAAAATATCAATCTCTGAGCCTGCAGAAGTTTATACCTATGCCTCTACTCCACTGGTGTTGACTGGAATAGAAGGTGCACCGCATTTGTCCATATTGAATTTTCTATGGCGCCCGAAGGTTCTGTGCCTGCTTTTGGCAGTAGCCTGACCATTGATGATTTAAAAGTCAATCCAAACCAGTTGCGAACCCAAGCCTTTGATCAAGCGCCATTTACCATTTGGCCAACTATAGCCGGTAACGAAATCAACATTCTTAAAAACGGTGACGACTCAAGCGTACACGAGTTTACCATTATAGACATTCAAGGCAAAATCGTTAGCGAACAACGCCTGAAACCCAATAATGGCATCGCCTCAAAGATAGACATTGGCGCGCTCTCTAGCGGATTGTACCTGCTGCGCTCGGCCGACGGATTCACCGCAAAATTCATCAAAAAGTAAAAGCATAATTAATCAGTGCGATAAGGGGAATTGGACAATTGTTCATCTCCCCTTATTTTTTTTCAATCGATTTGTTTCATACATTTACGCAATGTCAGTACAATTTTATATAACCTGGCCTTCAAAACTTATCATTTATCATTCGTAATTCAATTTAAATGGACTTCTCGGCAAAAATGCTTCGCGACGACGCGCTCAAAGGAAAAACAATAGTAGTAACCGGCGGCGGAAGTGGCTTGGGCAAAGCCATGACGCAATACTTCCTCGAACTCGGCGCGAACGTGGCCATCACCTCGCGCGACCTGGACAAACTCAAAAATACCGCTGCAGAACTGGAGGCCGCAACCGGCGGAAAGTGCCTGCCGTTGCCATGCGATGTGCGCCATTATGACGAAGTCGAAAACATGCTACACGAAGTCCTTAAGACATTCGGTAAAGTAGATGTGTTGCTCAACAATGCAGCGGGAAATTTCATTTCTCCTACAGAAAGATTGTCGGCCAATGCGTTCGACACCATCATTGACATTGTACTTAAGGGGTCGAAAAACTGTACGCTTGCCTTTGGGAAACATTGGATTGACAGCAAACAAGAGACCGCAACGATACTCAATATCGTAACCACATACGCGTTTACGGGTTCTGCTTATGTCGTTCCGAGTGCTACTGCAAAAGCCGGTGTGCTCGCCATGACGCGGAGTTTGGCGGTAGAATGGGCCAAATACGGCATCCGGTCGAACGCCATTGCACCGGGACCGTTCCCCACCAAAGGCGCCTGGGACAGACTATTACCAGGAGATTTGGCAGAGAAATTCGACATGGCTAAAAAAGTTCCGCTCGGGCGCGTGGGCAATCATCAGGAATTGGCGAACCTCGCGGCCTACCTGGTTTCTGATTTCTCGGCTTACATCAACGGCGAAGTGATTGTACTTGATGGCGGCGAATGGCTTAAAGGTGCCGGACAATTCAATTTGCTCGAGCAGATTCCCGAGGAAATGTGGGATATGTTGGAGATGATGATCAAGGCAAAGAAGAATAAATAGCCGAGAGGAAAGAGGAAAGAGGAAAGAGGAAATGAAAACAAACAAGGATTGGCACGAGAAGCACAAAATGCCTAAAAACGCAACCTTTGAACAAAGGGTAGCCTGGCATTTGGAGCATATTAAAAATTGCGCTTGCCGGCCAATCCCAAAAAAACTCGCCGAAGCCATGGCGAAAAAACAAATCGCTTCTTAGCGCGCGAGCTGGAAGCTGGCAACGCTTAGCCCGGATAGTAGTGGAAATCCTTTTGCAAAAACGGGTTGCCCGAAACGCAGTGGAGGGCAATCTGTTTTTGCAAAAGATTGGAACGGATAGCCGGAATAGCTTCTAAAAATCAACCTGTTACCACCCCACTTTTGACTTTCGACTTTCCTCTTTCGACTTTATTCTTTTGTTAACAAATATCCCTTGAAAAACCCGTAATTAATTGTATTTTTACCGCTCAAAATTTTAAAAATTAAATGGGTAAAATCATTGCTATTGCCAACCAGAAAGGCGGCGTGGGAAAAACGACAACCTCGGTAAACCTCGCGGCTTCATTGGGTGTTTTAGAAAAGAAAGTATTGCTGATAGATGCCGATCCGCAGGCCAACGCAAGTTCAGGTCTCGGGATTGACATTGAAACGGTTACCGTGGGCACGTACCAGATAATCGAGCAAAGCCATACCGCGCAGGAAGCCATTATCAAGAGTTCATCGCCAAACGTCGATGTCATCCCGGCGCATATAGACCTTGTGGCAATCGAGATTGAACTCGTTGACAAAGAGAACCGCGAGTACATGCTCAAGCAGGCATTGGCAAGTATCAAGGACAATTACGATTACATCCTGATTGACTGCGCGCCGTCGTTGGGCCTTTTGACACTCAACGCTTTGACTGCAGCCGATTCTGTGGTCATCCCGATACAATGCGAATATTACGCGCTTGAAGGTTTGGGCAAATTGCTCAACACGATCAAAAGTGTGCAAAAAATACACAATGCCGAGCTCGATATTGAAGGCTTGCTTTTAACCATGTATGATTCGAGGCTGCGACTCAGCAACCAGGTGGTTGAGGAAGTTCAGAAACATTTCAACAATATGGTTTTTGAAACCATCATCCAGAGAAACGTAAAGCTCAGTGAAGCGCCGAGTTTTGGCGAAAGTATCATCAATTATGACGCGACCAGCAAAGGCGCTACCAATTACCTGCACCTGGCGCAGGAAATCATCAAGAAAAACAGCAATTAAGATTTATGTCACAGGCAGTCAAAAAACAAGCATTAGGAAGAGGATTATCTGCATTGCTAAAAGATCCCGAGAACAACATCCAGTCGGTAGACGACAAGAATGCAGACAAAGTTGTCGGCAATATCATAGAATTAGAAATTGCGGCGATAGAAATCAACCCATTCCAGCCGCGTAGCAATTTCAATGAAGAATCATTGCAGGAATTGGCGGTGTCAATCCGTGAATTGGGGGTAATCCAGCCGATTACCGTAAGGAAATTGGATTTCAATAAATACCAGTTGATTTCTGGCGAACGCCGTTTACGCGCATCTAAGATTGTTGGATTAACGACTGTTCCGGCGTATATCAGGATTGCCAACGACCAGGAGTCGCTAGAGATGGCACTCGTGGAAAACATCCAACGTCATGACCTTGACCCGATCGAGATTGCACTTTCGTACCAACGTCTCATCGATGAAATCCAACTCACGCAAGAGCAAATGAGTGAGCGCGTCGGCAAGAAACGTTCGACGATTGCCAATTATTTGCGATTGTTGAAACTCGACCCGATTATCCAGACAGGCATCCGCGACGGCTTTATCTCTATGGGCCACGGACGTGCCATCATCAACATCGATGACCAGGACGTACAGACCGATATTTACCAGAAAATCGTAAGCCAAAATCTTTCGGTACGCGAAACAGAAAGCTTGGTGAAGAATTACCAGGAAAGCCTTAAGCCGGCTGCGGCAAAAGCGCCAAAAGGCAATCCGTTTGCCATTTCGGCCGACGAGAAAAAAACCATTGCGTCGTATTTTGGCGCGAAAGTAGACGTCAAAGTAGCCGGAAACGGGAAAGGTAAAATCACAATCCCGTTTCATTCTGAAGAAGATTTCAACCGCATCATTAAACTAATCAAGGGTTAGTGCCAAAATACATTCTCATAATCGCCTTGCTGATTGGGTTCGGGACACCGGTTTTCGCGCAAGTGAAAAGCGAGGCCATTCTGGTGTCAAAAGACACCGTCAAAGACAAGGAAATCAATCCGCTGTCTCCGGCAAAAGCCGCGTTCTATTCGGCGATTTTTCCGGGACTCGGGCAAGCCTACAACAAAAGATACTGGAAGATGCCGCTGGTTTACGGCGCTATCGGGACCAGTTTTTACTTTTACAATTCTAACAACAAACGCTACCACGAGTTTCGCAATGAGTACAAGGACCGTTTGCTCGGGATTACCAATCCCAAGTACGCCTACCTTGACAATGACCGATTGATTCGCGCGCAGAAATTCTACCAGCGCAACCGTGATTTGTCTGTTTTGATTACCTGTGCTTTTTACGTATTGAATATCGTTGACGCCAACGTGGATGCGCATTTAAAGCAGTTCAACGTGAGCGACAACCTGACTTTTACACCGAGTTTCCAGACCAATGAGTTCGATTATAAACCCAACGTGGGCTTTGCCATAAACTATAAATTCTGATGAAGATCGCCTTGCTTGGATACGGGAAAATGGGGAAAGTGATTGAGCGGATTGCGCTCGAACGCGGACATGAAACCGTACTGCGCAAAGGTAGCTCCGGTGCTTTCGACGGATTGGAAAACGCCGACGTTGCGATTGACTTTAGTGTACCTGATGCCGCTGTGGGTAACATTTCGGCTTGTTTGAACAGTAAGGTTCCGGTGGTTTCGGGCACGACGGGTTGGCTCGACCAATATGAAAAAATGACCGCTTTGTGCGATGAAAAACAGGGCGCATTCATTTACGGATCGAATTTTAGCCTTGGCGTGAATTTGTTTTTTGAGATCAATGAATACCTTGCGAAAATGATGGCGAAATTTCCGCAGTATAAAGCATCGATGGAGGAAATCCACCATACGCAAAAACTCGACGCACCAAGCGGAACGGCGATTACACTAGCCAAAGGGATTATCGATTATTCGGACTATTCGAGCTGGGCTTTAAAAAACGCGACCCGAGGCGAAGCCGACACGAGCGATTGCGAACTGGCGAAGCAGATTTTAATCGATGCCAAACGGATCGAAAATGTACCGGGAACGCACAGTGTGGTTTATAATTCCGCTGTCGATGCGATCGAAATCAAGCATACGGCACACAATCGCGAAGGCTTTGCACTGGGCGCGGTCATCGCTGCAGAATGGCTTTTCGGGAAAACGGGTATCTTTACGATGCGCGACGTGCTCGGGCTTGGGCGTTAAAACATTATATTTTATTTAAGATTGACCCGTGTAACATCGGGTAGCCAAATCAACTAATAGGCAATAAAAATTAAGATACTATGACACTCACACAATGGTTTGTATTTTTCCTGGTCGTCCAGGTGCTGCATTTTATAGGAACCTGGAAAATCTATGAGGCCGCCGGTCGCAAACGCTGGGAAGCTGCAATCCCGGTGTACAACGCTATCGTGCTCATGAAAATCATCAACCGCCCTACCTGGTGGACGATTTTGCTTTTCGTGCCCATTGTGAACCTGATCATGTTCCCCGTGGTTTGGGTAGAGACCATCCGCAGCTTTGGAAAAAACTCAACGACCGACACCATTCTTGCCATTGCAACCCTTGGATTCTATGTGGCTTATATCAATTACACCGCCAAGCTCAATCACATTCCAGACCGAAGTTTGATCCCCGAAAACCGAGGAGCCGACACCATCAGTTCATTGTTGTTTGCGATTGTTGTGGCGACTTTGGTGCATACATACGTGATGCAGCCGTTTACAATCCCGAGTTCTTCGCTCGAGAAAACTTTGTTGGTAGGCGACTTCCTGTTCGTGAGTAAATTCCATTACGGTGCGCGTACGCCTATGACGGCTGTAGCGCTTCCGATGGTACACGATTCTGTTCCGCTTATCCACAAAAAATCTTATAGTAACTGGCCTCAACTGCCTTACTTCCGTTTTCCGGGTGTGCAGCACATTGAACGCAATGACATTGTAGTGTTCAATTGGCCGGTGGATACCGTATTTGTGTTTTTTGACCGATCGAACCGCAAAGCAAACAAGCCAGTCGATAAGAAATCAAATTATGTGAAACGCTGCGTGGGTGTTCCGGGCGACAGCCTGTCGATCAAAGACGGTTATGTATACATCAACAACAAGAAACTGCAATTACCCGAAAGGGCAAAACCGCAGTATTCCTATACCGTTACAACCGATGGCTCGTTCTACGATCCGACTTATCTGCAAAACGAACTCAACGTAACCGACCGCTACGGGCAAATCGGAGAAAAAACTTTTATGTTTTCGGCATTGACCGAAGAATCCGCGGCGCGTCTGGCAAAAAACCCGATTACCAAGAGCATCACTCGCAATATATCGCATGAGCCAGAAACTGGTTCTCACGGCGTTTTCCCCCAAAACACAACGAGCTGGAACCGTGACAACTACGGGCCAATCTACATTCCCGAAGCCGGCAAAACGACTCCTCTGAACATCCAAAATCTTCCTTTTTACAAACGTTTGATTACCGAATACGAAGGACATGACCTCAAGGTAAACGGTAGTGAAATCCGCATAGACGGAAAAATTGCCACTTCATACACTTTTGGCCAAGACTACTATTGGATGATGGGTGACAACCGCCACAATTCTGAGGACAGTCGCTATTGGGGTTACGTTCCGGCAAACCACGTGGTGGGCAAACCCGTTTTTATCTGGCTTAGCACCAACGCCAATGGCAAGGGCTTCAACAAAATCCGTTGGGAACGCATGTTTACGACTGTGGGTGGCGATGGCGAACCATATTCCTATTTCAAGTTCTTCCTGATCGCACTCGCGGCTTATTTTGGGATTACGTTCTTTTTGGACAAGCGCAAGAGCAACGCCGAGTAAGTTATGAAGTTGTTGTTGCATCCCACCTATTTCCCGTCAATCAGCCATTTTGTGGCGATGGCGCAAGCCGATGGGCTCGTGTATGAAATGGAGGACAATTTCCAGAAACAGACCAACCGCAACCGCATGTACATTTACAGCCCAAACGGCATCCAGTTGCTCAACGTGCCCATCAAGCATACTAAAGAGGCGCACCAACGCACCAAGGATGTGCGGTTAGAAACGGCATTCGATTGGCAGAAACAACATTTCAAATCGCTCGAAGCGGCGTATCGCACCTCGCCTTTCTTTGAATATTTTGAGGATGCAATCACGCCGATTTTCACTAAAAAGCACACGTTTTTAATGGACTTGAACCTCGAGACCATTTCTGTTATCAGCAAATGCCTTGGGATGAAACATGAATTTGGGGTGACGCAGGAGTATTTTCACGAAGTTCCCCAGTACAACGACTTTCGGTATTTGGTGAACGGAAAAAAAGACACCGCGCAATTTGAGCCTTACACCCAGGTTTTTGGCGACAAGCACGGATTTTTAAACAATATGAGTATACTCGATTTGTTGTTCAACGAGGGAAGATTCGCTTTGGATTACCTCAAAAATCAACAGCTTTAGTTACTCGATCGCCAGGCGCGTCATGATCGGGAAGTGATCGGAGTTCACAAAATCGGGAAAATTCTCGAAGCTTTTTACCTTCATGCCCGAATCGGCAAAAATATAGTCGATGCGACCGGGATAATACCTAAAATTGTACGTCTTACCAAAACCACTACCGGCTTCCTCAAAGGTGTCGTTGAGATTCCCTTTGATGCTGCGGTACACGTAAGAAAATGCGCTGTTGTTCATGTCACCACAGATGATAATGGGGTGCGGGCAATCGGCTTTGTGCGCCTTGATAATTTCGGCCTGTTGCTGTTGCTTGCGGAACGCGCGACTGATGCGGCGTAAAACCATCGTTGATTTTTCCTGGTTAATCTCGTCAACATTCTCAGACATTTCATTGACGTCGGGCGAAATCTTGATGGATTGCAGGTGCATATTGTACACGCGGATCACGTCCTTGCCTTTCTTGATGTCTGCAAAAATGACGTTGTTGTTGGAGTTAGGAAAAACCAGGTTGCCTTCGTCTATGATCGGGAACTTTGAATAAATGGCTTGTCCGGTCCTGATTTTGTTGCCCTGCATGAAAATGTAACGGTGCGGATACACTTTGAGATCGATGTCGGCGGCGTACGAAAACTCCTGGATACACAAAATATCAGGGTTCTTTTCATTGATAAAGGTTTGGATTTCGCTGGCCACATCTTCTTTGGGCAACCATTCAAAAAGGTTGAACAGACGCACGTTGTAACTCATCACCACAAAGTCGTTGTCGCTTTCGGGCAAATCCTGCGACGAAAATTTGTAGAACTTATTGATAAAGGTAATGCCTGCCAATAACGCGAGCGCCGACAGAAAAACCTGCCTTTTGAACTGCAGCAGCCAATACACAAAAAACAATGCATTGAGGATTAAAAACAGTGGTAAGATCAAGGTAAGTACCGAAAATATAGGGAACCATTTGGGTGCGAGGAACGGCAATACATAAGCAATGAAAGTCAATACAGCCAACACTATATTGAAAAAAAACATTGCCTTATTGAACCATGACAGTCGCTTCATTGGTTATTTTCCTGCTTTAAAAAGAAATTCCTTTTCGGCTGCGGTAAGGCTATCGTAGCCCGATTTGCTGATCTTGTCGAGAATTTCATCTATCTGTTGCTGCGTTTTGTCTTTCGTTACGATGCGCGAGACGGGTTTCTGTTCTGGCCGTCGCGGCGGATTGTAATTGCGATGTACTTTCTTAAACGTTGTTTTCTTGCCGCCCGGCGACAGGTTTGAAATCCCATCCAAAATAAAAGTAACGATTTTACTCAAATCGGTGCCCGATTGCAGCAACTTTATGAACACAAAACCAAAAAAGGCACCTGCAAGGTGTGCGATATGCCCACCGGTATTCTCGGCAAAAATCTGTATGAGGTCGATGGCAACCACTACTGTGGTGAACATCCACAGCTTGACATTGCCAATGAGTAACAATCGCAGGTTCATGTGAGGCGCATAGGTTGCCGTTGCCACGAGTATCGCCATAATGGCACCCGAAGCGCCCACAATCGTAGAGGCAGCGCCCAGGAAGTAATACCCAACCACAAACGCAATTCCCGAGAAAATCGCAGACAGCAAGTACAAGCCGAGAAATTGTTTTTGTGAAAAAAAAGTCAAAAATAACCGACCTGCAAAATTGAGTACGAGCATATTGAACAACAAGTGCAGGAACCTGAAATGTAAAAAAGCATAAGTGAGCAAAGTCCAGGGTTTCAACAGCAAGCTTTCTGGAACTGAGGAAAGCGCCAGCCATTCTTGCAGAAAAGGCCCAAAACCAATGGCTTCGACCAACAGGATTATCAAAAAGACACCTACATTCCAATAGATGATTTTTTGTTCAAAACCACCCATCTTGTATTGCAATTTCAAGTCGTCTAAAATACCGCTCATTTGTAATTGTTCCTGTTAATTCCAACGGTTTTGGTTGAAACTGTTTTTCTTCCAGTACCACATCATCAAAAAACCTACAAGCGCACCACCAATATGCGCGAAATGCGCCACTCCGGTTCCGCCTCCAAAAATAGAATTCCCTTTCACACCTAGTAATAAATCGAGACAAAGCAAACCTGGAACGAAGTATT
>Ga0209717_1003105_pt1 | contig 14915 bp, 7 predicted proteins | sample AD_UKC048_MetaG_FD_184418 | JGI IMG/M metagenome (GOLD analysis project Ga0209717, IMG submission 184418) | Active sludge microbial communities of municipal wastewater-treating anaerobic digesters from USA - AD_UKC048_MetaG (SPAdes) (version 2) | ecosystem: Engineered > Bioreactor > Anaerobic >... | reverse complement strand
CACTGTTGATGGCTACCAGGGCATCTGTTATCTGGCGCATATTTTTCATATTGCGCAGCTCCGTAACGGCCTTGTGTACCTGCACGCAACCAACCGCTATCAGGTCCGCCATTTTGTGCATGCCCGTATCATTGGGATTAACCCGGTAAAAATTTATTTTTTTTGCAGAAGCATAAATATAATCAGCTATATCATCCAGTGCGGAAGCTAAATAGTGAATGTCTTCCCGGTCGAACGGAGTAATAAAGTTCTTACCGAGTTCCGTAAAAATACTATGCGTAAGATCATCATTCACATGCTCCATGTCTTCTATTTCCTGTATCAGCTGGGCACGTTTGTCAAAGTCAGGTTCATGCACCACTTCTTTTAGTTTTTCGCCCATTTTTACCAACTCTTCTGCCACATTTTCAAACAGTTGAAAAAACACCCTGTCCTTAGGTAAAAATATCTTTAAGATTGAATTAAAGCCCATAATTGAAATTTGCGGCAAAAATAACTTTATTGCCCTGCAAGCCGGATGGTTTATGAATGGTAACAATTACTTAATACGGGAATCTGATTTTTTTATTATTGATTATGAGTGATTTACATCACGGTTGGGTTTTTTTACGTAGGGAATATACTTTTTTTACGTTGCCTGCGTTATTGTTGCAGCTGCTTATTGTGTAGCTGCTAATAATCCCCTTCCCCTTGCAAACTAAGCCATTCCATGATGCGGATTTCCCGTACCTGGAAGTTCTTTGTTTAAATTTATAACAGTGTGCTTTGGCATACTGATTCTAATACATTTGATAACCAAAGGTTTTTTATGAGAAGAGTTATGTTATTGATGGCGGTATTACTGGGTAATGCTGCTTTTGTTTTTTCCCAAACTAAAGTAAGGGGTAAGATAACTGACAATAAAACGGGTTCGCCTATCGCAATGGCAAGCATCCAGGTCAGTAATGAAAAGATGGTAACACTGTCAAAGGAAGACGGAAGTTTTGAGTTGACCACCCAGTCTGCCGGCGGTGAAATACTGGTAACTGTATCCGGGTATGCTCCGGCAACTGTAAAATTTTCCGGTAGCAGCCAGTTACTGGTAAAACTGGAGCAGGATGCTAAAAACCTCACCGAAGTGGTGGTAACGGCACTGAATGTTAGCCGTGATAAAAAGCGTATAGGCTATTCGGTTACAGATGTAAATACCGGGCTAATAGAAAAATCCCGGGAGCAAAATGTAATCGAAGCACTTGCCGGAAAAGTGGCAGGCGTGCAGGTTACCGGCACCGGTGGCACTCCCGGGGCTTCTTCTAAAATATTGATTCGTGGGAACTCAACTTTTACAGGGAACAATCAATGCCTGGTGGTGGTGGATGGTATCCCTGTTGACAATTCTACTTTTCAGCCCAGTGCGAATGATCCATTTGTAAACCTTTATAATGTGAATGAATCAAACAGGGCCATTGATATCAATCCCGCCGATATTCAGTCCGTTACTATATTAAAAGGTCCGGCCGCAGCTTCATTATATGGGGCTAGAGGTGGAAATGGTGCCATTGTTATTACAACAAAAAAAGGGCGTAACAGTAATGGCAGGTTAGGCATTACCTTCAGTTCTGCGATGGAGTGGTCAAAAGTAAGTCAGCTGCCTGCACTGCAAAACCAGTTTTTGGGCAGCGATGGCGTTACTCTCCCATTGCAATTAAGTTTTGGAGCCAAAGCGGATACTACTAATGTTCCCATTTACGACAAGTATGACCAGTTCTTTAAAACCGGTACTACTTTTACTAATAACATTGCCATTGATGGAGGTACTCAACACTCTTCTTTCAGGCTGGGTATTGGAAACAGCACCAACAATGGAGTAATCCCCAATTCGAAATTTGAAAGAAGCAATGTCAATTTTTCCGCTGAAAGCAAAATAAAGGATTGGTTAACGGTGGGAGCTTCTGCTAATTACGTTATTTCTTCTGGCAGGAGAGTACAAAATGGTAACGGAAGGGGCGGTGTTATGCTTACACTGCTAAGAGCACCTATCAGCTATGATGTAAATAACTGGATTGATGCTGCAGGAAATGAGATCAAATACGGAGCAAAAATTTGGGACAACCCAAGGTTCACCGCTGAAAGAAATCCTTATACAGACATTACCAACAGGATATTCGGCAATGTGTACAGCAATATTTCTTTTACAAAAGAGCTGGCGCTTGACTGGAGAGTGGGTGTTGATTATTTTAATACTGCTGCAAAACAAATTTACGAACTCACTTCCTTTGCAAATACCAATGGCACCCCAGGTGCAGGCCAGGTTAATTACTCAACTAATTCTAACCGGCAGATTTATTCGGATATTATGCTCCGTTATAAAAAGACCCTCAGTTCCAAACTGGAATTGAACACAATGGTTGGCTTTAACTTTTGGGACAACCAGTACAAATTCAATTTTGAGAGGGGAACCAACCTGCAGGTGCCGGGTGTTTACAATCTTGACAATACTTCTTTATTGTTTGCAACAAACAATGAGTCATTTGAGCAAACCAATGCATTGTTTGGAGAGATTTCATTAAACTATGATAATTTTCTGAACCTGACCCTTACGGGCAGAAACGACTGGACAACAGCCTTTGGCCGCGGTGGAGGGTCTTTTTTTTATCCCAAGGCAGATCTTGCTTGGATATTCAGCGAACATATCCCAGCAAACAAAATACTTAGCTACGGCAAATTAAGGCTGGCTTATGCTGATGCCGGTACCGGGCCCAGGCCGTATACATATGACAATATCGTTTATTACACAAGGCCGGGTTACAATGATGGATTTACATCAGCCACCAATACATTTCCTTATTTAGGCCAGGCAGGTTATGCACCCTCCAATATAAGATATCCGGGTGGCCTCGTGCCGGCACATAATATTGGAAAGGAGATAGGATTAGAATTGAAGTTTTTTAACAACAGGATAAATATTGATGCGGTGTATTATCACCAGCGTTCTACTGATAACCTGCTCCAGATGCCGGTAGCATTAAGCACAGGTTACAGTTATGAATATACGAATGCAGGAGAAATTGAAAATAAAGGAATTGAGTTAACGCTTGGCGCTGATGTTATAAAAACAACAAACCTTGTTTGGAATGTATCAGCCAACTGGAGTAAAAATAATTCAAAAGTTTTATCACTTGCTGATGGCGTGTCTCAAATTGAACTGGAAAGAAGCGTGGCCAGCGTTGGCTTTTATACACTGGTTGGCCAGCCGTATGGCGTTTTTTATGGCACCACCTGGAAAAGAAATGAAGCAGGCAAATTACTTTTAAATGAGCTGGGTCAGCCAATTGCCAATACGATTAAAACTGGTGTAGGAAATCCTAACCCAGACTGGTTAATGGGCATTTCAAGCAGCCTCAGCTACCAGAATGTAAACTTCTCTTTTCTCTTTGATATCCGCCAGGGTGGCGCTATTTATAACGGCACCTGGGCAAGCCTTTCTCAATATGGCTTAACAGATGAAAGTGCCGACAGGGACAGGACCTATGTTATTGATGGCGTGTACGATCAAAATACCAGCAAGCCTGGGGAGCAAAATATCACCCCGGTTACCGCAACTTATTATTTCCAAAACTATAAAGGTTTAGCCGGTGCTACAGAAAATGCTATTGAAGATGGCTCCTGGGTGCGGCTAAGGTCAGTATCACTGGGGTATCGTTTTGATAAGTTTAAAATTAAAGCCATCAGCTATATTGATCTGTCCATTTCAGGCCGTAATCTCTGGCTTAGTACCAACTATAAAGGTGTTGATCCTGAAACCAGCCTTACAGGTGCAGGCTCCAACATTTCAGGAATGGACTGGTTCAATAATCCAGGAACAAAAAGTTATGGAGTGGCACTAAAGGTTGGATTTTAACAGCTTCGTTCAGTCATTACACAAAAACATTTAAAAATATTATACATGAAATCTTTTGCAATAAAAATATCAGCAGCCGTTATTACCTGCACTGCTTTGTTATTTACTGGTTGTAAAAAGGGAGAACAATACTATACCAATCCCAATCTTCCAACAAGCGGTACCCTGCAGAATATGCTGACTGCACTCGAAGTATCCACTATGAATTCTTACGAGAGCGAAATAGCCCGGAGCACCAGCGCATTGATACAGCATTCCGCTGGCGTGGATAACCAGGCAATACAGGTAAATAATTATTCCCTGTTAGAAAACCAGCTTGATATTTCCTGGGGCCAGTTGTACTCGGCCATCAATACCGGCGAAATACTGGCGAACAAAGCGACTACTAGTCCCCGTTATCGTGGTATCGCAAAAGTGTGCCTGGCTTTAAACTGGGGTTTGCTTACAGATATCTGGGGTGATGTGCCCTACTCAGAAGCGGTGCGCAATGTTCGGTTTCCTAAATATGATTCGCAGGAAGATGTGTTGAATGGCATTCAATCAATATTAGATGAGGCTATTACTGATCTTCAATCCACCAACGCTGAAAATATTATAATTCCCGGTGCAGATGATGTGATCTTTTCCGGTGACGCCGCAAAATGGAGAAAAACAGCATGGACTTTAAAAGCCCGTTATCTGAACAGGCTTTCTAACAAACCAGGTTATGATCCCGTTGCAATTCTGGATGCTTTGTCAAAAGGTATTTTATCAAGTGCAGATGATTGTATGACAAAGCATGGCAAAACGGGTAGTGATGCCAATCAATGGTGGGCTTTTCAAAGACAAAGAACCTATTACAGGGCTGCTAAGCCATTCGTGGATTCCATTTCACTTCGTCCATTGGATGCAAGACTTGGAAAGTATTTTCACCCTTATAACGGATCAATAGTAGGCTCACCCATTGACGCTACTACTCAATTGGCTTCGCTATGGGGCAGTTACCTTATAGGCCCGGCTGATGATGCTGCTACGCCATTTTTAGAAGGAAATGCTGAAGTAAGTACGCCATTGGTTACCAATTTTGAAGCATTGTTTATTGGCGCCGAAGTTTTAGCGAGACAAAATAATGCTTTGGCTGCAGAGGCATTGAATAATGCAATAAAAGCATCCTGCATCAAAGTTACAGGCGGAAATTTTGATGGTGCCGCCATAGCAAATTACACGGCAGGTAATACCGATGTAAGCAGGGTAATGTATGAAAAATGGATTGCCATGTTTGGGCAATGCGAAGCATATAGCGATTACAGGCGTACTGGAATGCCAAAAATGGCAATCAACAGCGCCGCTGTAACACCTGCATTTGTCATTCCAAAGAGGTTTCCAACACCAACATTGGAACGTACCGCTAATCCCAACGCTCCGGTCATTTCTATATTGGACCCGGTATGGTGGGCACAGTAAAGCACTTTATTTGAAAATAGGAGTATTTAAAACTGCATAACATATGCAGTTTTTTTATTTTATAACCTTTTAGGTGTCAATAATTCCAGCTTTAGGTAATTATTTTCATTTTTGGGTCATAAATGTTTTGTTAAAAAAAATATAACAACTATGCAGCAAAACTTATAAGTTTGCTGTCAAACGCATGTAATCCCCTCCCTTTATAGGAGCGTTACATTATCTTTTTATCAAATAAAGCATACTTATGAGAAAAATTGCAATGTTAATTGCAGTGCTTTTTTTTAGCACTGTAGTGGCCTTTGCCCAAAATCGGACTGTTTCGGGAAAAATCAGCGATCCTTCAGGAAATGGCATTCCTTATGCGACAGTTACCATTAAAGGAACCAAACAAGGCGTAACGGCTGATGAAGCGGGTATCTTCGTTGTTAAAAACGTTCCAACCAATGCAACACTTACAGTAACAGGTACAGGATTTAATGCCGTGGATATTGACGTTACAGGTAAAAATACCGTAAGTGTGGGTCTCGAAAGAAACTCAAAAACTTCACTCCAGGAAGTTGTGGTTACTGCCTTGGGTGTAAGTAAATCAAAAGAGAAACTCGGATATTCTGCAACAACATTTAGGAGTGAGGATATTAACCGTGTGGCTCCTGTAAGTGCGCTGGATGGTTTGCAGGGTAAAGTTGCAGGTGCTGATATTTCTACTATTGGTGGTCAGCCTGGTTCATCTTCAAAAGCTATATTAAGGGGTTATGGTTCTCTGGGAAGGGGCAATCAGGCTTTGATAGTTGTTGATGGTGTTCCTTTTAACAACGACCGTTTGGGATCAGCCAATGGGGATGTTGATTTCGGTAATGGTTTGAACGACCTTAACCCCAACGATATTGATAATATCTCTTTCCTCAAAGGTGCTGCCGCTACTTCACTATATGGTTCAAGAGCGCAGGCTGGTGCTATTATCATTTCTACAAAAAAGGGCAGGTCCGGAAAATTAAAAGTTGATTTTACCAGTTCTGCAGTATTTTCCTCTGTACAAAAATTACCTACGTTTCAGGATGTATGGGGTCAGGGTTGGAATGGACAGCACTATAAGGAAGAAAACGGAAGCTGGGGCCCAAAACTTGATGGTGTAGGCAGGTTATGGGGTAGTACAGTAGATAATTCAAGACTTATTAAGCCCTTTTCTGCTGTAACAAATAACGTAAGGGATTTCTACGATCAGGGAACTGAACTGAACAATACCATTGCTTTACGTGGGGGAAATGAAAACACTAATTTTTATTTCTCTTACGGCAATGTAAACAGCGACGGTGTTTTACCAGGTAAAAATGATGTGTACTACAGGAATACAGTTTCATTAAGAGGTCAGACAAGAACTGATAAATTAACTATCAGTTCTTCCTTTAACTATATTAATAAAAACAGTAAAAATGTATCATCTAATGATGATGCACAGGGTTCATCCACATTTGAAAACATTATCCAGATTCCAAGAGATTTTTATATCACAGATTTCAAGGATTACAATAACAAGTTTTTCAATGTAGATAACTATTTCACTCCTTATGCGGCTAACCCATATTTCTCATTGTACGAAAATGGAAATAACCTCAATAGTGACCGCTTCTTTGGAAATATTGAATTTGGATACAAATTAAGCAGTGTTTTTGATGTTAAATTACGTGCCGGTGGAGATTTCACAAATGCAAGACTTAAACAATATCAGGCTGTAGAAGCACCGGCCAACGGTTCATGGAGAGGGCCGAACCCTACCAATTTTGAAGGTGCTTCCTACACTGCAAAGGTGGGCAGTGTTACCGAAAGATCAGATTATACAGGTGAAATCAATACAGATCTATTCCTGAATTATAATAAGAAAATAACCTCAGACTTTGATTTGTCTGGTTTTGTTGGGTTTAACTTTAACCAAAGAAGTGGCAGATCCCAGGTTTCTGGTATTACAGGTCTCACAATTCCGGGTTATTATGATTTGTCAAACTCTGCTAATAACCCAACTACAAACTCCGCTACATCCAAAAGAAGACTTTTTGGTCTTTTTGGTCAGGTGAACTTGGGATATAAAGATTTCTTATTCCTTTCATTGAATGCAAGGAATGACTGGTCTTCAACATTACCAATTGATGCCAACACCTTCTTCTATCCAGGAGCCAACCTGAGCTTTGTATTGTCAAAACTGGCAGATATGTCGGCATTGAAAATTGACTACCTTAAATTAAGGGCAGCTTACGGAAGAACAGGTAACGATGCTCCTCTCTACTCTCTTTACAGTACACTGGTTTCTGGAAATGTTGGTTTAGGATTTGGCAACATCGTTTTCCCAATTAATGGTGTACCAGCTTTTGAATTAGGTAATCAAATTGGAAATAACAAACTTAAACCTGAGATTACAACAGAAACAGAATTTGGTCTGGAAGCAAAATTGTTTGACAGCAGGTTTGGTGTTGATCTTACCTACTACAATAAAATATCTGATGGCCAGATACTTGGAATTCAGATTGCTCCTTCTACAGGCTATACTACACAAATTGCAAACTTTGGTAAGGTTAGAAACAGGGGTATTGAACTTGCTTTAAATATAGTTCCTGTAAGGTCTAAAAACTTTAACTGGAATATCAATTACACTTATACAAGAAACAGGAATACTGTTATTACAATGCCAGGTGGGTTAGACAAAATTGATTTCACTTCTTACTTTGATGTGAAAATGGTGGTAAGACAGGGTCAGCCTATCGGAATTATCGAAGCTCCAACTGTTGAGAAAACTGAAGATGGCCGCTTCATCACTGAAAATGGATTCTTCAAAACTACAGCAGGTGATTTTGCTCAGGGTAATGTAAACAGGGACTTTATCATGGGCTTAAATAATACATTTGAGTACAAAGGATGGCGCTTAGGCTTTACCTTGGATTACAGAAAAGGTGGTTCATTGGTTTCAAGAACAGCTGATCTTACTTATTTTGTGGGTAACGCATACCAGACCCAGTACAATGACAGAAGGCCTTTTATCATTCCTAACTCTGTTGTGGAAGATGGGGTAGATGCCAACGGCAAACCTGTATATGCAGAAAATACACAGTTTATTGATGTTACCAACTTTAACTCTTACTGGTATCATACAAGCAACAAAGGATTTTCATGGCAGAACATGATCCTTTCTAAGTCATTCCTGAAATTGAGGGATGTTACTTTGAGTTACAACCTGTCAAAAAAGGTAGCTAGTAAGATAAAAGCAGAAAGTATCACACTTTCTTTGATTGCAAGAAACTTCCTGATATGGACTCCGAAAGAAAATACTTTTATAGATCCTGAAGTTTCCAATCTTGGTAACGACTTATTGAGTGAATTTGGTGAACAGGCAACCTCACCTTCTATTAAGTCATTTGGTGCTTCTTTGAGAATTGGTTTTTAATCGTTAAAATTAATTATTATTATTATGAAAAATATAAATAAGCTACTCGTATTTTTTTTGGTTTCGCTTATTCCTTTTGCGTCCTGTAAAAAGGCCCTGGATATTAATAAGGATCCCAATAACCCAAGCCTGGAGCAAGGATCTGCCAAGCTGGTTTTCCCGGCAGCTGTAGCTTCTTCTGCAGGCAGAATTGGTGGAAGTCTTGCAATCCTTGGCGGTATATGGTCTCAGTATTATACACAGAACACCACATCCAATCAGTACAAAACCATTGACGCTTTCCAGTTATCGAAAAGCGACTTTGGAGGAGAATGGACAGAATTGTATGCAGGTGCCCTGAATGATTTGAAATATGTAATGGATGATGCAAAGGCAAAAGGTAACTGGAACTATTATTTAATGGGTGCTGTTATCAAAGCCTATACCATGCAGGTAATTGTAGATCTGTACGATCAGGCTCCGTATTCAGAGGCTTTCCAGGGAAGTTCTAATCTTCAACCTAAATTCGATCAGGGTTTTGATATTTACAAAGGCCTGCTGGCCGAAATTGATGAAGCTTTATCAAAAGACTTTACATTAAGCTCTAATGTAATTGCAGGAAATACTGATTTTATTTTCCCTGCAGATGATGACAGCTGGACTATTGACAACTGGATCAGGTTTGCGAATACACTGAAGCTGAAAATGTATTTAAGGATGTCTATCGCTAAGCCTACAGAGGCACAGGCTGGCATTGCTGACATGGTAAGCAGCGGTGCTGAATTCCTGGATACAGATGCGCAAATGAACGTTTTTATCGATCAACCTGATAAGAGTAATCCTTTGTATGAGTACAACTTCAGAAAGTTGAACACTGATGGTAACCTGAGAGCAAGTGTAACTTTCCTTTCATGGTTGGAATTGAATGCTGACCCAAGGCTTCCTTTCTACTTTAATTTCAGAACAGGCAGCACAACGGCGTATCTTGGAATTAATCAGGGTGACTACCTAAACGCCAATCCTGTTTTTGGTACAGCATCAAAGCCAAATATTTCTGCAACTGATCCTGTCGATTTCTTTTCTTTGGCAGAAGTGAATTTTCTTGAAGCAGAAGCATTATTGCGTTATGCAGGCGGTGCAGGTGCAAAGGAGAAATATGACGCTGGTGTTACTGCATCTTTTGCAAGATATGGTTTAGACGCTTCGAGCTTTTTAGCCCCAACAGGTGCTTACGCTTATCCTTCTGCTGGAACGGTAGAGCAACAACTGGAAGCTATCATTACACAAAAGTGGGCTTCCATGCCAGGCTCTCACTCATTAGAAGCTTTCTTTGAGAAAAACAGAACCGGATATCCTAAAACAAGTACCGTATATTCAACAGATGCAGCTTACATTCCGGGTCAGTTTGTATATCCTTTCAATGGTGTTACAAACGGTCAATTCGCCAAGCGTCTTGTTTTCCCAGATGCTGAAAGAAGTAAGAATTCAAGCACTCCTGCCGAAGTACCTTTAACTACACCGGTTTGGTGGGATGCGAACTAATTATAATGCAATTTTTTAATTTTAAACTTTATATTATATGAAGATATTTTTGAAACTGGTTCAATTTTCTGTGATTGCATTATTCATTACAGGTTGTGCCAAGACAGAAAAAATTGAAATGACCTCTACTAGTGTGGGGCACTCAAGAATTACCAACTTCCCATTGTTATCCTTATTAGGGGATGATTATATGGCTGTTCCTGTAGGTGGTACTTTCACCGAACCGGGTGCGGATGCAACTATTGGAGGAGAGGCGGTAGCTTATACTACAGAAGGCACTGTAGATTTGACTACTGCAGGTGTATACGCTCTTACGTATACCGCAAAAAATGCTGATGGATTCTCTGTAAGCGCAACCAGATTTGTAGCAGTGTATAGTACTGATGCGAGTGCTGCCGCAAATGATTTTTCTGGTAATTACAGGCGTCCGGCTACAGGCGTGGTAAATACATGGGTAAAATTAGCTCCCGGCGTATATAAAGTAATCAATCCCGGAGGAGCTCCTGGTCAGGGTTTAATAGCAGTTTTATTCAACCCTACAGGGACAACTATTTTTATTCCTGAACAGCCAACTAACGATGGAAATACAACCGCTTCCAACAGTGAAACTTATACAGTGGGTACACCTAGTACATATACAATGAGGATTTTAAATCCGGGATATGGAACAGCAATAAGGTCATTCGTTAAACTATAAAAAATTTTAAAAGACTATTATGAAATCAACAAAAATATTCTCCTTGGCAATTATCAGTTCTGTACTGATTTTGTCTGCTTGTAACAAAAAGCCTGATATCCAGAATACCTCTACAGTGAAGATGTCTGGCGAATGGTTTGCACAGCTTTATCTTGATGGTCAAGCCTTGTATCCAACTTTCCAAAAAATAATGACTTATAATACAGCTGATCCTGCCTCAGGTCAGATTTGGGTAGACGACTTAAACCACCTGTGGATTTTTAAAGCAAAAGTTCCTGTAGATTACTCTACCTTGACTTTCAAGCCTGCTGATGCTGTAGATAATGTAGAAGATGCACCTAAAACAGCAAAAATTTATGAAGGTAAAGTATTGCCAAAAGCAGCACGTTCAAAATCAGGAAACGTCGTGGATAGTATCTATCTCAAAATTGAGTTTTCTGACGATCCAGGCACTGTTTATGAAATTGGCGGACACTACAGAACAGGTTTTTTTGAAGACGAATATTAAATATCACATACAATAAATTTAACAAGGGCAGCAACTACGCTGTCCTTTTTTGTTTTATAATAATAGGCTATTGTCGCTATTCTCTACATGTAAGACATATCTGTCTCAACAGATTACAAACCTAACGTAACATTTCCGTAACATACCGGTAACATTTCCGTAACTTTTCATTCACGCTGTCTTAACATTGGCTCCGTCTCTTTGCATCAAATTCAAACGCATGAGAGGGCTGCTTTTATCTACCTGTTTTCTACTTAGTTTTTTTACTGTTTCAGCGCAAAATTCAGTTCCCTTATCAGGAAAAGTGGTGAACGAAAAGAACGAGCCGCTGGTGGGTGTAACGATCACTGTAAGCCCTTCTTCAAAAAAAACAACCACGGATGCGGAAGGCCGTTTTTCTATAAACCTGGAGAACACCGTTAAATACAGTATCACAGTTTCGTATGTAGGGCATGAGGCCAAAACCATCACTGAAGTGGAACTGCAGCGCAACCAGGATAATGTGCTGGATATTGTGATGAAAGAGACCAAATCGACACTGCAGGATGTTACCATACGCAGCACCCCCCGAAAACAGGAAAGCACCAACACCTTATTAGCATTCCAAAAAGGGAACGCATCGCTTTCAAGCGGGCTGGCGGCAGATTTTATTCGCCGTACACCAGATAAAAACACCGGTGAAGTGTTAAGAAGGGTAAGCGGTGCTTCTATCCAGGATAAAAAATTTGTGATCATCAGGGGCCTGAGCGACCGGTATAACAGCGCATTTATCAACGGGGCCGCCTTACCAAGCAGCGAACCGGATAAAAAAGCTTTTTCATTCGATGTGATTCCATCCGCCCTTATTGACAATATCATCATCAGTAAAACCGCCACGCCAGATCTTACAGGTGAATTTGCCGGCGGCATAGTGCAGATCCTGACAAAAGATATTCCCACATCAAACAGTTTGTCTTTGGGCGTTAGTCTTGGTTATAATACACAGTCAACTTTTAAGGATTTTGTAAGCAACGAAAGAGGCAGTACAGACTACCTCGGCTTTGATGACAGGCGCACGCTTTCTTCGTCTTACCCACGCCGCTATCTTGATTATTCAAGGCTAAGCGAAACAGAAAAAATTGCGGTATCCAAATCTTTCCGGGATGATGTATATAGAGAAGTGGGTTCCAAAGCAGCCCCAATACAAACTTATAATCTTACCTGGGCCAATGTAAAGCGCTTCAAAAATGGCAGCGCTTTGGGTTCAGTAGTTGGTCTTACTTACAGGCAATCTAAGATGTTGTATAATGCACAGCGGACTTTGTATGAAAAAGGGGATAATGGCCAGGCATTTTTTGATTATAGTGATAAACAAAACAAATATTCAGTTACCTGGGGTGGTATTGCCAATATCGCATGGAGTTATAAAAAACACAAAATCGCTTTTAAAAATCTCTTCAACCAGTTATTTGAAGACAATTATTATGGCCGTACCGGCATCAATACAGAAAACCTGCAGGATGTTTCACTCCGTTCTTCTGTACTCAATCAAAGAAGCCTTTATTCAGCACAGTTAGAAGGTACGCACCAGTTTTTTGCTAATAACACCAAAGTGCAATGGAATGTGAACTATGCGCTTAATGCTAAAGACCAGCCTGACCTGCGGGTACAAACCTATGGCCGTTCTATAGGTACCAACGAAGCATTCAGGATCAACCTGAGGGGAAATAACACCAACCGGTTTACAAGTGGGTTGACTGACCATGTTTTTGGTTACAATGCTTCTGTATCTGTGCCATTTGAAATTAAGGGAGTGAAACAAACCATCAAAGCAGGTGGTGCTGCCACTGTTCGTTTACGTGATTTTAAAGCATTTATTTTCGGGTATGCGGAACCTTCAAATCAGGCCTTGCTCACGCTTCCTTATGATCAAATATTTAATAAGGAAAATTTTGGTGGCAATGGTTTTCTATTGTCAACCGACTTGCAGAATATACAGGATAAGTACTATGGCATATCAGCATTGTCTGCCGGTTATGTTATGATGGACAATAAACTGAGTGAGAAGATCAGGATCGTTTGGGGCTCCAGGTTTGAATATTTTGAACAGTTCTTAAAATCAAATACAGCGGGTACGGATAAAGCACTGGTAGTAAACACCAAAAAATTTGACGTGCTGCCATCTCTCAACTTTACATTCAGCCCAAACAGCAAAACAAACCTGAGGGTGGCTGCATCCCGTACAGTTGCAAGGCCTGAGTTTAGGGAAATCGCTCCTTTTACCTTTTTTGATTTTGAGCAGATTGCCAGCACACAGGGTAATGAAAGTTTAAAAAGAAGCAGCATTATCAACACGGATATTCGCTACGAAATGTATCCCAATGCGGGCGAAGTGCTCTCCTTCGGTGCATTTTATAAAAATTTTATTGACCCAATTGAACTCCGCCTTAATAGTGCAAGTGTGGCCACCAGGCGGCAATACCAGTTTCAGAATGCTGAAAAAGCCACTTTGTATGGTATTGAAGCAGAATTCAGGAAGAGCCTTTCCTTTGCCGGCAAAGCCGATTGGTTAAAGAATTTATACTTCAATGGCAATGTTTCTGTTATTTTCTCTGAAGTGCTGCTGGGTAATGTGGATGCAGACGGCAATAAACTTCCTGCCACCAGCCGTCCGCTGCAGGGCCAGTCACCTTACCTTATCAATGCAGGGTTTCAGTATGATGGTGATAAGGGTACGGGCGTTTCTGTTTTGTACAACCGTATAGGTCAGCGTTTGGCGCTGGTGGGCAACAGCGATTTTGGTGATATCTACGAAAAGCCAAGGGATCTTGTGGATATACAGCTTACACAGAAAGTGTTTGACAAAAAAGGGGAAGTAAGGCTAACAGTAGGGGATATCTTCAATCAGCCGTATGCCACTTATGAAAACAGGGACAGCAAAAAAACATACAGTGCCACTGACAGGTATTTCACTGTATTCAAACCGGGTACAACCATAACCATCGGCTTCAATTATAATTTCAATCTAAAATAAGAAACAGGTTTTCTCAAACTACAAACAGCACTTTTATGAAAAAATTACTTGCTTTTACAGCGCTGGCATCAATAGTAATGTCAGGTTGCTTAAAGGTGAACATTGACGACTCTGTTACCAATAATGGCAGTACAGAAACAGGTAACGGAACTTTACAGGAAAGGATCATTGCAAGCAAAACCATCAACGGGATCATTAACGAAGTGGTAGAGCTTCCCAAAGGAAAGTACACGCTTAAAGGATATGTGTATGTAAACAACAGGGCTACCATCCGCTTTGCTGCCGGATCAGTAATTGTGAGTGATACAATTCAAAAGGGTGCTTTAATAGTAGAAAAAAATTCAAGGCTTTATGCAGAAGGTACTGCAGCAGAACCCATCATATTCACTTCAGGAAAAGCCCCCGGCAGCCGTAAACCAGGTG